>ULVV01009481.1_pt1 | contig 26055 bp, 40 predicted proteins | sample 1959761 | NCBI WGS metagenome assembly ULVV01 (sample SAMEA4835795, study PRJEB28245) | human gut metagenome | biome: gut microbiome; material: fecal sample | place: Denmark | collected 2008
CACGACTAAAGTCACGGGTGTCCGTGCTAAGCGAATTTATGAAAAAGAATAAAGTTAAAATGTTTATTTTTTTGGCAGTTATGTGTGCCGTTTGTGCAGGGATAAATCTTGCAAATCATAATTATGCACTTGCTGCTCTATGTGCTTGTGCATGTGCGTTAGATTTGTATAATGCATGGCTAAAGTAAATTAGGATTTAGGGGGAAAATAGCCGATGAAATATATTAATGAAAATCCAACAAAAACAGAAAAAATACTTTTTGAAAAATATGGTCTTTATTTAATTTATAAAGATGAAGATTCATATAGATATGCTCCGATTCACATAGAAAACCAATATGTATATCCGTCTTCTGTAGAAGTAGAAAATGACATGGTTGAATGGGAACATGATATATTGTTTGACATCTTTACCGAAACAGTTACGATTCATGGTAACTATGATTCCATAGGTATTACTTTAATTCATGAAAGAATGAAAGAGCTAAATTTTAACTGATTTGGATTTTTTTAATTCAACTAAGAATATAGAGAGGTAATGGTATGACAAGTAACAATATTGGCAAAGGCAATTTGCTAATTACATATTTGTTTGAAGGGGAACATCCAGATGATAATAAATTAAATCTAAAGAACAAATTGATGCTTCGGCAGAATTACTTGGGCTTGTTAAATTCAAAAACTAGAAACTGGTATTGAAAAAGCAACGAAAGATGTCAATTACATTGCCGAAGTAATAAAACTGATTAGCGGATACGCCCGCAGACAGAATATTTTATCACTTAATGTGTCTATTGAAGCCGCCAGATCAGGAGAAGCAGGAAAAGGATTTGCTGTTGTAGCACAAGAAGTAAAGAAATTAGCTGCCGATATGGGATCCTCTAGTGAACATATTAATGGTTGCATTTTTAATATGAAAAAACTTTTGAAGAAATTTCTAAATAATGAAACAGCAGCCAATCAAGGCTGCTGTTTTTCTATTTGGTCTTGTAGATATTCCTGATACTGTGTCATATGATTAATTTCTTTTTGAAGAAAAATACTATGTATACCCATAGCTATAGAAGCGCATATAAGTATAACCGACAATATAATCATTATTTTTTCTTTTTTATTCATAATTGCCTACCTTCATGATCTGGAATTATAGACTTTATTATAATAACACAGCTCGTAATTTTTTTCAAAACTTTTCATCATTTTTTCTATCATAATAATTTTATAAAGATATCAGGAGCAACTTTTTACGGGGTTAAGATAAAAATCCCGTTTGATCTTATAGATTTTAATTTTATAATCCTCTATACAGAGGTTGAACTTATATAGTAACTGCCGAACGGCGAAACGTTTGTTTAGTCGTCCGGTTGTGACGACTGTATAGGAGGATAAAACATGGGAATTTTATTTTTTGTATCTTGCTCTGTAATCTCTGCAGCATATTTGTCAGCGAGAAAGAATCAGGAGACTGCCTAAATGCCTAAGAAGGGGCTTTTGTCAATCCAACCGGAGTGGCTGAGTAAAGAGAAAATGAGCATCTTATTAAACAAGTTGAAGAAAGAGAGAATATGTTTTTATGATCATTACATTAATTACTATTGTTGTATTTGCTTTGGGTATTTTCGGTTACATTCTTTATGAACGAGATATTATCCCTTGGAAATATAAAGAATATATCGAATTATTAAGTTTTTTAGCTGTGTTTATAGCTAACATAGCTATTGCAGTCGAAATCTCGATAATTATATGTCAACATTGCACTGTCAATAAAGATATTTATGAACACAACCTTGAACGAGAATCAATAGTTAAGCAAGTTGAGTGCATCTCTAGTGACTATGAAGATGTTTCAAAAACAACCGTCATTGCGAACGCATATGACTGGAATAAAGAAGTCCATAACGCGAAATATTGGGCAAAGAATCCGTGGACGAGTTGGTTTTGGAGTCAGAAATTGGTGGATTCTTTGGAATATATTGAATTGGATAACATACATTAAATGATGTATTTGAAAAAGTTAAAGGCAGGGAAAAATCTTGTTGTATTTATGAAAGCAGATATTCAAAATGTCATGAATCATATGTCTGCGTGAAAGATTATTATGATTTCGTGGACGGTCTTTGGCTTCGTAACGATTGTCAGATTTTACTGCCATAAAAAGTATGATAATAATGTTAATAAAATAGCCGCCGTGTAAAATTATCGCGACGGACGCTTCAAAGATAAAAGGGAAGGACACTTGTTCTTCTCTTTTTTATTTATATATGAAAAATCTGTCATATTAATTTCGATAACAGACAAAAGGAGGAAATATATATGGATTATATAGTAATTGGACTTTTAATTGTTTTAACATCTCTTGTTTCAGCTGTTTTATATGCCTGCTGCGTAATGAGCGGAAAAATCGATAAATTGGCAGAACAAAGGAATGTAAACGAAGAATTAGAGGAACTGAAAAAAGAAAAAGAATTGGGAAATTATTAGGAGAAAAATAATGGAGAAGATTGCAAAAGAATTTCAGAACAACCATAAGAAAGGTGTTGTATCAAACGTAACCAGCTATAGTTTTAAGTACACTGAAACCGCAAAGAACGGAAGTGTTATTGAGACTGTATATATGAAATCATATTTTATGGAGGTATAAATTGTGAAAATTATCATTATGGGAAAAAGTGCTTCCGGTAAGAATTTTATGGCCCGGAAAATGATCTCTTTGGGAATGAAGCAGATTGTTACAGATACTACCAGAGCAAAACGCCCTGGGGAAAAAGATGGTATTGATTATCATTTTCTTTCAGTCGAACAGTTTGAGAAAAAGGTAAGAAACGGTAAATATCTGGAATATAAGCGATATGTCACCGTTGATGGTCCCGTTTATTACGGAACCCCCGCATCTGCCTTTGAAGAAGGAGATTTTATCATTCTCACTCCTTCAGGAGTAAAAGATATTGCTCCGATTCTGGAAGAAAAAAGAATTGATTATCTTACTGTACTATTAACCGCAGATAAGGATCTTCGTATTCAGCGCAGCTTAAAGAGAGGAGATAAAGTAGACGAAGTGCTCCGAAGATATGATAAGGACGAAATTGATTTTCGGAGAGCCGAAGCAGCTATTACTTTCAATACTACAAAGTGGACTGATCGAGAAGTAACGGCGGCAGCAGAATCCTTAAAAGAAATGTTGGTGAAGTGATATGTTCTGTGTTGTCTTAAGTCAGTGGAATGGGATTTACACGCTAAGACATGTATTATGTGACATTAATCCTTCTAAAAATCTGCAACAAGTCAAAGAAAATTATTATCGCGACTTATATAGATTTGACACTGATGAATTTCATTTCTGTAACGATATGGCGGAAGTCGAAAACATTTTAAAAGATCATAATATCAAAATATGATTAAAGGAGAATAATATGAATAAATATAGTAAAAAGAAAAATATTTGGAATACGACCTATGATTTACAGTCTGGTCCCATTTCTGTTGTACTTGGCGCTGTGGTACTTGCCGTTTTTTACGCAATTGGTGCTGTTGTATATCATATATCTAAATTTTCCATATTGAACTGGCTGTTTGAAGAAGAATATATGGGTTTTTTAGATAATGTAATGACAGGATTTATTTTAGCATCATGCACAACGATAATCATCCTTTCCTTTTGGTGCATAATAATCGAACCGATTTTAAAACAGTTTGCAATTGCAAGATATTGTAGACTGCCCTTAACAGAAGAAGAAATCAAACTTGGTGTAGAAACAGGTGATTTTTCTTCACTATCTACATATTTTGCATACAAGAGATGAATGCGCATATGATTTTGAGCTTATATTATCGGCGCTGGGAATCTCATCGAATATTCTGGATCAGTTTCAACCTTAAAGGGGAAAATATGTCAAGTTTTGTTTTAAAATCTATACTCATCAAAAATTACCATGGAATGTCTGGATCTTTTAAAATAGTGGATAATATCATGCCTTACACAAGCAACATAATGCTTTCTGCGATCCAAGTATTGCTCAGTACATATTTTAAAGCATTTTCTACTTATATCCCTGATAAATACACTATTAAATTAAAGACAAAGGATGCCATGGCAGGCGAGACATCAACGTTTCCATGCAAGGTGATAGGAATCATCCTTTTTAACGATCAGCAATTCGAAATCGGACAGGAACTATCTGAAAATGGACGTGTGAAATTTATAGGAGTAAAGGAATTATCAAACATCATTTCTGTATGGGAAACAAAATTCTCGAAAGCAGATAATTCAGATAGAGATATTTTGTTTCCGGTGATGCTTTATTGTAATCCCGCTTCCTACAAAGTGCCGAAAAAGATTCGTGAAAAAGGAGTTTATCATAGGTTCATAGGGTATAAGGATTGCTTTGCCATGACCAGATCCTTAGAAATTCCTTTTTCATATTTAAGAATGTTGCGAAACGTTGCTTTTGAAGAAAGAAATAATGTAGATTTTCCGGCATACACAAAGATAATGAATGTAGTCAATCAAGTAATTACGGATGGAAAGATTATTTATACAGAAAACTTTGGGTCCTCACTGGTAGCAACGAAAAAAGATGATGAAATTATTCCCTTTGAAGAACTATCTACAGATCAACAGAAAATGATAGGACTCGTATTAGATATCGTCACCAGAATATGTATGTTGAATCCATATGCTAAAGATCAGGCATTACAAAAGACTCCAGGAATCATTTTACTCAATAATCTAAGTCAATGTTTTCCCTCCTGCTCTTGTAAAAATCTTTCAGATTTATTGCATGCGGAATTGCCCAATGTACAATTCCTATATTTTTAATTCCAAAAATCTATCATATTAATACAAAATAGATAATAGGAGGAAAAATATATGGCCTTTTACAAATTATTTTATTTATTACATCGGCGGACAGACTGGCCAGATCTGTTGGATTTGGAAAAACAGTTCATGATGCCGGAACAGTATATTGCAGCGAAAAGGCAGGCAGAAATGGCTTTAGTTAAATTAATGGTTCCGTTTACTGTGTTAAATTCATACGGAATCAACCCTTATCGTTAAAAGGAGAAAAGAGAATGAAAAAGAGAATACTTATTTCAATTATTTTTGCTGTCACAGTTTTATTTACAGGATGTACAAACGTATCAAATACAATTGATGACACAGCTGTCGAGATAAATAAAAATCCTATTGAGCACAGTATTTTTGCTGAGAATTATGGAAACGTGTATATTTATACAGATCCAGAGACCGGCGTAGAATATCTAATCTTTAGCAAATCGGCAGGTTATGCTGGAATGGGAGGAATCACTCCTCGATTAAATGTGGACGGAAGCTTATACATTAATCCGGAATTTACTGAAAAATAAGCAAAATGGAGGATTATCTATGTTAGCTGCTGAAATGAAAAAAGGGATTAAATGTTTTGTACAAGGATCTGTAGATTTACAGGACGAGAAAGCAAAATATATCGAATCTTTTGGTGTGATTGCTGAAACACCGGGAAAGCATGCAAAAAATGTGCTTGTGAAGTTAGCACATAATAGTGGATTTATCAAAGTCCCTGTTGTTAATGTGTATTGGATTGACCAAAAGGTGAATGTGGAATAGGAGATAGTAAAAATGACTAAACAAAAAGTAAAGGACTGGAAAGAGCTAATCAGAGATATGCAAAAAGTTGATGCTATGAGATGTAAACCTGATTTTACACGTCTTTCTAACAATTTTATTACAGACGAAGACAAATCTGTGAAATGGAATCGGGAACAGGTAGAAAAGAATCATACCGACTATGATAAAGAAGTATCGCGATTAAATACTGAAAAAAACAAAGAACGCGATAAAGTTATGCGGGATATTTATCAAAAAATCCAACAGGAACTCCCGGGATTAACACTAAAAAAGGCTATGATTTTCTTTGAAAAAGTACAACATGTAACAAAACAGCATTATCCAAATGATATATCATTTGAATATGTTATTTTTGAATTAAAAAACCAGTGTGCTTATTTACAAGAAATTATTCCGTTATTTAAAAACGATAAAGAAGCTACAGAAGAAATGGAGAGAGAATAAATGACAAAAGCAGACGAGTATTTAGTAAGAGACATTCATAATATTTTAGAAAATGGTGTAATGGACGAAAATCCAAGACCAAAATATGCAGACGGCACTCCAGCACATACCTGTTTTGTAACACATGTAGTAAGACAGTATGACTTATCCAAAGGGGAATTTCCGATTTGTACATTAAGACCTATTGCATGGAAGAGTGCGATTAAGGAAATGTTTTGGATTTTTCAGGACCAGAGTAATGATTTATCTCTGCTGAGGGAAAAGTACGGTATTAAAGTCTGGGATGCATGGGAGTCCAAAGATATGCCGGGAACGATTGGAAGAAGATATGGTGGCACCGTTAAAAAATACGATTTGATGAACAAACGTGTGCTTGGAGATATTAAAACAGATCCTTATGGTCGTTATCATGTGATGAATCTGTGGCAGGAACAGGATATGGCAGAAAGTGATGGATTAAAACCCTGTGCCTATGAAACTATTTTTAGTGTACGTGGACGGTATTTGGATATGGTTTTGAACCAGCGTTCCGGAGATATGTTAGTAGCTTCCGGTGCAGGACACTGGAATGAAGTACAGTATGCCGCACTTTTGATGATGGTAGCAAGAGATACAGGGTATGAACCTGGAAAGTTTACACATATAGTAATCAATGAACAGATTTATGACAGACATCTGGATCAGGCTATTGGAATACAGATTACACCTTAGCAGAAAAAGAAAGAGATACGGATAGAACTGAAAAATATACTGTATTTTATGATAATGGAAAATCTGATGATCTGAAATTAGATGATTGGTTAAACAGAAATGTAGGAGACCAATATAAGCGGACCTATTGCTTATTATTCATCTACAAAACAGAGGAATTATAAGAGCATCTATAGATGCTCTTTTTTATGATCAGAATTCTATCATATTAATAGAAATATAGAAATTAAGGAGGAAACAAAAATGAGATATCATAACATCACAAAAGATGATATGAAAAACGGTGATGGTCTAAGGGTTGTGCTTTGGCTTTCTGGCTGCAGTCATAAATGTCCTGGTTGTCATAATCCAATCACATGGGATCCAAACGATGGCCTTTTATTTGACGATGCAGCAAAGAAAGAAATCTTTGATCAGTTGGATAAGGATTATATCTCCGGTATTACATTTTCTGGAGGAGATCCGCTTCATGAGGCTAATTATGAAGAAGTAGGAAAACTGATTCAGGAAATCAGAGAAAAATTTCCTAAAAAGACAATCTGGATGTATACCGGATATACCTGGGAATCTATTCAGGCATTTGATCCACGAAGAGCTATTGTAAATCAGGTAGATGTACTGGTGGACGGACCATTCATTAAGAACTTGCTAGATGTAAATTATCCATGGGCCGGATCAACAAATCAACGTGTAATTCTGGTACAGGATACATTAAATGATAATGGAAATCTGCATTTATGGCAGAAAGAATACAACTAAAAGGAGAAAAGAAAATGTTAAGAGTAGCAGAATTTCAGAAAGTTAGCACAAAACAGTTTGTAAATGCAATGGCAGAAGTCAAGCCCGAAATAGCCATGTTTGATGCCTCTGATATTTGGGATAAATTAAAGTTACCTCGAAGGGCTACAAAAGGTAGCGCTGGTTATGATTTTTATGCCCCTTATGACATTACGCTTTCCCCGGGACAGAGTGCAAAGGTGCCTACCGGCATCCGCGCAAAAATGGAACCAGGATGGGTACTTATGTTGTTCCCCAGAAGCGGCCTTGGTTTTAAATACAGATTACAGTTAAATAATACTGTAGGAATCATTGACGAAGACTATTTCTATTCCGATAACGAAGGACATATCTTCGCAAAAATCACCAACGATTCCAATGAAGGAAAATTGGTAAAAATTAAGGCTGGAGAAGGATTTGCTCAGGGTATTTTCATTCCTTTCGGAATTACTGTTGACGATGATGCTGATGGAATTAGAAACGGCGGATTTGGCAGTACAATAAAGTAAAGAGGATATGAAACGGATTACATTGCCGAATTGCATAAAGATTTAACAGATTATGGAGAAAAACAGTATACAAACTTTTATGATTTCGTAAATGGTGATCGGATAAAAATCACAGTTGAAATCGTTGATGAAAAACTGAGGTAGGAAAATGTGAACCGGGAAATGCGAAAATCAATGTCGAAGAACACATAAAAAGGGTGAGGTGAGGGAAAATAGTTTCTGATTTTCTCTATATATCAAAAATTTCTGACATATACAAATAAGGATATATAACTAGAGTATCTGTCAGTCGTAAATATGTGGCTTTGTCAGTAGATATGACCGAGTAGTTCACAAAAATAAGGAGGAAGAAAAATATGGTATTTCCAAAAGTAGCGTCCGTAGAGGATATGAAAAGAGTAGCAGAGGCTTATGTAAAGAATACTACTCTGAATGATGGGATAAAGGATCCGTTTTGGACCTCAGTAGCAGTATTGGTACAGGCATGTGTGGGATTACTTACAGAAAAACCCGAAGGCAGCGATGTACCTTATGCAAGGATCGATGACGTTATCGGTGGAAAAGATGTACAACATTACGAAGCTTATTTTGCAAACATCGATAGGCTGTTTCAGTTAGCAGCAGTTACTTATGATCCGGTGAATAGTCCGATTCAGATGATGGATGGTGTGCAGGTAAAGAAAGATGCATCTGATCTGGATGTTATCTTCGAAAATCTGCGGGCATACGAAGCGAAGAGACAAAATTGTAAGGTAGAGGATATAAAGAAGCCTTACTGTTTAGAACAGTGGGAAACCTTTCATATCGGACCTGAAAAGATCCGTGCAAATATTTTACAGATGCTAAAAAGAAAGCAGTAGAAGGCTATAAACAAGCTGCAAGCTTGGAATAAACAAAGAGAGATCTTTTTTAGGGTCTCTTTTTTTGTCTAAACTATATAAATTTTTATGGATTTTTTTGACATAATATAAAGAGAATATTGTTTGCAAACAGGAGAAAAATATGTATATCAATTATCAAATACTTACACCAGATGAGTTCCTTGCTGTGACAAAAATGAATCCAGATATGTGGATAGGATATTGCGAAATCCTAATTTTTTCGGATGGAAATATTTCATTAGCCAGACCATCTCACACGGAAACAGTTTTTAGCTATTATGCAAAGAAAAATCATGTAACCAGAGACGAAATAAATAAGGAAATTCCCGAATATTGCAGTCCATTACATTATATTATCGAGAAAGAAAATCTGGTGTCGGTATGGTATCAATTCATCATCTGCTCAGAAAATATTACGCCAAAACAGGAAAAAACATTAAAGTTTTTGGTAAACCATGAATTGATGAGTAAAAGATATGCAAGGACATATAGCCACGAGTACAGCCTTGCCGTATCAAGACAAAAACAAGAAAACACACTTGAAAATTGACTATCTTTGCGGTTTTTTAGACATAATATAATAGAGAGGTATGTATATGAAAATTACAAAAGCGGGTGTTTCTTATAAATTGATTACAAATTTTCCGCAGTCTGATTTGCAGGCAGTACAAATTGCAGCAAAGGCGGTAAATATACGAAATGGAATCTATGCGGAAGCTTATGACGCTGTAAATAATAAAATGAATACACATTATGGATTTTACATACAATCCGATAAAGTAGAAGAACAAGAAAAGGAAATTGAATTGTTCTTTTATGCACTACGAATGATAGAGGAAGAATAATATGGATAAAATCACAATGCAACTATTGGATAGAGTAAAAAAAGAGATTGCAAATAGAATGTTTGCACAAGAAAGAAGCGCAGATTCCAAAGGAAATACATTACATTGGAAAATGCGATTTGCTGAAGATGCTGTGGAAAATATCATTCATGACATTCCTATACATACAGAATTATTCCGTTTCGAATTTCCTTACTGTCAGGGCTATTCTTTTACTCTAACAAAAGAAGACAATGATGCTTTGGTATTCACCTTAAGATGAATTCACAAATATTGCATTGAATAAACTTAAAAATGCAAATAACGCAGCTTATGATGCAAATCATACATATGGTAGATGGAACGGTACCGGAGCAGTAAATATGCAGATAGGCACGTTTACAAATACCAAGGATGAATATGTATACAAAACATTTTATCGTGTAAAAGATACGACAGAATGGACAGAAATAAATACATCTGACATTTGTCCGCATTATAATATAAAAACACAAGACAAAAAATCTGCAGATGATACAAATGATTATATATATGATGGGAAGAAAACAATGAAAAAGAAAAGAAGGGCATGGTTACAAGGATTATTGCTGGCTTGTTTTTTATGTGTGGCAGCAGTAATCCCAAGCAGTACAGTAAATGCGGAAATTATCTCACGTACACTTACCAGTCAGATTGCAGGATATTATTGGTTATGCGATAATGATCCTGGGAATAGTAACTATCTATACCATTTGATTTCCGAGCAAGAACATTATATCGGAAGTTATACATGGACAGATAAGAACGCATCCATAAATAATACTAATCTAAAAAATATGGGATTAGGTTTTAATTCTGCAAAGGACACCAGCCTGGATGTTACAAGCTTTATAGATAGATATTTACATATTGCTGCGGTAGATGCTGCGGGCAATATCGGACCGACTTCTACCATTGAAATTGCACGTACTAACGTTTTTAAACTGAAATTTATTTATAAATATTCCTTGTCAATAATTGTCGAACGAAAATTATTGAATTAATAAATCCCCTATTCTATAATGAAATAGGGGATTTTTCTTGAGTGGGAGTTTGCATATAGCTGCTCCCGCTTATTTTGTTCTAAAACTCATATACGCTAAAATAAGTGTTACTCCTATAGTTAAAATACCGGATACTACATTTGTTCTAGGTTTTCCAACATACATTTTCCATTTTTTCGGAAATATATAAAACGATTTCTTCTTATCCAAAAACCATCCCAATCCAGGAATTCCTTTATATGTACATGCATCCAAAAACAAATGTCCAGAAACCCCAAAAAATAATCCCTGTGTAAAATGGTTGTACTTAGCGATTAAAATCCCGAGAATTAACCAAAAAACAGAATAATGCAGCAAACCTCTATGACCAAAAATATTGTTAATGATTTTCGATATGAGAGTAGTAATTGGAGGAACCATTTTTGAAATCATGGATTCCGTAGAATCAATGTCCGGAAGTAGATTTCCTATAATGGATCCACAAACAACATACACCATGTCAGCATTTGTCTGGCAAATATTTATTTTTTGTAAATAAGCGGAAAAAGCTATTCCAGTAACTATTCCAAATGTTAAATGTTGCTTTCCTGTCATTTTATCCTATCTGTAAATAAAAACGTATGTTATTTATTATTAATATGACAGATAATTTTAAAAAATATAGCCATCTTTAATTTCATTATTTCTGTGCAGAATTTTTCAACGTCTGCAAAATCTGTCATATTAAAAATAAGAAAAATATTTTTTTACAGGAGGATCATATGAAAAATAATTTTACAAACAAAAAGAATTTCTGGATGGAAACTCTTAATGAAAATGATTGGATACTTAAATTATTATTTGGCATCTCATTTATAGCAGTTACATTATTGCTAGGTAAAGTTATCGAACCTATATTTGTTGCATTAGATATTTGTCCTGGAGATTATAATGTACTGGCTCAATTTATGTCAGGGCTTTTGGTTTTATTAATTTTTGCGCTATTAATTTTAGTCATTCAATGTATTTATTATTGGTTTTCCAAAGAATTTGCTATTGCAAGATATTGTAAATTGCCACTTACAAAAGAAGAAATTATTACAGGAAAAGAAAAAGGATTATTTTCTACTGCATCAGAGTATATTAAATATGTTGCAAAACAATTAATGTACAATCGTGGCAAAGATTGGCTTTATTTGTCGGAAGATGAGGAAAGAGCAACTCTTAAAAATTGCATAGAAGTATTTGATTTAAAAAAGGATGATGTAATTTCTGGCGATGGACACATTTTTTACAATGATCTCATTATTGCAGAACGAAATATGCTTCTTTGTGTAGTAACTTTAAAAGATGATAATGAATCTAACTGGCGTTATAGCTGGTTTGTAAATGAAGACGGGTCACTAAGAGATGTTAATGTTTAAAGGAGAAAAGCATTTAAATAATTAATAATAATCTATAACTAAAGCGGTGGTTTGCAAAAATAGATATCGACTAGCCTGAGTACTTATCGTTTATATGAGAAAGGAGATTTTTATGTTAATTTTTGTATTTGCAATTATTTTATTCTTATCAGGAATTTGGTTATCGAACCGGTTTTCATTTCCTTTTCTATGTGACTTTTTTATCTGGCTTCTAACATGTAGCATTTTATTGGTTGGTTCCTTTATATCTCGATCTCCATATTTTTATGATTTAGATAAATCAACAGATACAATTATTACATTTGCTGATAATCTTTATTATCAGAATGATGAGGAAGAAAAAATTTTATCTTTTAGCTTGAAAGATAATGATAATGTATCACATATTGAAACCATTCATTATGAATCACTAAATATTGAATATTCAAAAAATATTTCAACCGCAGAAATTACAATTGAAACTTATAGCAGAAAAGCAAAATATAAATGGTTAATATATGATGTTATGAGCGGGAAAATTGCCAATGTGAACTTACGGTTGCCAGAATCTTATAAGGAAAGTGGATCATTCACTTCTTAAAAGAGATGACCTCATATTTGGGGATATAATTATTATCATGATACTACTCTAGTATTATATGAAAAGGAGAAAACAAATGACAGAAAATGAAATTAAAATTGGACAAACGGTATATTTTAAGGAACATTGGTCTGGGGTAATTCAAGAAGCAAAAGTAATTGATATACTGCTTATGGAAGATCAGAAGAGATATCCCGGGAAGAAATATGCAGAGTTAAAATGCGATATTGGCACTTGCGGTTCATTACTTGAAGCCCTTTATCCATCTTTTAAAGCTTGTGAAGATGCGTGTTTAAAAGCATTCGCAGATAAAGTTGCAGAATATAAAGCAGAAATTAAGACAATTCAGGATTTGATTATTTTTCCTTTGAAGTACATAGTAAGTTATGCGGAAGAGTATTCTGATGATGCTGCAAGAAGGGCTTATAAGGAAAGAGCAGAGGAATTGGGATTCACCATAAGTAAAGAAATGGATTGAGGATTGCAGAAAACTTTGAGAAAGTCCCAAAATAAAAAATATTTCAATGGCAAAATAGAAGATCTTTCCTCATATATCCCTGAAGGCGCAGATTTGCATAATAAATGCGAATTATCATTCGATCAGCGAATGTATTTGGTATTAAAAGGTGTTGCGCTGGGCGATTTTGCCGGGCAGCCATACGAAGCCGCTTCTTTGGACTATTGTAAAAATTTATCTCAGGACATGATTTATAAAAAGGCAAAAGATTGCACGGATGATACCATTCTTGCCTGCGCAACAGCGGTGGCTATTGAGGAGAGAAAACAATATGCGAAGCTGTATCGGGAATATGCCAAAAGATTTGAGAATCCGCTAGGCGGCTATGGCGGAAGATTTACTGCATGGGTTTACAATAATGTCGAATCCTATAGCTGCGGAAACGGAAGCGCAATGCGCGTTGGCCCTTGCGGCTGTTTTGATGATGCTCGCGATGTTATCGCGGAAGCATACAAGAGTGCTGCTTGCACTCATAATCATCCGGAAGGTATTAAAGGAGCGATTGTGACGGCGGTATGTATCTGGATGGCTTTTCGTGACTATACAAAAGAAGATATTGCAAAATATGCCGACCGGCTTTATTCAGGTAATTTCTATTCTCCGATGTCTTCGTGGCCTGCAATGAGAGAAAGCAAATACGTACAGGGCAGCCCAGCAGTATGCCAGACTACCGTACCTATGGCCATTAGCTGCTTCATTAACACGGACTGTTATGAGAATTGTATATGGGAAGCAATACGGTTTGGTTGGGATACCGACACTCAGGCAGCGATTGCAGGTAGTATCGCAGCGGCATATTATCGACTATTTGACACAGAAAGTGATGTTGAATGGGATAAGATTCAAAACAGAGAATATTTCACAGAAATAAAAGGATTAATGTTGGAGGGAAGTTTATGGAACAACAAATGAATTTAATACAGATGAAATACAACATCTGTTATAATAATATGTGGATCCGCGACGTGGCTTTCAGCTGCGTCAAGGTTGTATTTAATGAGCCGTTTGGCGGAGATATCGGCGCTGAACTCATCGGATTGATTCAGAAAGCAAATGAAGACGCGACAAACAAATGGGACATCATCCAGTATCTTGAAGAAAAGAAAATTCCTTATGATCTGAAATTTCGCTATCTGAAAAATCTAAGTCTACGGGATAATTTATATAACAGGAGAATTGCAAAAGCAGCAGCTGTATTACATAAATACAAGCAGAATGGCTATACGAATATTTCATACCTAAACCACAATTTTTTCTTCTCCATGGATAAATTATCCAAAGAGCAGCAGGAAAAGTTTATTTCAATGGTTGAGGAAGCCAGACAACGGAATTTTGACGGTTTTGCCGATTTGGTGAAATACATATCAAACGAAACAGGCTCTGATGTTCGAATGGTATATTTCTGGAACGATGCATTTCCTCCGATCAAGAACCTCAGAATGCTTAAATCCATACATAAGTTTAACCACAAAGCGAGGAAAGAAAAGAAATTAATCAAATTATGAGAAAAATGCTGACTGCAATGCCGGTATTTTTATGAAAAATTTTGGAACCTATAATCTTTCATAATAATAGTATTCAGAATAAGAAAAAGAAGGAGAAAAACACATGGAACCAAAGATACTTTGTATCGGGAAAGAAAAAATAGAAACACTTATATCAACTGATATCCAAGAAGATGCGATCGTTATCTGTCCCAATCCAGTACCAATACCAAAATTAGTTCCGAGATCGTTGCTAGACACAGAAGAGTATTTCGAACCGGTTGTCCGAAATGCTATACCTAAAAATATTGAAAAAAGAAAAAGGAGAAAAAGATGAACAGTATTTCAGTAACAAAAAGTCAAGAAAACCTCAATTATGCGATCTATATGATCGGAGGAAGCTATTTTGAGAAGACCAGCTGTAGCAATACGCATCTGGAAACAAGGCTTCGCGTACAATATATGGAACAGAAACAGGAAAAACAGGCAGCATTGGAAGAAGAGTGCATTAAATATTTCGAAGAAAAGCTGCTGAAAAACAAAGCGTTGGATGATGTCTGGAAGCAGAGCGTGGATTGTGAATTTACGGCGCATGGAATACGTTTCCTTGGAGATGTGTATGCGTTATGTGTGACGGCGGAAGACAAAGGAAAAGAAATTAAGTTTTCCTGCCACTTGTTTAAGAAAAACTGCTACGAATATATTAGGAGGAGAAAATAAATGAGTAAAGTAGCATTTGTGAGAGAAATCGATGATCTTGGAAGAATTGTAATTCCGAGAGAATATCGAGATAAAATTTTCGGAGAGCATAATTCTGAAGGAAAGAAAATGGAAATATTCCTTGAAAAAGACGGTTCATTAATCCTTAAACCTTATAAAACAGAACCGGATATGAGGGAAAAAGTAACAGAATATATCAATGAACTCGATACCGAAATAACGAGAATCACTAACGATTTACTAAAGGAAAACAACTCAGACGACAATGCTAAACTGGAAGCTAGATTAGATGCAATCGTTGATGTAAAAAACGATTTGCTGAGTCGTCTTGGAGAAAGAGAATAAGGAGAATTGCTATGAGTAGAAAAGAAGAAATCCTGGAGGTCAAAAAGCTCGGTGAGCGCATCGGTTATGGAAATCTGATGGATATCGCAAGTGCACTCATGAGTATAAAGTCAGATGGAATCGAAATCGAGCATGTCCCCACGGTTTTACCTTGCATTAAGAAGGAAGAAAGAGAAGATATTGAGCAGCAGGTGCTTCAAAGAGTAGCGGAAATTAGAACTTACGGGATTAATTAATCTCTGCAGAAATTTGCATATCAGACTTGCGCATGTTATTATAATTGCATACAAGGGCTACGATAGCCGTCATGGAGCAAGCCTCTACGATAGAGCATCCAACAAAAAGCTGACCATTTGGTCGGCTTTTATTTTTTCTGTGCAGAAAAATCCAAAATCCTACCAATCTGTCATAATAGTATTGATAATACGAATCTATAGAGGTAAGCGGTATTTTACAGGGATAACTATAAATACGTAGTCTGCGCCCGCTCTGCGATCAAAGACAACTCGATCCTTCATGTTCATCACATGTATTACTGGAAGGGACGCCATAGTAACAAACTTGATTAATTACGGAAGGAGGTAAGGCAGGACGCATTCCTCCCCGCTCAAGCTGAAGCTATGAACGGGGTATCCTGCTTTTAAAGATGAAAAAAACAATCAAAACAGACATCAATCCAGAAGCAAAACAGCCGGAAAAAGAAAATATTTCTATCCGTCCTCGTAATTTCAGCGAATACATTGGACAAAAACAGATCTTGGATAATCTGTCCGTGAGCATTGCTGCTGCTAAAAAGAGAGGAAAGGTACTGGACCATATACTTTTGAGCGGACCGCCCGGATTAGGTAAAACTTCACTCGCATATGTGATTGCAGCAGAAACAGGGTCTAAAATCAGGACAACGAATGCTCCCGTCATCGAAAAGCCTCGCGACATGGCTTCGATACTGGCGACACTGGAAGAAGGAGACATCCTTTTTATCGATGAGATTCACCGCCTTCCCAGGCAGGTGGAGGAGATGCTGTATTCGGCCATGGAGGATTATAAGGTCGATATTCTGATCGGAACCGCAGAACAGATGAAAAACATCACCATGGATCTGCCGCATTTTACCTTGATCGGTGCCACGACCAGAGAAGGAATGCTAACAAAACCATTATATGATCGTTTTCAAAATCATTACAAACTGGAAGCATATACGGAAGAGGATCTGTCAAAAATCATCCAGAATACGGCAGAAAAATATGATCTTAAAATAGCTGATGAACTGGCATTAAAAATCGCAAAAGCTTCCAGGCAAACACCCAGAATAGCTAATAATCTTACAAAGAAGATTGCAGACTATTCGCTCATACACGGGAAAATAACGAGCAAAAGCCTGAAAGAAGCTTTTGAGCTTATCGGTATTAACGAAGAAGGACTGACACTTTCTGATCAGAAGTATCTTGATCTGCTCAAAGCCGCCGCACCGAAACCGGTAGGACTCAATACGATTGCAGCGTGGCTTGGAGAATCCGAAGATACGATTCAGGATAAAATTGAACCATTTTTGATTCAGAAAGGATATGTGTTGAGAACCAATAGTGGACGTATATTAGCAAATTGTAATGTTTAATAAGTCAAAAAGCGGCACATTATTATGTCACCGCTTTTTTTGTGCAGAATTTTCAACATTTTAAAAAATCTGTCATAATAAATAATATAAGTAAAAATTAACGAAAGGATTATGCATGCACAAAATCAATCTGACTGTTGCACAAAATAAAATATTGTCAAAAGCAGGGATCACCTGTGCAGAACAACTTATTCGGCAAATACCAAACAGATACAATGATTGTCGCAATATCTATTCTATTGGACCAAATGTTATAAATCAGACTATATCTGTTATTGGTATTATGACTAAAATTACATCAAAGACTACAACGAAACTTCCTATGTGCATTATGGATATGATTGACGGATTCACAAATGTACCTTTTTCAGTTGTGTGGTTTAATCAACCATTTATGCAAAAAAAATATAAATTCTGTGTTGGACAGTCATTTTTTATTTACGGAAAATTGCAATATGATCCTACGTTTGGATATCAGATTATGAATCCACAATATTTTGATACTGATTTGCAAAAATATAGAAGACTAATTCCGATATATAAACAGAGAAAAGGAATTGCGGCGAGCACCTATTCGAAAGCCTTGACTGAAGCTTTTTCTGAAGATTTAGTTGAACCTCTTAGTGATTCTTTTCGAAAAGCGCATAATTTGCCATTAAGCAAAAATATGGGGCAGCAGTTAATGGCTCCCAAAAACGAAGATTCACTAAAATTTGCTATGCAGTACTTTATGTTAGAAGATATGTTATATTTTTCCGGGCATTTATACCGCAGAAATATAACAGATAATACTTGTAAGATTCCAATTATGCCAAAAACGGATCTACAAAAGAAAATTATAGCAAACTTGCCTTATGCCCTGACAGAAGGACAAGTCAATGTAATTGCTTCCGTCGGGCAAAAACTAGCACAAGGTAATGCAGTAAATGCCCTTATCCAGGGGGATGTCTCTTGTGGAAAAACAATAACAGCTTTTCTTTTATTGATACAAGCTGCCGAGAATGGATTTCAATCAGCTATTATGGCTCCGACCGTAGTTCTTGCATCCCAACATTATGACGAATTATTAAAACTATTGGATGGGACCGGATTAAAATGTGCATTTCTAAACGGTTCACTGAAAAAGAAAGAAAAAGATGATATTCTAAAAAAACTGGCATCCGGTGAAATAAATATTATTGTGGGAACCCATTCATTAACAGAAGATAGTGTCATATTCAAAAATCTTGGACTTATTGTTATTGATGAAGAACAGCGTTTTGGTGTTGAAAAAAGAGAAAAAATGCGGGAAAAAGCAATGTATAATCCGGCATATGTTTCCATGTCGGCAACGCCGATCCCCAGAACCTTGGCATCTGTTATATACGGCAAAAATGTTGATCTCTTCACTATACAGAGTATGCCAAGCGGAAGAAAGCCAGTAACAACATTGTATATGAAAAACAAAGCTATTCCTCGGATTCTTATACAAGAGCTTCTTGCTGGAAGACAGGCTTATGTAATATGTCCTTTAATAGAAGATAATCCAAACAGTGAGGTTATAGCAAACTGCATATCAGTAGAACAGGTAAAACAACAATATGATAGACTGCTACAAAATTATGGATTCAAATCTGAAACACTCACCGGAAAAATGTCTGAAAAAGAGATGTTGTCTGTTCTGAACGATTTTAAAACCAATAAAATTCAGATTCTTATTTCCACCACCGTTGTGGAGGTAGGAGTAAACAATCCTAATGCAACGGTCATTGTAATACAAAATGCAGAACGTTTTGGCTTATCTTCCTTACATCAGCTGAGAGGACGTGTACGGAGAGGAAACTATGCTCCATATTGTATTTTGCAGTCAGAACAAGAACATAACGAAAGAATTGAAGCTATGTGTCAAACCGAAAATGGATTTGAATTATCAAAGCTTGATATGCAAATAAGAAAAACTGGAGATATTTTGGGTACAGCTCAATCTGGAGAAAATCGTTATATATCTTTAATGGAAAATTATCCAAAATCTTATATGTATGCTGAAAAATTGGCTGCAGAATTGTATGAGAGAAAAGAACTGGATCATTTTCTAGAGATAATGGATAAAATTAAAGGTATTGCTTTCTAAAATACATCAGTTCAAAATAATTTTTTGTGCAGAAATTTCCATTTTGAAAATATTCTGTCATAATAATGATAGAAAGATTCAGGAAAGCAAATTCCTGAATGCATATCAGATTCCGCTAGAGAAAGATCATCTATCGGCCGTATGGTGATTGAGTATTGAAAAAGTAGGTGCGGCATATGGATTATCGACGGATAGTTAATGTATGGCGGTTCAATTCCGTAATCTGATACTTGCCGTAAGGGTAAATAAAATAAAACGAGGTAAAAAGAATGAACAAAACTGAATTGATCGAAGCTATTGCAAATGAATCTGGTTTAACTAAAAGAGATGCTGAAAAGGCTCTGAGTGCTTTTACTGATACTGTAACTTCTGCCATGAAGAACGGTGATAAGGTCCAGCTTGTAGGATTTGGCACATTTGAAGTAAGTAAGCGCGCAGCAAGAACAGGAAGAAATCCACGAACTGGAGAAACAGTAGAAATCGCAGCAAGTGCAACACCTAAGTTTAAAGCAGGCAAGGCTCTTAAGAATGCTGTAAACGCTTAAAAACAAAATAGAAATGTAGGCTTGAAAGCAGCCATCATCTAAGGAGTAGGGCTTTAAGTTCAAAAGTATGCAAGCTTTAAATTTAAGTAGCGCAAAGGATAGAGTCAATAACCCATCACTAAAGCAACGGGCTTGCAAAAGCCCGATGTTGACTAGCCTGAGTGTTTCGAGCACTACGTTAGGAGAGAATATATAGTCACCTGTGGATGTAATACCTAGTCTGCAGCTCTGAGATCCGTGATTAAACAGTCCTGTTGGGTAGGGACAGTGTTGCGGATATACAAAACCTCTCATTAACATTGGCGAAGGTATCATTACAGAGGAATGACCTCTGATTTATGTGATTTGGTTCACAAAAAGAAATGAGTGCCTGTTATGGTATATGTATTAAGTATCGACGGACAGCCGCTTATGCCCACTGACAGGTATGGCAAGGTCCGGCATCTTTTGAGTGTCCGTGCTAAGTAAATTTATGAAATCCCCTTTTAGCGTAATAGCACATCTATTTTGTAAAAAATGGACCTTTAGCTCAGTTGGTTAGAGCAACCGGCTCATAACCGGTCGGTCCAGGGTTCGAGTCCCTGAAGGTCCACGCAAATCCATTCTTTGGATTGCTTTCTTTGCCTTGTTCATGGAACATGACTATTTTTATCAAATAACCACTTATCCTGTATTTGCGGTCCCCGAGGATAATAAGTAATATTATTTTAATAATATGAAATAGTGGCGGGAGCACCTCCTTTCTAATGTTTACATTCTGTTAAGCAGAATAAGTATGTATAGCTCAGTTGGTAGAGCACCGGACTTTTAATCCGGCTGTCGCAGGTTCGAATCCTGTTACATACATTTGCTTCGATAAAGAAGCAAACGCGATAAACAATAAGATGTAGTAACAATGTCAAAAGAATTAAAACAAGAATTCCGGGTTGGTAACGGAATAGGGGTTAGATCCTATTGTGAACTGACAATTCAAGTATATGACAGGTTCGAATCCTGTTTCTTGTTTTCCATTCGTTTATGAATGGCGCCTTGGTTGAGTCAAATCATAGACAGTTGTTCCGGGTTGGTAACGGGATGGGGTCAAATTCCATCGGAAGACTGATTATCTTCGGTATATGAGTGGTTCGAATCCGCTCAACTGTCATTTTCGCCGCAGAATGAAATTGGCAAAATATTTCTGCAAAAAAACTTTTCTGCCTATAGATAAAAGAGCCAACGTGAGATTTGCCATACTCGTTGCTAAGCAGACTAATCCGGAAGTATCTCGTTGTATGATATTACAGTGCATACAAAGGCGTTTTATAAGGATGACAAAAATAAATTAAAAATCGGAATGTGACTCAGTTTGGTAAAGCGTCTGGTTTGGGACCATGAGGTCCATGGTTTGATTCCCTGTATTCCGACTATTAATTAAACATTTTTCAATATATCGAAATTGATATTTGACTCTTTAAATGGAATGGTAGACATACTTAATTTAAAATCATATATCTCCGGTATAATAGTTCGAATCTCTTAAAAATCATTAAAAAATTATAATTGCAATAAATGAGGATTTTATGGACTGTACAATAGATAATAGTTTTGACAATAATGACGGACATATACATACATCTATGTTTTCTGATTATCTAAAGGAAATTGGACAATATCCAATCCTAACCAGAGAAGATGAAGTGGATTTATTTCAAAAAATGTATGCCGGAGATATTGCTGCAAAAGAAAAACTTATTCAATGTAATTTGCGCCTCGTAGTAAGTGTCATTAAAAAATATACTAATATATCTTCTGATATGGAAATAATGGATGTTATACAGGAAGGTAACCTTGGCTTAATGAGAGCGTTAAAGGATTTTGATTATACTCGCGGCAATAAATTTTCAACTTATGCTACTTTTTGGATTCGTCAAGCTGCTTTAAGAGGAATACATGATAAAGGATATATGATTCGTATTCCAATTCATTATCAAGAAAAACAATATCAACTCTATCAAACAAAAGAAAAATTAATAAAAGAACTTCATCGTGAACCAACATTAAAAGAGATTTCATCAGATACAGGAATTTCTGAAAAATTACTCAAAGAATATGAAGCACAGCAAGGTATTAGAATGGTAGGGTCTCTGGACGCACCTCTCAATTTAGAAAAAGAGGAAAGTGAAACATTTGGTGACTTTATCGCAGATACTGATCAAAACATTGAAGAAATAGCAGAACAAAAAGAGCTCGAAGAACTTATTTTGCAATGCTTAGATAACCTTACTGATAAAGAAAAAAGCGTTATAAAAATGCGTTTTGGCTTCAATGGAGAAGAGCCTATGACATTAGAGGCTGTGGGAAATCGACTTGGAGTTACAAGAGAACGAATTAGACAAATTGAAGCAAAGTCTATTCGAAAATTAAGAAATTACAAAACACGTTTACTACTAGAGGATTATATCCCCTAAAAAAATAGGGCTATCGCCAAGCGGTAAGGCACAGCACTTTGACTGCTGCACTCCCGGGTTCGAATCCCGGTAGCCCCGTTGAACTAAAGTCGCCATTAGGCGACTTTTTTGTATTCTTTTACATATAAATTTCTTCCATATTAATTCTGATAACAAAAAGAAAAATGGAGGAAATGACAATGAAAGTAATTTTTGCAGCAATGACACAATCTGAAAATATTGATTTTCCAGATGATGAAAATAATTTTTACAGACAGTTAGCAAAAAAGATGGCATCTATGCAGCCGCCATGCAATGTTAAAATTTTAACTCCTTTAGGAAACGCTTCCTATACTATTTCCAAAAGATCTGGTACTATCCTGATTCAAGAAGGGACAAACAATATTACATTTCCCGTTTCACAAAAATGTTCTTCTTATCCAACAGTTTATTTAACTTGTGTAAACGAAGAGTTTAATAACTATAAATTTTATAAGCTGGAAGAAAAGAATGGCGAAGTAATTGCTACCTACGGACGTATAGGCGCAGCCAAAGGAGAACTTTATGGTGAAAGAAGCTGCAAATATCCACTTCGAATGTTTTGGATCAAATATGAAGAGAAGTTGGCTAAAGGTTATGAAGATAAATCAAATATTTATATCGATACGAATAATTCATCTCCTGAAAAGTCGCATATTGAAAATCATTCGAATCCAAACAATGATTCTGCTAAAAATGCAGTAGCTGATGCTCTATATGCAAAACTACTTCGGCACGCAAAACACATGATTGAAAAGACATGTGTAAGCGTAATGATTACAGAAGGAATGATCATAGAAAGCAAGCGTCTCCTTAGGCTACTTTATGAAACTAAAAATATCGAAGATTTTAACAAAGTTTTGAAAGAATTACTATCCGTTTGTCCAAGAAAAGTATGGAAAGTTGAAGAACTTCTAGCTTCATCTTCTGATCAGATTCCCGAGGTCATTCAAAGAGAAGAAGATTTGGTTATGGCAATGCAGGTAGTGAACGGCAACCAGAAAAAAGACTTAAGTTTTAATGCTTTTGACAGATATGACATTTCTGTGTCCATACCGTCCGAAGAGAAAAGACAAAAAGTTTTAGAATTATTGGCTCCTGAGCTTAGAAAAAAGGTAACGAATATTTACCGTATTAAAACTTCCAAGCAGGAGAAAAAATTTAAAACTTATCTAAAAGAACGTAATATTTCAGAAATTAAGTCACTATGGCATGGTTCTAGAAATGAAAATTGGCTCAGTATCGTGGAAAATTCTCTTTCCTTGAATCCTAATGCAGTAATTACTGGAAAAATGTTCGGAAATGGTATTTACTTTGCACCAAACAGTTTGAAAAGTTGGGGCTACACAAGCGGAGGGTATTGGACGAGAGAAATGAGTAATCCAACAAGATTTATGGGATTATATGCAACTGCATATGGAGAGCCATTAAACGTCTCTTCTCCAGAACAATATAGCGAATCAAAAATCGGACACCATGGATGCGTTCATGCACACGCCGGTAGCTATTTGAGAAATGATGAAATTATTTTCTATAATGAATCTGCAATGCTGTTGACATATCTTGTGGAGTTTACGGCATAAAAGGAGTAAGTAATATGATCTATATATCAGATTATATGTATCTGGAAAAAGGTCAAAAATCATTTCTATCATATACAGAAATTGATAGAAATAAAGTAATTGACTACGTTACTGACGGTAATACCATCTGGAAGGCATCTAACTTTCCAGATGGAAGACTAAAAAGCGATTATGCGGCCTGTGATATAGTAAGCATCTATAAGAGACTTAAGCTAAATCATGGAGCTGCAACCATAACGAAATATTTAGAAACAATCGCGAAACCATAATAAAGGAGAATAACAATGAATAATGTAATAAAATTTGATGTGGATAATGTAAATGAATTAGCTGAAGTAATTGGAAATGAAGCAGACGAAGGGTATCAGGTATTCGTCGGATTCAACGATGGAGAATCACTATATGCGGTAACAGATATTGACGATGGAGAGTCTGAAGCATTGTACATTGAATCCGAAAGCCCCAGCGGAAATCGATCCGAAACAATGAGTGAAGATTTCCTTGACCTTTTATGTGAAATTGATGGAGATATGAAGATTAAATGTTATCCTGCAAGGCACATTGATGAAGAGATTGAAGAACCAATGAATATGGAAACTGTAGTGAAAGCAGTTGCTATTGACAGCATGAACGGCAATCTAATCTTGCTTGCGGAGGTGGAAGATTAATGACGATTAAGGATATTATCAACACTAAAGGATGGACGGCAGAATGCGAACCAAAACCATGCCGCTACATATCTGTTCAAGTATCTTTTGTGAACCCGTAATACATCTCATATGATGAAACAGAATTCGATATCTCAGCGTACAATGTCACAGAGCTTCAGGATTTGTTTAAAACTTTTTGTAAAGAGAGCTTTGGCGACAGCTGGAAAAAAGCATTTAATTCTGTTGAAGCAATAATAATAACACAGTGCGCAGATACATTATCTGATTTAGAGTAAGGCAGCATAAGCTGCCTTACTCTATGTTTTTTCTGTCATACTAATCTCCATTCCGCCGCCTTCAGCCGGCGGCACAAATAGTAATGAAAGTGTTTTAACTCTTTACGTTGTGCTTTAAAATAGTTTGTAAGAAGCTACACTACAAAGCACGGGAGGATAAGTTGTAACAACTTTCTTCGTTTTAGACAGCATACTAATCAGTGTAAGTTCTGCCTTTTCAAGCACAAATAAGTGGTATTATGAATCCGTACACTAAGAATTGTTTAAGCACCTTGGTTTAATTGTGTGGCAGTTCAGTCAATGGCTTCTTATCATTTGTGAAAGGAGTCCGTCTATGAAAGTTACTTATCAAACCTGTTGTGGTGTCGATGTTCATAAATCTTTTCTCGTTGCCACAATTGTAAAAACTACTGGTGGCATTGAACCCTCTTACCAAAAGAAACGCTTTTCCACCTTTAACAATTCAATTCTTGAATTCAAGCAATGGCTTCTTGACAATCACTGCCATGATGTCTGTATGGAATCCACTGGTAAATACTGGGTTCCTGTCTTTAATCTTCTGGAAGATAAAATCAATGTTGTCATTGCCAATCCTAAATGGGTAAAGGCAGTGAAAGGCAACAAAGATGATACCAAAGATTCTAAATGGATTGGGGATTTGTTCCGTCTTGGCCTTGTCAAGGGCAGCTATATTCCTTGTAAGAAAGTCCGTATTCTCAGGGAATACACTCGCTATCGCTACAAGCTTGTTTCCTGCCGTTCAAGTGAAAAGAATAGATACCAGAATGCTCTTACTGTCTGTAATGTTGCATTAGATTCTATTGTTTCCGATATCTTTGGGAAGTCATCCACGTCTATTATCGACTATCTGCTTGAACAATCGGGTACATCCATTAACCACGAAGAAATCGCATCTAAACTTCTTCG
>ULVV01028624.1_pt1 | contig 25259 bp, 19 predicted proteins | sample 1959761 | NCBI WGS metagenome assembly ULVV01 (sample SAMEA4835795, study PRJEB28245) | human gut metagenome | biome: gut microbiome; material: fecal sample | place: Denmark | collected 2008
CTGCTCCCGCTGCCGCTCCCAAGGCCGCCGCTCCCGCCGGCGCCGGCACTGTCGCCAGCCCCATGCCCGGCACCATCCTCGATGTGAAGGTCGCCGCCGGTCAGGCTGTCAAGGAGGGCGATCTGCTCTTCATCCTCGAGGCCATGAAGATGGAGAACGAGATCTTCGCTCCCTGCGCTGGCACCATCTCCTCCGTCGCAGTTGCCAAGGGCGCTGCTGTCAACCCCGGCGACGTTCTGTGCGTCATCGGCTAAATAACAGCATTCCCCTGAATTAACTGTGAAAGGAAAAGAAACATAAATGGCTGCTATTAACAATTTCATGCAGCAGACCGGCTTCTATATGTTCGGTCAGGACGGCAACTGGAAATGCCTCATCATGATCGCCGTTTCCTTTGTCCTGCTGTATCTGGCCATCGTGAAGGGCTTTGAGCCGCTGCTGCTCCTGCCCATCGCGTTCGGTATGCTGTGCACTAACCTTCCCGGTGCGGACATGTTCCACGAGATCCTGTTCGCCGGAGGACATGTCCATTGGGACCTCTTCGGAGGAGCGCCCATCACGCAGGAATTCCTGACAGAGATGTCGGAAGCCGGCGTAGCCGATGCGGTGCTTGCCCCGTGGGCGGTCGGCAGCACCGTTAGCCTCGGTCTGCTCGACGTTCTGTACCTCGGCGTTAAGCTCGGCATCTACCCCTGCCTGATCTTCATGGGCGTCGGCACGATGACCGACTTCGGTCCCCTGATCGCGAACCCCAAGTCCCTGCTGCTCGGCGCTGCCGCTCAGCTCGGTATCTTCATGACTTATGTCGGTACCCAGTTCATGGGCTTCACTTACCAGCAGTCCGCCTCCATCGGTATCATCGGCGGCGCTGACGGCCCGACCGCGATCTTCGTCACCTCCCGTCTGGCTCCCGAGCTGCTCGGTCCTATCGCCGTTGCCGCTTATTCCTACATGGCCCTCGTCCCGGTCATTCAGCCCCCCATCATGAAGGCTCTGACCACCAAGGAAGAGCGCCGCATTGTCATGCGCCCGCTGCGTCAGGTCAGCAAGCGCGAGAAGATCATCTTCCCCATCATGATCACCGTGTTCGTGGCGCTGCTCGTTCCCTCTGCCGCGCCTCTGATCGCGTGCCTGATGCTCGGTAACCTGTTCAAGGAGTCCGGCGTTGTGGAGCGTCTGCAGAAGACCGCCGGTAACGAGCTGATGAACATCGTCACCATCTTCCTCGGCTTCACCGTCGGTGCTACCGCCACCGCCACCACCTTCCTTTCCGTTCAGACCCTTGAGATCATGGCTATGGGTATCGTCGCGTTCGGTTTCGGTACCGCGGGCGGCGTGCTGCTGGCCAAGCTCATGAACCTGTTCCTGAAGGAAAAGATCAACCCGCTGATTGGTTCCGCCGGCGTTTCCGCCGTTCCTATGGCCGCCCGTGTTTCTCAGGTCGTCGGCCAGAAGGAGAACCCCTCCAACTTCCTGCTCATGCACGCCATGGGCCCGAACGTTGCAGGTGTTATCGGTTCCGCTATTGCCGCAGGCGTCCTGATGTCCCTGTTCGGCTAATTCTCAGCGATTTGAAAAAGAGCACCCGTAAGGGTGCTCTTTTTTATATTTTTCCGCGCATTGCGCGGAGGAGGAAAGCAGCGCCGTAGGCGCTGCACGGGAAAAGGGGGATATTCTCTCACGTGAGAGAATATCCCCCTTGGACCCCCAGGAGAACGCAAGGGGCCTTGCCCCTTGACCCCGCCATTGCAAGCGAGCAGCTCGAAGAACTGCAATGCTTGCCGAATCAGGTGCCTGCCTTGTTTTATATCTAAACGATTTGACTTACTTCTATCTTCGCTGTCGCTTTGCCTGCGATTTATTACCCTTACATAACTGCGTTCTACTTCGGATTCTATCAATCCTGGTATTGCCTGCCGAAGCGGCATAGCTTCGCTCGCCGCAGTACGCATTATCGAAACGGTATGCATTGTTGCCAGCAGGAGATTAGTCTGTACCTCTACAAGATGGGCAGAGCGGCAGCGGATAGTAGGAGCAGAGGCAAATCGTATAGTAGCTCTAAACGCGGCATCGCCGCGCGCAGGCATTTCCATTCCGGAGGGAAAAAGGTCATTCGAGATTGAGACTGCCAATCTAAAACCTTTCTCTTGGGGGATTGAAAGGGGGCTATTCTCTTTCACAAAAGAGAATAGCCCCCTTTGACTCGTGCCGCGCTCGGTGAGCGCGACTATTTACATCGAGATCCAGCCGAACGCGCTGGCGATTGAGCTGATCAAAATGATCGCCGCGAAGAACGGGCACAGGAAGCGGATCATGGCGTTGAAGACCTTTCTTCTGCGGAAGGGCGCGCCGTTCAGCGTGACCTCGTCCGCGATGCGGTCGACGCCGATGACGCGGGAGACGAGGATGCAGCTTGCGATGGCCGCGATGGGCATCATCACGGAGTTGGTCAGGAAATCGAAGAAGTCCAAAAACTGCATGCCGATCACGGTGACATTTGCCAGCGGGCCATAGCCCAGGCTGGAGAGGCTTCCGAGGAGAACCATGGAGACGCCCATGATGCTGGTGGCCTTCTTACGGCTCCAGTGCAGCTCATCCTGTAAGGTGGAGACAGCGCTTTCCGTCAGCGCGATGGAGCTCGTCAGCGCGGCGAACAGCACTAACAGGAAGAACGCGATGCCGATCACCGTGCCGAAGCCCATGGAATCGAAGACCTTCGGGATGGTGATGAACATCAGCGAGGGGCCGGCCTTCAGCGCGCTGGGATCGCCGCCGGAGAAGGCGAACACCGCGGGGATGATCATCAGGCCCGCCATGATGGCGATGGCCGTGTCGAAGACCTCGACATTGCGGGTGGAGCTTTCGATCGGGACGTCCTTTTTCATGTAGGAACCGAACGTGATGAGAATGCCCATGGCGATGGACAGGGAATAAAACATCTGCCCCATGGCGGAGACGACCGTCATCCAGGAGAAGTTGTCAAGATTGGGCACAAGGAAGTACTTGACGCCCTCCAGCGCACCGGGGCGGGTCACGGAATACACGGCGATGATCAGCGACAGCACCACGAGAATGGGCATCATGATCTTGGAGACGCGCTCGATGCCGTTTTCCACGCCCGCGAAGATGATCGCCAGCGTCATGGCCGTGAAGACGAGGAAGCAAAGCTCCGAGGACACGCCGTTGGAGATGAAGGACGAGAAATAGCCGTCCTCCGCGACGAGGTGCGCCTTGCCCATCAGGTATTCCGCCAGATATTTGATGACCCAGCCGCCGATGACGGAGTAGTAGGGGACGATCAGAATCGGAATGATGGCGTTGATCCAGCCGCCCACGCGCAGCGCAGGCTTATCGCTGAAGGACTTGTAAGCGCCGACAGGGCTCTTGCCGGTCATGCGGCCGATCGAAGTCTCCGCAATGATCATCGTGTAGCCGAAGGTCATCGCCAGAATGATGTATACCAGCAGGAAAATAGCGCCGCCGTATTTGGCGGCCAGATAAGGAAAGCGCCAGATGTTTCCGAGGCCGACGGACGCGCCCGCAGCCGAAAGGACAAAGCCAATCTTGCCGGAAAAGGAACCTCTTTTATGATCCATGAAAAATCTCCTCTCTTTTTTACGACATACAATTTACTCAGTATATCATAGAATAAAGATGAAAACAATCTGAAATCCGAAGAAAAGAGAGCTATTTGTCGTTGGCCGTGCAGAAAAATAAAAAAGGAAGACTCGAAAGAGTCTTCCTTTTTCCATATTTAAGACCAGAGCAGCTGCATCGCGACGATTAGCGCCGCAGCGGCGAGGATATACACACCTGCGATCAGCAGCCCCGCCTTGAGCGCGCCGCGGATGGCGGCATTGCGCTCCTCGCGCGTCAGCTCACCGGCAGCGCTTTCCCACGGGCGGTCGTTCGCACGGGGCGCGTCGGGCGCGGAAAAGTCGCTGCGCTTGCGGTGAAAGTGTGGGAGAAAGGTCGGCTGGCGTTCGATGCCGCTCATGTCGGCGATCGTGCGGCCGTCGTCCTCCTCGTAGAAGTCGTCCTTCTTCATCACTTATCGTACAGGTGGCAGCACACGAAGTGGCCCGGCTCGATCTCGCGCTGGACGGGTGCTTCCTCCTTGCAGCAGGCCATGCAGTTGGCGCAGCGGGTGTGGAATTTGCAGCCCTTGGGCGGATTGGCAGGGGAGGGGATGGAGCCCTCGAGCACGATGCGGTTCATCTTCACCTTCGGGTCGGGGATGGGGATGGCGGAGAAGAGCGCCTTCGTGTAGGGGTGGAGCGGGTTGCGGAAGATATCTTCCTTCGCGCCGTACTCCACAAGGTTGCCGAGGTACATGACGCCGACGGTGTCGGAGATGTGCTCGACAACGGAGAGGTCGTGGCTGATGAAGAGGTACGTCAGCTTGTATTTATCCTGCAATTCGTTCAGCAGGTTGATGATCTGCGCCTGGATGGACACGTCGAGTGCGGAGACCGGCTCGTCGCAGACGATGAACTCGGGGTTGAGCGCGAGCGCACGCGCGATGCAGATACGCTGGCGCTGGCCGCCGGAGAACTCGTGCGGGTAGCGGTCCTTGTGGAAGGGCTGCAAGCCGCAGTTGTCCATGACCTGATCGATATAATCGTCAAATTCCGCCTTCGGGACGAGGTTGTGCTCGCGCACGGCCTCGCCGATGATCTCGCCGACCGGCATACGCGGGGAGAGCGAGGAGAACGGGTCCTGGAAGATGATCTGCATCTTCGTGCGCAGGGCGCGCAGCTCCTTGTGGGAGAGGTCATAGACCTCCTGTCCGTTGAAGAGCACCTGACCGCCGGACTTGGAGTCATACAGGCGCAGGATCGTGCGGCCCGTGGTCGTCTTGCCGCAGCCGGACTCACCGACAAGGCCCATCGTCGTGCCGCGCTTTAAATTGAACGTGACGCCGTCGACGGCCTTGACATAGCCGACCGTCTTCGACACCATACCGCCCTTGATCGGGAAGTATTTCTTGAGGTGATTGACCTGCAGAATGTACTGCGGGTCATATTCCACGGGGGTGAAATTGTTGTCGATGATGAGTGAGGACTTCTGCGCCTCATCGGCGTGCTCCTGCTTCTTGACAAATTCATCGGCATTCTGCTTCTGCGTTTCCTTCAGTTCATCGAGGACCTGATCGTCGTTCTTACCGGCTTTCCAAAACGGCATCTTATTCACCCTCCTTTCCGTTTTCCTTGCCCTCGGCCAGCTCTTCCTCCACGACCTCTTCAAGGTCGGGACGCTTGCCATCGTAGTAGCGGTAGCAGCTCACCTTGTGCGTCGGCGAGATGCTCACCTCGCACGGGTAGTCGCCCTCGCAGCCGTTCACGCACATTTCGCAGCGGTCCTTGAAATAGCAGTAGTTCGGCATGTTGATGGGGTTCGGCACCTTGCCGGGGATGGAGTAGAGCTTGTCGACCTGACGGCCCACGACCGGCTTGGAGGCCATGAGGCCGATGGTGTAGGGGTGCGCGGGATGGGAGAAGATCTCCTCCGCCGTGCCCTGCTCGACGATGCGGCCAGCGTACATGACGACCACATAGTCCGCCATTTCGGCGATGACGCCGAGGTCGTGCGTGATGAACATGATCGAGGAATTGATCTGATCCTTCAGATTGCGCAGAAGGTCGAGGATCTGCGCCTGGATCGTCACGTCGAGCGCCGTGGTGGGCTCGTCGGCGATGATGAGCTTCGGGCTGCACGCAAGCGCCATGGCGATCATGACGCGCTGGCGCATACCGCCGGAGAGCTCGTGCGGGAACATCTTGTAAACGCCCTCGCTGTTGGCGATGCCGACCATTTCAAGGAGTTCAATGGTGCGCGCCTTGATCTGCGCTTCGTCGTGGCCCTTTTCGTTGTGCAGGGCCAGCACCTCGTCGACCTGGTCGCCGATGCGGAACACGGGGTTCAGCGCGGTCATCGGCTCCTGGAAGATCATGGAGATGTAGTTGCCGCGTAAGTGCTGCATGACGCTGTCAGGCGCCTTCGTGACGTCGTAGGCCTTGCTGCCGAGGTTCAGGCGAATTTCGCCCTCCACGACCTGACCCTGCGGGCGCTGCAAAAGCTGCATGAGCGACAAACTCGTGACCGATTTGCCGCAGCCGGACTCGCCGACGACGCCGACAGTCTTGCCGATGGGCACGGAGAACGTGACGCCGTCGACCGACTTGACAACGCCCGTGTCAGTGAAAAAGTAGGTGTGCAGGTTGTCGAATTCGACCGCGTTGTTGGGGTCGTGCATCTTGGTCAGATACTCGGATTCGGGAACGTTCTTGCGCTTGCGCTTCTTTTCGAGCGCATTTGTGATCTTGCGGTTTTCTTTGGAAATGCGGCGGGATTCCTTTGCGGAAAGATAGCCGTCATTATGCTTCTTAGCCATTCAAATTCCCTCCTTTCTCAGCGCTTCATCTTCGGGTCAAACGCGTCGCGCAGACCGTCGCCGACGAAGTTGAAGCCGAGGACCGTCAGCATCAGGCAGATGCCGGCGGGGATCCAGATGAACCAGTAGCTCGTGAGGACGTAAGAGTTGGAAACGTCGTTCATGATGTTGCCCCAGGAGGCGAACGGGAACTTGACGCCGAGGCCGAGGAAGCTGAGCGTTGCCTCGGTGATGATGGTGGAGCCGAGGCTCATCGTGCAGTTGACGATGAGCTGCGGGATGACGTTGGGGATCAGGTGGCGGAAGATGCGGCGCGAAACGCTGATGCCGCAGGCCTCCGTCGCGGTCATGAACTCCTGCTCGCGCAGAGAGAGGATCTGGCCGCGGACGAGACGGGCGATACCCGGCCAGCCGAGGAAGCCCAAGATCAACATTAAATAGAGCATTCGAATCTGCGGGTCGACGCGCATGCCGTCCATCGCTGCGCCCAGAATGATGATGAGCGGGGTAGAGGGGATGCAGTAGAAGATATCGACGATACGCATGATGAGGTTATCGACCCAGCCGCCGAAGTAGCCGGAGACGCCGCCGAGCACCACGCCGAGCGCCGCGGAGATGATGACGACGATGAAGCCGATCATCAGCGACACGCGGCCGCCGTACATCAGGCGGGTGAGCATATCCATACCGTTTTTATCCGTACCGAGCCAGTGCGCGGAGTTGGGGAAGGAATAGGCGTCGAACACGCGGGTGGACGTGCCCTCCTTGATCGACCACTGGTACTTGGCGGGATTGTATTCAAGCTTGATCTCGCGCTCCTGACCGGCGTCGTTCACATAGGTGTACTTGGTCTCACCGTTTTCGACGGCCTGCTGCACGCGCTCTTTGAAGTCCTTGGTGATGACCGTGCCGCTGACCTTGGACTGGATGACAAAGCGGCTGATGTAGGCGATCTCCTCGCCATTCAGCATGACGCTGTCTTCATCAAGCGTATAGGTCTTGCCGTTGGCCGTAAACTCCGCTTCGCCGTTGGCGTGCGCCTTGAGGGCGCTGAAGCTGAAGTTGAAGCCGAACTTCTGGCTGGGGTCGTTGGCGCTGATGATGTCCTTATAGGCGATGGCGAGGAGCCTGCCGCCGCTCGAGACGGAGTAGAGCGAGTCGCCCTCCTCGGTCACGTCGTAGGTGACGCCCTTGTAGGAGAAGCTGTCGTCCTTGCCCATGTGCAGCGTGAGCTGCGCCTGGAGGATCGTGCCGAACTCCTGGCCGTCGGCCACGAGATAGCGGTACTCGGTGTTCTCGCTCATGGCGGCGTATTCCTTGAGCTGGATATCGTCGCGGTAGAAGACCTCGTCCTGCCCGTAGGGGCTGATGAGGCCGCCGATGAAGGAGAAAATGAACATCACGGCGAGGATCGTCAGACCTACGACCGCGAGGCGGTTGCGGAAAAAGCGCTTGGCGACCAGCGTGCCCGGGGAAAGGACCTTGACGCGGCGGTCGTCGTTGAGGGAAAGCTGCTCGGGGGAGCCGCTCTCCTGCTGATCGTTGATCTTCTTTTCTTCAGACATGGATTAGCGCCTCCTTTCTTACGCGATGCGCACGCGGGGGTCGACCACCGCGTACAGGATGTCGGAGATCAGGTTGCCCAGCAGGGTCAGGATCGCCAGGAACGTCATGTAGAACATGGAGAAGGGGATATCGCCCGCGACCATCGCATTGTACGAGATGAAGCCGATGCCGGGGATGGCGAACAGCGTCTCTGTGATGAGCGCGCCGGCAAAAAGGCCGGGCAGCGAGCCGCCGATGAATGTCACGAGCGGGATGAGCGTGTTGCGGAAGGCATGGTGATAGATGACCTTATGCTCGGAAAGGCCCTTGGCGCGGGCGGTGCGGATGTAGTCGGCGTTGAGCACCTCGAGCATGTTCGTGCGCACATAGCGCATCCACGGGCCGATGGAAATGAACACCAGCGTCACGATGGGCAGCACCAGATGCTTTGCCATATCGAGGATCTGACCAAACTGGCTGAGGGAGTTGAAGTCACGTCCTGTGAGGCCGACAAGGTCGAACCAGCCGAGCTTGATGCAGAAGATGAGCTTTAAGAGCGTCGCGAAGAAGAACGTCGGCAGCGACATACCCAGCAGTGCGACCGTCGTGACGGTGTAGTCGGTCACGCTGTACTGCTTGGTGGCGGCCACGATGCCGAGCGGCACCGCGATGAGAAGCTCGAACACGAGCGAGATAGCGCCCATGATGAACGAGACCCAGATGACCTCGTTGAACTTCTGGATGACGGGCACGGTATACTTCCAGCTGTCGCCGAAGTTGCCGGTGCACAGGTTCTTGAGCTGGACGAAAAAGCCGGGGATGAGGCCCAGGTCCAGACCGTATTGTGCGTTGAGCTGTGCCAGCCACTCCTCATAGGGCTTGGAGCCGGGAGCCTGCGAGAGCTGCCGCGCCATATTCTCCACGTAGGAACTGGGCATGCAGCGCATAAGCAGGTAGATGATGAATGTCACAAAAAAGAGGATCACCACCGACAGCAGCAGGCGTTTTACCAGATATTTGCGCATAGAATCCCTCCGTTTTTTGATAACGGCCGCCCCGCGCCCGGGGCCTTGTCGCCGTTTCGGGTTTGATATGTCTCTCTCTGCATATCAGCCAAATGCTCCGATGCACCGGGGCATTTGGATCATAGGCAGATGTGCCTGAGGCAGGCTACCCCGCGGCAGAAGCCGCAGGGTAGCCATGCGCCTAAGTAACGTTTTTGTGCAGCGACGGAGCTTACTGCAGGTCGAGCAGCTCGATGTCGTTGTACCAGGTCCAGTAGGTCGTGATATCAGGCGTCACGGTGTCGAGGTTGACACGCTTGGCGGAGAAGATCACGCAGTTCTGGCGCTGATAGATGGGGATCTCGACCGCCCAGTCGGCCACGATGTCAAGGCACTGCTTATACAGGGTCTTGCGGTAGGTCTGGTCGGTGGACTGACGAGCCATCATGATGAGCTCATCGAGGTCGGCATCCTTGATCCAGTAGGACTTCTCGTTGGAGCCGCCCTTGCTGTGATAGATCTGGAACATATCCGGGTCGGGCGTGGCCTGCCATGCCATGGCGAACATGTCGGCAGTACCGGCGTTGATCGCATTGGTCATCTCGGCGAAGTTGGACATATCGGAGACGATCAGGTTGAAGCCGATCTCCTTGAGAGCGTCGGACGCGAGGGTCAGAGCCATGAAGGAGGGGTGGTCGCCCTTGCCGCTGCCGCCAACCATGACTTCAGCGTCCATGCGGCCGCCGGCGGGAGCAGCGGTGACCTTGCCGTCAGCGACGGTGTAGCCGGCAGCCTCGAAGTAGCCGAGAGCGGCCTGCTTGGCGGCGGCGTACTTGTCGTCGGCGCTCATGCCTTCGGTGTAGATGTCGTTGCCGTTGACGTCAACGGAGAAGGCGACCTTGTAGCCCTCATCGGTAACGCGCGGAGCGGCCCAGGAGGTGTCGGAGATGGGGTAGTTGATGACGTTGGCGAACTCACCGTAGTAGGAGTCGACAGCGACATCGCGGTAAACGGCGATAACCGTGGCGATGGCCTTACGCAGATCCTTGGAGGCCTCATCACCGCCGTTGCCGTCGCCGACCTTCACGCGGTTGGCGTTGAAGCCGACATAGCCGTAGCCGAGGTTGGCAACGAGGTCGGTCTGGATGGTATCGCCGGAGATCTCGCCGTTAGAGTTGGCTTCCTTGATCTGCTCGGCAGCTTCCTTGGAGTAGGAGGGGTCAGTTACGTCGATCGTGCCGGAGACAACGCCGGGGATCTTATCTTCGTCCGTCATCTCGCGCCAGATGACAGTGTCGATCTTGGGCTCGCCCTTCCAGTAGGTCGGGTTCTTCTGCAGGGTGACAGCGCCGTTGGACCAGCTCTCGAAGGTGTACGGGCCGGAGCCGACAGGCGTGGAAGTCACGGACTTGACGTGGGACAGATCGCCCTTGACAAAGCCGAACATGTTGTTGTCGTAGTCATACTTGTCAGTCTCGCCATAGTAGTGCATGGGGCACACGGTGACGGGGAGCTGATAGATGGCGGTGGCGTTGACCTCGGTGAGGGTGACGGTCATGGAGTAGTCACCGGTCTTGACGATACCGGCAACGTTGGGAGCGGACTCGCCGGTCTGGACGGCGACGGTATAGTCGGTGTAGGCGTCGCCCAGCTCAGCCTCGAGGAAAGCGGAGATGCTGGTGCCGGCGGTCTCGGCGTTGATACCGTCATCGGAGATGTCGTAGCCGTACTTAGCAACGATGGCAGCCCAGAAGTCTTCGACGGTCGCGTCATCGGCGAGATCGAAGCCCCAGTTGCCAGCCTGCGCGGCGACGGAGTCGTCAGCGGTGGCGTAACCGGAGGCGACCACGTAGTCAAGGATCTCCTGGGCGAACTTCACGCCGGCGGCGTTGAAGGCGGCCCAGTAAGCGTTGTACTGCTCTTCGGTGTAGAAGTCGTTGGCGGCGTAGGCGTCAGGACCGGCGGCGAGGATCAGGTTCTGCACAGTGTCCATACCGCTGCGATAGGCTTCCAGACCCTTGATGGGCAGGGAGTACAGCGTGGAAACGCCGTCATAAGCGGGGTCAAGCAGGACATAGTAAGAGAAGATGACATCGTCGATGGTCATTTCCTCACCGTCGGAGAACTTGACGCCCTCTTTCAGGGTGATGTTGTAGTCGACCGTGCCGTCGCTGTTTTCAACGATGTCGCAGTCGGCAATGCCCTTGTAAGTATAGTCGGTGCCGTTGTAGGGACGGACGTCGCCCTCGATGCCCTTTAGGACGACAGAGCCCTCGCGGTCGACGAGAAACAGACCGTCGAAGACCATACCCATGACCTGGTTTTCATAGTCATTGGTATAGAAGAAGGGGGAGAACTTACCGTCGAAGTTCTGCGTGCCGACAACAAGCGTCTTGCCGTCGGTCTGGCCGTCGTCCGTCTTCTTGTCGCCGCAGCCGGCCAGAAGACCAAGACACATGACCAGAGAAAGGATCAGTGCAAGTGTTCTTTTCATTGAATCTACTCCTTTATAAATTTTTGCCAAACGGGTCGCCCCGTGCAGCACAAAGTAAGGTGCCCGCGCGTATACACGCGCGGAAAGGGGCGTACGCCCCTTATGGACATCTGTGCGCCGAAAAACAGCGCGTAGAATTTTTTTGATTATAGCATGAAAGGATGCACATTGTACAGAGTAAAATCTTAGGAATTATCTTTTTTAGGCAATTTGTCCCATTCTGCCTGCATAATTTCGGCGCGCAGAACAAGGGCACTCAGTAGGGCTGTCAGCTTCAGCAGGATATAGAGCAGCGCGAAAAACGTCTGTCCTGCGTGGTCATTGACGAAAAAGAAGATCAATTCGCACACGATGCCAAGGCCCGAAAAAACCGCCGTGACCGCCGTTCGCACGGGCAGAACGGCCACGCTTTTTTTGTAGTTGTACTCTCGCACCGTGCCCCAATCCATGCCGAGCTTTGCAAGCGCCCAGATGACGCTCGCCGCGCCCAGAAACTCGCCGAGGTAGGGGAGCAGAACGTAAAAACAGTTCTGCATCCCCGGCGCAGGAATGCACCCGCCCGCGGCGACCGCAACGGTCAGAATGGCTGCCATTCCCCACACGGCGCGCTTAGATCTGCGCTGCTTTGCATCATCGCTTTGGCAGGCGTAGAGTGCCCCATCGTAAACATATTCGCCCGCGACGTTCAGATGAAAGTCGTTCAGGTGCTCGCGGCGGTTGTGTTTTTTGTGCTGTTCGCCCATTATTCGATGCCCGTGAGGTCAAAGTCCGCGAGGGCCTTCTCCACCTCGGCGCACACGCCGCGAAGGCACGCTTCGTCAAACGGGCTCTCGAGGTCGGCGTTTTTGAGAAGGTCGGTGAACGTCCGGCTGCCGCCCTGCACGGTGTAGGCCATGTAGTGCTGCCAGGCGTTCCCCACGTCCTTGCGGATCATCGCCCAGAATTCGAGCGCCACGGTCTGGGCAAGGCAATAGTCAATATAATAGAAGGGGCTCGAATAGATGTGGTGCTGGCGCTGCCAGCCCATGCCCTCGGAGTAGAACGGGATCTCGCCGTCAAGCTTCATCCACGGCATGTAGACGCCGAGCAGCTCCTTCCACGCGGCGTGGCGCTCGGCGGGCGTCATTTCGGGCTTTTCATACACGATGTGCTGGAAGTGGTCGACCATCGTGCCGTAGGGAATGAACGTCAGTGCGCCGGAGAGGTGGCTGTAGAGGAACTTTTTCGCGTCGGGGCCAAAAAAGCCGTCTGCCCATGGCTCGGCGAAGAATTCCATAGACATCGAGTGGACCTCGCAGGCCTCCATGCTCGGCCAGATGTAGTCGATGGGGATGCGCTTGCGGTTCGTCCAGGCCTCGAAGGCGTGACCGGCCTCGTGCGTCACGACCTCAACGTCGTGCTGCGTGCCGTTGAAGTTGGCGAAGATGAAGGGAACCTCATAGTCCATGATGCTCGTGCAGTAGCCGCCTGCCTGCTTGCCCTCGGTCGAGAGCACGTCGAGCAGCTCGTCGCGCAGCATCGTTTCAAAGAACTCCTTCGTCTCGGGCGAGAGCTCGCTGTAGAACTTCATGCCCTGGGCGAGGATGTCGTCCGGCGTGCCCGCGGGGCGGGGATTGCCGGAACGGAATTCGAGCGCGTTGTCGGCAAAGCTCATCGGATACTGCTTGCCCAGGCGCTTGGCCTGCTCGCGGTACACCTTGTCAGCCACGGGAACGAGATACTTGACGACCGCTTCGCGGAACTTCTCCACGTCGTCTTTCGTATAGCAGTTGCGGCCCATGCGGTAGTAGCCGAGCGTGGTATAGCCCTCGTAGCCGAGCTTTTTGCCCATCGCGTCGCGCAGATGCACGAGCTTGTCGTAGAGCTCGTCGAATTTTGCCTGATTGTCCTTGTACCACTGGCCCTCGGCTTTCCACGCGGCAAGGCGCTTTTCATCGTCAGCGCAGGTCTTGAACGGGGAGAGCTGCGAGAGGGTGTAGACCTTGCCCTCGAACGGGATCTGCGCCGAGGCGAGCAGCTTTTCATACTCCTGCGTCAGGTCGTTTTCCTGCTGCAATTCAGGAATGATGGCGGGGGAGAAGGTCTTGAGCGCGATCTCGGCGTTGACGAACATCAGATCGCCGTATTCCTTCTCAAAGTCCGCGCGGAAGGCACTTTCGAGCATCGCCGCTGTCCACGCCTGATTGTATTCCTCCAGCTCAGGGTTGAAGTTGTTCCAGAATTTTTCCTCGCCGTCGTAGAATTTGTCTCGCGTGTCGATCGAGTGGCGGATGCTCGCGAGCGTCGCGGCGGTGGAGATGTGGCTCATCAGCTCCTGCTGCGAGAGGAAGACCTTGCGCGCTTCCTCATAGCTCTTGGCGGCCTTGAGTTCCGCCGTCAGCGCGGAAAGGCGCTGCTTGCTCGCCGCGGGATCGGGGCGGGTGTAGGTCATTTCGGAAAATTTCATGTTGTTTCCTCCATCAAATTTTTATTGTTACATTTCTTATTCTTGCCGGTTATAGATCGCGGACACGTCCCTGCGTCCGCCGCCGATGACGACGACCGCCGCGGCCGCCGTGACGAGCATGAAGCCCGTCAGCACGCCGCGCACGGGGAGAAACGCCACCAGCGCGCCCGCGAGCAGATTGCCCGTGAAGCTGCCGACGGTGTTGAGCATGTTGAACGCGCCGTTGAAGCGGCCCTTTTTCTCGTCGGGCACGTAGCTCTGCGTGGCGGAGATGCGGATGGTGTAGCTCGTCACGCCGAGGATACCCGTTAAAAAGCACGAGACCATCATCACCGGCAGCGGGCAGTAGAGATAGAAGCCCTCACACAGCGAGATGACGACATAAACCATCAGGGCAATCGAATACTTATGCTGCACAGGCAGCTTGATTTTATAATGAATGCCGCCGCCGATGGCGCGGCCGAAGATCGCCATGCCCCAGACGAGCATATAGATGTATTCGCCGTTATCGAATGTCGACTTAAAGTACGGCAGCGTGATGACCTGCGACGCGCCCGAGGCCAGCATGCTGAATGTGAAATAGATGGCCACGCGCAGAAGCCCCTTTTCACTCATCAGATAGCGAAAGCCCTCTTTGATGTCGCGCAGGAGCTGGCGGCCCGAGGAATGCTGCTCTTCGAGCGCGAGCGCGGCACGCTGCTTTTCGATGTAGTGTTCCTCGGCGCGGATCTGCGTCTCCGCCGTCGCGGCGATGAAGAAGCACAGCGCGTTGATGCCGAGCAGCGGAGCAATGCCGAAGAGATTATAAAAGTACGTTGCGATCGGGATGATGAGCGCCGAGAGCGTCTCCAGCACGCTCGCGATGGAGTAGGCCTTGGAGTAGTTCCCCTCAGAGATCAGCAGGGGATAGAAGCTGTCGTAGGCGACATAGTAGATGCTGTTGATCGAGCCGATGATAAAGCAGAAGACCGCGAGCATCGGAAAGCTGAACCAGCCGCGGCTCAGGATCAGCGCAGCGACAAGGTAGACCCCGGAGGAAAGGAAGTCCAGCGTGTAGATCGTCTTCTTGCGCGAAAAGCGGTCGAGGATCGCGCCCGAGAAGATCGGCATGACGATCTGCGGCAGCGTAAATGTCGCAATATAGATGGCATAGAGCAGGTTCGAACCCGTGTAATCCAGTACGAGCAGACTCAGCGCGAAGCCGGACATCGAATTGCCCAGCATCGAGATCACGCTGCCCAATGTGATGATAGTGAAATCCCGCGTCCACAGCGGTGAGACCGGAGCTGGCGCGGGAGAAGAGGATTCGTTCATAGAAATAGCCTCCTTCCGGCTTAAGAGCGCAAACAAAAGCCCGCTCGATGCGGGAGGGGGACGGAAATCAACTGTATTATAAAGGATTTCGATAAAAGAATCAACTATAATTCCACCAAATATGGACAAATGCACAAATGCTGCCCCTGTTTTGTGCGGCACAGAGGGAGTGTCCGCTTGCCGAGAGGCATGACGTGTGCTATAATACCGCCAAACAAAAATAAACTGTGGAGGACATCACCATGCAACATGCACCGGCAAGAGAACTGCTGCATTTTATCAAAAATAGCCCCACCTGCTACCATGTGACCGAGAACATCCGCCAAAAGCTCCTCGCAAACGGCTATACCGAGCTTTCCGAACGCGAACGCTGGGAGGTAGCCCCCGGCGGGAAGTATTTCGTCTGCCGCAACGGCTCGAGCACCATCGCCTTCCGCGTGCCGGAGATGATCGACGGCGGCTTCGCCATGGCTGCGGCGCACTCCGACTCGCCAGCGTTCCGTTTAAAAGAGCATCCCGACCGCCGCAGCGCGCATTATGTCCAGCTCTCGACCGAAAAATACGGCGGCATGCTGATGTCCACATGGTTCGACCGCCCGCTCTCCGTCGCGGGCCGCGTCTTCGTGCGTGAAAACGGTGAGATCGTCGAAAAACTCGTGAGCGTCGACCGCGACCTGCTCGTCATTCCCAATGTCGCCATCCACATGAACCGCACGGCGAACGACGGCATGAAGTACCTCGCGAATATCGACACGCTGCCGCTGCTCGGCGGCAAAGACAGCGGCGGCATCCTGCCCATCGTCGCCAAAGCCGCGGACGTTGCAGAAAACGACATCCTCGGCAGCGACCTGTTCCTCTACTGCCGCGGCGAGGGGACGCTGCTTGGCGAGAACGAGGAGTACATCCTTTCTCCCAAGCTCGATGATCTCGAGTGCGCCTGCGGCTGCCTCGAGGGCTTCCTTGCGGCAAAGGAGAGCGAAAATATCGCCGTCTGCTGCATTTTCGACAATGAAGAGGTCGGCTCGTCCACCAAGCAGGGTGCGGGCTCGACGTTCCTGCGCGACACGCTGCGCCGCATCGCCCTGTGCCTCGGAAAGGACGAGCAGGAGTTCCAGATGATGCTCGCGCGCAGCTTCCTCGTCTCGGCGGACAACGCGCACGCCCAGCACCCCAACCACGGTGAATACGCCGACCCCGACAACTGCCCGTATATGAACGAGGGCGTCGTCATCAAGTTCAACGCCAATCAGCGCTACGCGACCGATGGCCGCTCCTGCGCTATTTTCCGCGCCGTGTGCGAAAACGCGGGCGTTCCCACGCAGGTCATGTCCAACCGCTCCGATCTTCCCGGCGGCTCGACGCTCGGCTCGATCTCCGATACGCTCGTGCCGGTCAGCACGGTGGACATCGGCCTGCCCCAGCTCGCGATGCACTCTTCGTGGGAGACCGCGGGCGTGCAGGACTATGAATTCCTGATCCGCGCGATGACGGAGTATTTCGGCAGCGCACTGTAAGAGACCTGCCGAAACGGTAGACAAAAGCGCGGAAACATGCTAAAATAAAACGATTTTTGATCAAATACGCTTTCAACGACAGAAAGGAAATATATCATGGACGTTAAGGAAATTCTCAAGCACGTTGACCATACCCTCCTCAAGCAGACTGCCACCTGGGAGGACATCAAGCAGATCTGTGACGACGGCATCAAATACGGCTGCGCGAGCGTCTGCATCCCGCAGACCTATGTGAATCACGCCGCGCACTACGTCGCCGAGCAGCAGCACTATGGCTTCGGCCAGCTGCCCATCTGCACGGTCATCGGCTTCCCCAACGGCTACACGCCCAGCGGCATCAAGTGCATGGAGGCTGAGTCCGCCGTCGCCGACGGTGCGACCGAGATCGACATGGTCATCAACCTCGGCTGGGTCAAGGAGGGCCAGTACGACAAGATCCTTCAGGAGATCAACTCCGTCAAGATCTCCTGCCACGGCAACATCTTAAAGGTCATCATCGAAACCTGCCTGCTCACCGACGAAGAGAAGATCAAGCTCTGCGAGGTCGTCTCCAATTCTCACGCCGACTATATCAAGACCTCCACGGGCTTTGCCGGCGGCGGCGCGACCCGCGAGGATGTCGCCCTCATGGCCGCCCACATGACCAACGGTAAGAAGATCAAGGCCGCCGGCGGCATCGCGAGCCTGCAGGACGCCGAAGATTTCCTCAAGCTCGGCGCCGACCGCCTCGGCACGTCCCGCATCGTCAAGGCCGTCAAGGAGCTCGAGGCCAAGGGCGAACTTTAAGAAAGGGGAGGGCTCAATATGCCGACTCCGCATAACAGCGCGAAAAAGGGCGACTTCGCCAGGACCGTTCTGATGCCCGGCGACCCGCTGCGCGCGAAGTTCATCGCCGAAACATTTTTAGATGAACCAAAGCTCGTCAACAACGTCCGCGGCGTGCAGGGCTACACAGGCACCTACAAGGGCGTTCCCGTCAGCGTGATGGCCAGCGGCATGGGGATGCCGTCCATCGGTATCTACTCCTACGAGCTGTTCACGCAGTACGATGTCGAGAGCATCATCCGAGTGGGTTCGGCGGGCGCGCTGCAAAAGGACTTGAAGCTCGGTGACGTGGTCGCGGGCATGGGTGCGTGCACCAACTCGAACTACGCCGCGCAGTACGGCCTTGGCGGCACATTTGCCCCCATCGCGGACTTTCAGCTGCTCTCCGCCGCCGTTGAATCGGCGAAGGAGCTCGGCGTCCGCATGGACGTCGGCAACCTCTACTCGTCCGACACGTTCTACGACGCGTCGAACCCGTCGCTCAAGTGGGCGGACATGGGCGTGCTCGCCATCGAGATGGAGGCCGCCGCCCTCTACTGCAACGCCGCCTATACGAAAAAGCGCGGACTTTCCCTCTGCTCGATCTCCGACAATATCCTCACCGGCGAGGAGCTTTCGCCCGAGGCGCGGCAGACGAGCTTCACCGCCATGATGAAAATCGCGCTCGAAACAGCCGTAAAGATGGCGGCAGAATCCCAAAAGTAAGGAGATTATCATGCTATGCGCGTGATCGATATTGAAAACATTGTGACCAACATGAAGGACGATACCCGCTTCGTCCTGCGCTGCGAGGAGGTCTTTCACGACAAGATCAGCTCCGCCGCGGCGAGCATTTTAATGAACAAGGGACAAAAGCCCATCGTCTGCCTGACGGGCCCGAGCGGTTCGGGCAAGACGACGACGGCGATGCGCCTTCGCGAATACCTCGAAAACCTCGGCGTCAAGGTCTGCATGCTCAGCATGGATAACTTTTTCCTGCCGCTTGATCAGCGTCCGCCCGAGGCGAGCGACTGGGAGTCGCCCTACTGCGTGAACCGCGATTTACTCATCGAGGATATCCACCGCCTGATGGATGGCGAGCTCGTGGAGCTGCCGGTCTACGACTTCAAGGCCGGCGGCGTCGGCGGCTACAAGCCCATGCAGGGCGACAAGGACGCCGTCATCATCGCCGAGGGCATCCACATGCTCAACCCGCTGATTTTCGACCAGCTCAGAAGCGAAGCTACGGGCGTTTACGTTGCCCCACGTACGCGTATCATCACGCACAAGGACCGCATCGTTCGTCCCGAGCAGCTGCGCGTGGCGCGCCGCATGATCCGCGACTATCAGGGCCGCGGCCATTCGCTGCGTCAGACCGTCGAGCGCGCCGAGAGTGTCGACCGCGGCGAGCTCAACTACATCATGCCGAACAAGCCGAACGCGAGCATCCACATCGACACGTTCCACGACTACGAGCCGTGTATCCTCGCGCGGTATTTGAAGGAGATCCCCGAGTTTTACAGCCAGCTCGACGATCAGTTTATCGCCGAGCACGGGCTGAGCGACCTGATGGACGTTGTCAACTCCGTGCCGTCGCTGCGCACGGACTATGTCCCGCGCGACTCCATCGTGCGAGAGTTCGTCGGCGGCAGCTGCTTTGAGTATTAAATCGGCAAAATCCGACAACAAACTGTAATTTCTGATTTTTGCAATACAAAACGTAATCGAAATTTGGCGCTTTTGCGCGAAAAGGGGAGGAAGAGCGAATGCATTCTGACGAGCGGCGAAAGGCCATTGCCGACGTGCTGCGCGCGGCGGACGCGCCGGTCAGCGCCTCCGCGCTGGCGGAAAAATTCTCCGTCTCGCGCCAGATCATCGTGGGCGATATCGCGCTGCTGCGCTCCTCGGGCGAGGAAATTCTCGCCACTCCGCGCGGCTATGTGACGCCGAAGGAGGCGCGCGGCATCGTCCGCCGCGTTGCCGTGAAGCACACGCCGCAGGAGATGGAAGCCGAGCTCAACACCATCGTCGATAACGGCTGTATGGTCATCGACGTCATCGTCGACCACCCCATCTACGGCCAGCTCACCGGCCCGCTGCAAATTTCGAACCGCTACGAGGTCAGCCAGTTCATTGAGCGCTGCAAAAAGGCGGAGCCGCTGTCCAGTCTCACCGACGGCATCCACCTGCACACGCTCTCCTGTCCCGACGAGGCGGCGTTCGAGCGCACGAAGAGTGCGCTGCGCGCACTGCGCGTCCTGCTGGAGGAAAACGGAAATTAAGGGTTGACAATCCTCACACAAGCGATTATAGTGTCATGTGCACGTGTCAAGACACCTGCACATGACACTATTTTATTTTTAGGCTGTGAGGATATCATGGAAAAATTCAAAGCGTTCTGCAAACGCAAAAACATTGAAGTCTCGGCCAAGCGCTACGGCATCGATGCGCTCGGCGCAATGGCGCAGGGCCTCTTCTGCTCGCTGCTCATCGGCACGATCATCAAGACGCTCGGCGCGCAGCTGGGCGTTCCGTTTCTGACGGACATCGGCACCTATGCGATGTCCGTCTCCGGCCCTGCGATGGCCATTGCCATCGGCTACGCGCTGCAGGCACCCCCGATGGTGCTCTTCTCCCTCGCGGCGGTGGGCTATGCGGCCAACGCCGAGGGCGGCGCAGGCGGCCCGCTCGCCGTGCTCATCATCGCGATCCTTGCCGCCGAGTGCGGCAAGGCCGTGAGCAAGGAGACGAAGATCGACATTTTGGTCACCCCCGCCGTGACCATCCTGGTCGGTGTGGCGCTCGCCAAGTGGATCGCCCCGCCCATCGGCACGGCGGCCTCGGCATTTGGCATTATCATCGACAATGCGACCAAACTCCAGCCGTTCTGGATGGGCATCGCGGTCTCTGTGCTTGTCGGCGTCGCGCTCACGCTGCCGATCTCTTCCGCCGCCATCTGCTCGGTGCTGGGCCTGACGGGTCTTGCCGGCGGCGCGGCCGTCGCAGGCTGCTGCGCGCAGATGGTCGGCTTCGCCGTGATGAGCTTTAAGGAAAACCGCTGGGGCGGCCTTGTCTCTCAGGGCCTCGGCACCTCGATGCTCCAGATGCCGAACATTGTCAGAAATCCCCGCGTGTGGATCGCGCCGACGCTTGCCTCCGCCATCACCGGCCCCATCGCCACGTGCGTGTTCCATCTTGAGATGAACGGTGCGCCGATCAATTCCGGTATGGGCACCTGCGGCCTGTGCGGCCTCATCGGCGTGTGGACGGGCTGGGTCTCCCCGAGCGAGGAGGCTGTCGCCAAGGGTGCGGCGGCCATGAGCCCAACGGGCTTTGACTGGCTGGGCCTCATCCTCGTCGCCATCGTGCTGCCCGCCATCCTTGCTCCGCTTATCAATATGGTCTGCCGCCGCCTCGGCTGGGTCAAGGACGGCGACCTGAAGCTCGACTGAGAAAATAACGTGTAAAAAGTGTGGACTTTTTGTAAAGAATCCCATCAATTATCACAAAAAAAGTAAAATCGGGGAGAATCGGACTTGATTCTCCCCTTTGCTTTTGCTATACTGTCAGACGAAGTGCGTCCGCACTTCAAAATAAACCGGAGAGCGGCCTGCCGCCGACCGGAAAAATAAGGAAGGATAGAAGAATGAAGAAGTTTTTTGCGCTGCTTCTCGCTCTCGTCATGGTTCTGTCCCTCGTTGCCTGCGGTGATAAGAAGACCGACGACAATCAGGGCGACACCAACACTGACGATCAGCAGGGCGGGACCACCACTTACACCAATCCTGACGATATCGACGACAACATGACGTCCGAAGACGGCAAGTATGAGATCGCGTTCGTCACCGACGTCGGCCAGCTGAAGGATAAGTCCTTCAACCAGGGCACCTTCGACGGCGTGAAGCTCTATGCCGCCAACAACGGCCTGAGCTACAAGTACTATCAGCCCGCCAACGGCGATCAGGCGACCGATGACGACCGTTACGACGCCATGAAGGCTGCCGTGGACGGCGGCGCCAAGGTCATCGTCTGCGCCGGCTTCATGCAGGGCACGGCCCTCGAGAAGGCCGCTAAGGAATTCACCGACACCAAGTTCGTCTTCATCGACGGTTGGTCCCTCGGCCTTGACAACGTTGCGGGCATCGCCTTCAACGAAGAGCAGTGCGGCTACTTCGCCGGTTACGCTGTCGTCAAGGAAGGCTATGAGAAGCTCGGCTTCACCGGCGGCGGCGGCGGCACGAACCCCGCCTGCATCCGTTACGGCTGGGGCTTTGCTCAGGGCGCCAACGACGCTGCTAAGGAAATGGATAAGACCGTCGACCTGAACTACTCCTGGGAGTACGGCGCTTCCTTCCAGGCTTCCCCCGAGCTGCAGACCATGGTCTCCGGCTGGTACTCCAACGGCACTGAGATCGTCTTCGCCTGCGGCGGTTCCATGTTCCAGTCTGTCGCCGCTGCCGCTTCCGCTGAGGACGGCAAGGTCGTCGGCGTCGACGTCGACCAGTCCAGCGAGTCCGAGACCGTCGTCACCTCCGCTATGAAGGGCCTGAGCGACGCTGCCTCCTGGGCCATCGCCAAGGTCTACGACGGCACCTGGGACGAGATCGGCAATGCTGCCACCTCCCTCGGCGTTGCCGAGAATGCTGTCGGCCTGCCGACCGCTACCTGGTCCATGGAGAACTTCTCCGTTGCCGACTATGAAGACCTCTTCCAGAAGGTCCTCAACGGCGACATCACCATCGACAACAACTCCGAGATGGCTGACCCCTCCACCGCCGGTCTGAGCAACGTCAACGTCAACTACATCGGCGGCTAATTCCCAATAGCGCATACATAAAAGAACGGAAGACTTCGGTCTTCCGTTCTTTTTCACATTTCTGACAGGGAAAGACATGCGAAAACCTTTTGCTTTTCATCGGAAAACGTGATATAGTATAATGTAATTATGGTTTCCGTCCTCGCAGCGCAGCGCGTGCGGGCCATCAAAACGGAAGGAGGGCGAAAAAACTTGGAGAATCAGTATGCGATCGAAATGCTGAATATCACGAAGAAATTCCCCGGTATTATCGCCAATGACAACATCACCTTACAGCTCAAAAAGGGCGAGATCCATGCGCTCCTCGGTGAAAACGGCGCGGGCAAGTCGACGCTCATGTCGGTTCTTTTCGGCCTTTATCAGCCGGAGGAGGGCATCATCAAAAAGGACGGCGAGGTCGTGTCCATCAAGGACCCGAACGATGCCACCGCGCTCGGCATCGGCATGGTGCACCAGCATTTCAAGCTGGTGGACGTTTTCACGGTGCTCGACAACATCATCCTCGGCGCGGAGACGACGAAGTGCGGCTTTTTGCAGAAGAAAGAGGCGCGCAAAAAAGTCGAGGAGATCTCGAAGCGCTACGGCCTGAACGTCGACCTTGACGCCAAGGTCGAGGATATCACCGTCGGCATGCAGCAGCGCGTCGAGATCTTGAAGATGCTGTATCGCGACAACGAGATCCTCATCTTCGACGAACCGACCGCGGTGCTCACTCCGCAGGAGATCGAAGAGCTGATGGCCACGATGAAGGAGTTTGCCCGCGAAGGCAAGTCCATCCTCTTCATCTCCCACAAGCTCAACGAGATCATGGAGGTCTCCGACCGCGTGAGCGTTCTGCGCAAGGGTAAGTACATCGGCACGGTCAATACGAGCGAGACCACCAAGCAGGAGCTTTCCAACATGATGGTCGGCCGCCCCGTGCAGCTCGAGGTCACGAAGGACGAGGCCAAGCCCGCGGGCGAGGTCTTGAAGGTCGACCACATCTGCGTCCACTCCCACGTGCAAAAGCGCAACGCCGTGAACGACGTTTCGTTCACCGTTCGCGCGGGCGAGATCGTCTGCATCGCCGGTATCGACGGCAACGGTCAGACGGAGCTTGTCTACGGCCTGACGGGCCTTGACAAGCCATCTTCCGGCACGATCACCCTCTGCGGCAAGGATATCTCTCATGCCTCCATCCGCCACCGCGGCGAGCATATGAGCCACATTCCCGAAGACCGCCACAAGCACGGCCTCGTGCTCGACTTCACACTCGAGCAGAATATGGTGCTCCAGCGCTTCAACGAGCCGCGCTTTGAAAACCACGGCTTTATCAACAACAAGGCCGTGCGCGACTATGCCAACTACCTGATCGACAAGTTCGACGTGCGCAGCGGCCAGGGCGCGATTACGCGCGCGCGTTCCATGTCCGGCGGCAACCAGCAGAAGGCCATCATCGCCCGCGAGGTCGACCGCGACAAGGACCTCATCGTCGCCGTGCAGCCCACGCGCGGCCTTGACGTCGGCGCCATCGAATTCATCCACAGCCAGCTCGTCGCCGAGCGCGACCGCGGCAAGGCGATTTTGCTCGTCTCGCTCGAGCTGGACGAGGTCATGAGTCTCTCTGACCGCATCCTCGTCATGTACGAGGGTGAGATCGTCGGCGAGCTCGACCCGAAGAAAACCACCGTCGAAGAGCTCGGCCTTTACATGGCCGGCGCCAAGCGCATGGCGAAGGAGGAGGCGGCCGTATGAAAAAAGAACACTTCCTGCAAAGCGAAGGCTTCAAGACCGTCGCGGCGTCCGTCCTCTCGATCCTGATTGGCCTCGCCGTCGGCAGCATCGTCATTTTGATCGTCGGCCTCACGAGCCCGAACCTCTCGCTCTCTTCGGCGTGGGACGGCATCCGCATCGTGTTCGGTGGCCTGTTCTCCACGGGACGCGACGCCTCCGGTACGCTGATGTGGGGCTTCAACCCGACGAATATCGGCAACATGCTCTTCCGTGCCGCGCCGCTCATCATGACGGGCCTTTCCGTCGGCATGGCGTATAAGACCGGCCTTTTCAACATCGGCGCGCCGGGCCAGTACCTCATCGGTACGCTCGTGTCGCTCTCCATCGCCCTCGGCCTTCCGTCCGAGACGATGTCCACCACGCTCATCTGGCTGCTCGCCTTTCTCGGCGGCACGCTCGCGGGCGCAATCTGGGGCGCGATCCCCGGCCTTTTCAAGGCCCTGCTCAACATCAACGAGGTGCTCGCCTGCATCATGACGAACTGGATCGCGGCGAACCTCGTTACGTGGCTCTTTGATATCAGCAACTTTAAGAACGTCACCGAGTCCACCAAGACCGGCTACATCTACAAGACGACCTACAACGGCGTTGCCACGGCGAAGATGGGCCTTGACAAGCTGTTTCCGAATTCCCAGGTCAACGGCGGCATCCTCATCGCCATCGTCTTTGCAATCGCCGTTTACGTGATGATGTCCAAGACGACGTTCGGCTATCAGCTCAAGGCCTGCGGCTCCAACCGTCATGCCGCGCGCTACGCCGGTATCGCCGACAAGCGTAACATCGTCATCTCCATGGCGATCGCGGGCGGACTGAGCGCGGCGGGCGCTTCGCTCTACTATCTCTCCGGCAACACGGAGTTCTTCTGGTCTACGTACCAGTCGCTCCCTGCCATCGGCTTCAACGGCATCCCTGTTGCGATGCTCGCCTCCTGTAACCCCATCGGCATCATCTTCACGGCGCTGTTCATGTCGATGCTCGATATCTCGGGCCTGCAGCTGACGAACCTGACGGCCTATAACGAGTACATCACGAACGTCATCATTGCCGTCATCGTGTACCTGAGCGCCTTCTCGCTGGTCATCAAGATGTGGATCGGCAAGCTCGGCAAGAAGAAGGACGACGGCGCGGATGCCAACGCGGAGCCCGCACCGGCGG
>ULVV01016756.1_pt1 | contig 25185 bp, 17 predicted proteins | sample 1959761 | NCBI WGS metagenome assembly ULVV01 (sample SAMEA4835795, study PRJEB28245) | human gut metagenome | biome: gut microbiome; material: fecal sample | place: Denmark | collected 2008
GAGCACGCCGTCGAGCATGTGATAGAAGCGCTGCAGGAAGGCGGCGGGGTCTGCAACCGGGTCCTCGCCGCTGGCAGAGACGATGGTGAGATAGCCATGCTTGCGGAACACATGCTCTGCCGTCTGTGCGATGAAGCCGAAGAAGTCGTGCGTGAAGTTCGGCACGATAATGCCGAGGATCTTGGACTGCCCCGTGACCATGGAGGCGGCGAAATTATTTGGTACATAGGACAGCTCGCGGGCAGCCTGTTCGACACGCCGGCGCGTTTCTTCGCTGACGCGGTCCAGCCCGTTCAGCACGCGCGAGACAGTTGAAACTGCTACACCGGCCCGCTCGGCAACGTCGCGAATGGTCACGGATTGATAAGCGCGCTTTTGGCGGCCCATGGTGCATCCCTCCCGGAAAGACCTGAAATAATCATATGTTCGTAAACAAAACCTTAGATTGACCCCGTGAAATAAGCATGTCTTTACACAATACTATTATACAGGCCATTCTACGGCTGTCAAGCATGATTTGTGATGTGCGCTTTCTTACGCTATTATGTAACAAAATAAAACGATCGTTAAGAGAGATATGCATTCCGGGCGGCGACATCGGCCGAAAAAAATCGTCAGAATGCACAATTCGCAAAGGAAATTTTTGTGAAAACGTTTCGATTGACACGGCGTAAAAAAAGTGGTATTCTCTTGTACGAGCCATTGAGGGAGCCGTTCACCCGACCGCGTGCAGCTGTTCCCTGAGCGCCTGTTCCTTCGAAATCATCGGAATTGGTAAACTCTGCTCCGATCCGGCTCATGAGGTATGCATGAAACAAAACGCAAAATCCGCCATTTTCACCCGTGAGAACGGCAAGCGCCTGCTGCGGCAGCTGCTCCTGCTGCTCCCGGCCTGGATCGTCCTGGCACTCGGTATCGCCATGAGCGTGTTCTCGGGCGTCGGCTCCGATACGAACACCTCGTTCCAGCAGGGGCTGGGCCGCATGCTCGGCCTGCAGACCGGAACGGTCACACTGATCTTCAACTGCACCGTTCTCGCGATTTTCATCTTCGCGAATCGCTCCCTTGTGGGCCTCGGCTCCCTTGTCATCGGCTTCGGCCTCGGGCCGCTGCTGAACCTGTACCTTGACCTGCTGGGGAAGATTTTTCCGACCATGCCGCCGATGTGGGCACGCATCGCCCTTTGCACCCTCGGTGTTGTGATTGCCTGCATCGCGCTCGGCTGGTATGTACAGCTCGACGCCGGTGTGCAGCCCATGGACATGCTCATCCTGACCGTGGCAAAGCTCATCCGTAAGAGCTACGGTACGGCGATGTATGTGTACTGCGGCTTCATGCTGCTGACCACCTGGCTGACGGGCGGTGACATCGGCGTCGGCACGTTCATCAATCTGCTGCTGGGCGGCAAGCTGTGCGATGTGTTCGCCGCCATGTGGCGGCCGCTCATCCGCCGTCTCGGCGTGGGACCCAAGAAGGAGGAAACAACATGAACATCCCTGAGCTTATCCATAAGGCCATCGCGGCAAGAGAATTTGCCTATGCGCCTTACTCCAATTTCTGCGTCGGTGCAGCCCTCCTGACGAAGAGCGGCAAGATCTACACCGGCTGCAACGTGGAAAACGCCGGCTACAGCGCTACGAACTGCGCCGAGCGCACGGCCTTCTTCAAGGCGGTCAGCGAGGGCGAGCGCGAGTTTGCGGCCATCGCCATCGTCGGCGGCCCGCGCGGTCCGCTGACGGAGTACTGCTCTCCCTGCGGTGTGTGCCGTCAGGTCATGTCCGAGTTCTGCGATCCGGACGAATTCCTCGTTATCCACGGCAAGACACCGGAGGATTACAAGCAGTTCACCCTGCGCGAGATGCTGCCGGAGGGCGGCTTCCCCGCCGCGAACAAGGGCTTCTTTGCCAAACCCCAGGCTTAAAAAGTCGCCCCTGAATCAATCCTCTGCGGCGGATGCCGGATCTTTTCCGCCGATCCATCGGTTCGGAAAGCTTGACGTACACACAAAGTACGCCTGCACTTTCCAAACCTCGACTCGACGAAAAATTCCTCGCCGTCCGCTCTTGAGAATTGAATCAGCGGCTCCCTGATTCACAAAATAACATGACATTTGGTCTGACAGCAGGCTGAATAACAACGGTATTTGGTCCGCTTGCGGACTGAGTATAAAAATGTATCACATTTAGGAGGCAACATGAAAAAGAGAATCTTTTGTCTGATTCTCGCGCTTGTCATGGTCCTGTCCCTGGCCGCTTGCGCCGGCTCCGGCAATGACAACACCGAGAACACCAAGGACACCACGACCAACACTGAGGGCAGCGAAGCTACCACTCCGGTTTCCGGCGGCGAGGCTGAGCTGGCCCTGATCACCGATGCCAACTCTATCGACGACCGCGGCTTTAACCAGTTCTCCTGGGAAGGCCTGAAGAAGTACGCCGAAGAGAACGGCAAGACCTACACCTACTACACCCCGATCGACCAGTCCACGCAGAGCTACCTCTCCGCCATTGAGGGCGCTGTCAACAACGGTGCGAAGCTCATCGTGACCCCGGGCTTCCTGTTCGGCGAAGCCATCTACAAGGCTCAGACCATGTATCCGGACGTCCACTTCGTTCTGGTCGACTCCACCCCGACCCTTGATGACGACACCGTCATCGCAGACAACACCTGCAGCATCTTCTTTGCGGAAGAGCAGTCCGGCTTCCTGGCGGGCTATGCTGCTGTCAAGGAAGGCTATCGCAAGCTCGGCTTCTTCGGCGCTCTGGCTGTTCCTGCTGTCGTTCGTTTCGGCTACGGCTTCGTGGACGGCGCGGAATACGCTGCCAAGGAGCTCGGCCTTGAGGCTGGCTCCATTGAGATGAAGTACACCTATACCGGCGCTTTCGGCAACTCTCCTGACTTCCAGGCGAAGGCTGCTGCATGGTATCAGTCCGGCACCGAGTGCATCTTCGGCTGCGGCGGCCCGGACAACGTCTTCGCGGCCTGCGAGGCCACCGGCGGCGACTGCGTCTCCATCGGCGTTGATACCGACATGTCCCAGATCACCGAGACCTGCCTGACCTCCGCCATGAAGATGCTCGTTCCGGCTGTCTACGGCGCGATTAAGGCTTACTACAACGACACGTTCCCCGGCGGCACGAGCGAGACTCTGACCATCAACGATGACGCTGTTGGTCTTCCCATGGAGACCTCCCGCTTCAAGAACTTCACGCAGGCTGACTATGATGCCATCGTCGAAGTCCTGAAGGCTGACAAGGACGGCGTTACCTCCAGCATCCACCGCGATGTCGATGCGGATGGCAACACGGTCACCATCGAGGATGTTGCAGCGACCCTGCAGTATGTGACGGTTCAGGTCGTCGAGTAAACGACTATGAGATAAGGCGGACCCGGCAGGGAGCGCTGTGGCGTTTCCCTGCCGGGTTTACCAACTAGGGGGATCATTTTATGGACAACTATGCGATCGAGCTGCTGCACATCACGAAGGTGTTTCCTGGCATCGTCGCGAATGACGACATCACCCTGCGCGTCCGCTATGGCGAGATACACGCCCTTCTGGGCGAGAACGGCGCCGGTAAATCGACGCTGATGAGCGTCTTGTTCGGCCTTTATCAGCCGGAAGAGGGCGAGATCCTCGTGAACGGCAAAAAGGCAGAGATCAAAAACCCGCGCACGGCCAATGCGCTGGGTATCGGCATGGTTCATCAGCACTTCATGCTGGTGCAGAACTTCACCGTGCTCGAGAACATCGTCCTCGGCGTCGAGACCGCAAAGCACGGCGTCCTGCAGATGGAGGAAGCGCGCAAGAAGGTGCTTGCCCTGAGCGAGCGCTATGGCCTGAATATCGACTGCGATGCCAGAGTCTCTGACATCACCGTGGGTATGCAGCAGAGAGTAGAGATCCTGAAGATGCTCTACAAGGACAACAACATCCTGATCTTCGACGAGCCGACGGCTGTCCTGACGCCGCAGGAGATCGACGAACTGATGATCATCATGCAGAACCTCAAGCGCGAGGGCAAGGCGATCATCTTTATCACCCATAAGCTCAATGAGATCAAGGCAGTTTCGGACTACTGCACGGTCCTGCGCCGCGGCAAGTGCATCGGCACCTGCGACGTTTCGACCGCCAGCGTCGAGGATCTTTCCGAAATGATGGTCGGCCGTAAGATCGACTTCCATCTGGAGAAGGCTCCCGAGCATGCAGGCGATGCTGTCCTGACGCTTGAAAATGTAACGCTCAAGTCGGAGCGCAACCCGAACAAGAATATTCTGAATCAGGTCTCGTTCTCCGTCCACAAGGGCGAGATCCTCTGCGTGGCCGGTATCGAAGGCAACGGCCAGAGCGAGCTCGTCCGCGTGATCGTCGGCCTGCTGAAACAGAACAGCGGCAAGATCCTGCTCAACGGCGAGGATGTCAGCCATGCCTCCATCCGCTACCGCAATGTGCACGGTCTGGCCCATGTGCCGGAGGACCGCCACAAGTACGGCCTGATCCTGGATAATACGCTGGAAGAAAATCTGGCAATGCGCAAGTATTTCCGCAAGGAATTCCAGAACCACGGCTTCATCCGCTTCCATAAGCGCCGCGAGCTGGCGGAGGAGCTCATCGAAGAGTTCGATATCCGCAGCAGCGAGGGCGCGAAGAGCACGGCCCGCAGCATGTCCGGCGGCAACCAGCAGAAGGCGATCATCGCCCGCGAGATCGACTCGGATGAGAACGTCATTCTTGCCATGCAGCCGACACGCGGTCTGGATGTCGGCGCGATCGAGAACATCCATAAGAACCTGCTCCGCCAGCGCGACGCTGGCAAGGCTGTTCTCCTCGTTTCGTTCGACCTGGAAGAGGTCATGAACATCAGCGACCGCATCATCGTCTTCTACGAGGGTGAGATCGTTGCCGATGTCCGTCCGGAAGAGGTTACGGTCAATGAGCTGGGCCTCTACATGTCCGGCAGCAAGCGGAAAGGAGCGGTAAAATGAAAAATCAGACAAGTCCCCTTGCTCCGCGCCGCCAGAGAGACTACGCGGGCGTGCTTTCCTCCATTCTGGCCATTCTGGCCGGTCTGCTCGTCGGCCTCATTGTTTTGCTGGCGACGAATCCCTCGAATGCATTCCCGGCCTTCAGTGCGCTCATCACGGGCGGCTTCTACAGCGGCATGAAGACCTTCGGCAATGTGCTGTATTATGCCGTGCCGATCATCATGACCGGCCTTGGCGTCGGCTTCGGCTTCAAGGCAAGCATCTTCAACATCGGCGGCGCCGGCCAGTTCATCGTGGGCGCCTTCTGCGGCGTCTATACTGCCAGCATCTGGAATCTCCCCGGAGCACTCGGATGGATCGTTCCGCTGCTGGCCAGCATGATCGGCGGCGCCCTGTGGGCCCTACTTCCCGGCCTGCTGCACGCCTATCGCCGCGTGAATATCGTCATTGCGACGATCATGATGAACTACATCGGCATGTATCTTGTGAACTATCTCATCAAGATCGCCCCGATCTATGACAATGTGAAGAACCAGACCCGCCCCGTGCCGGCGGCTCACCGCCTCCCGACGGCCGGCCTGGATAAGCTCTTCCCGGACAGCTCCGCGAATATCGGCATCTTCATCGTTATTGTTGTGGCCATCATCGTGTTCATCCTGCTGGAGAAGACGAATTTCGGCTTCGAGCTGAAGGCCTGCGGCAAGAACCGCGACGCCAGCATCGGTTTCGGCGTCGATGCCAAGCGTATGATCATGACCGCCATGCTCATCTCCGGTGCTCTCATCGGCCTCGGTGGTGCGCTGCTGTACCTTTCCTCCGCCGGTAAGTACATCAAGGTCGAGGACGTACAGGCGGCAGAGGGCATGAACGGCATTCCGGTCGCCCTGCTTGCCATGAACCACCCGATCGGCATCATATTCACCGGTATTTTCATCGCGTATATGCAGGTCTCAGGCTTCTACATGCAGACCTACGGCTTCACGACGGAGATCGTCGACATCATCGTTTCCGTGATCGTCTACTTCAGCGCATTCTCCTTCATCATCCGCGAAGGCATCCGCAGATGGCAGCTTCGCCAGAGGACGGATGTGCACCACACCGGGAAAGGAGCGGAGAAATAAATGAATCTGTTTATCTTTATCTGCCAGCAGACGCTGATCTTCCTCGTCCCGCTGCTTCTCGTCGGCCTCGGCGACCTGTTCTCCGAGCGCAGCGGCGTTCTGAACATCGCACTTGAGGGCATCATGGTCTTCGGCGCGTTCGCGGGCATCATGTTCATCCGCTCGGCAAGTGCCGCCATGCCCTCATGGCTCGTTCTGCTGATCGCGATCCTGATCTCGATCCTTGCCGGTATACTCCTGAGCGCCCTGCACGCCTTTGCCTCCATCCACCTGAAGGCGGAGCAGACCATCAGTTCGACGGCCATCATCACGTTTGCTACGGCGTTCTGCATCTTCTATGCCCGCGTCATGCTCGGCACGGAGCAGGTCGTCTTCCGCAACACGTTCCGTATCGACGCCGTCCCGCTGCTCAGCAAGATCCCGGTCCTCGGCCCGATCCTGTTCCAGAAGGCCTATGTCACGACGTATCTCGGCATCCTCGTCCTGATCGTCACGGCCTTCATCCTCAAGCGTACCCGCTTCGGCCTGCGCCTGCGCAGCTGCGGCGAAAACCCGCAGGCAGCCGACAGCGTTGGCATCAGCGTCTATAAGATGCGCTATTCCGGCGTCCTGATCTCCGGCGCTCTGGCCGGTCTTGGCGGCCTCGTGTTTATCCTGCCGACGACCACGACCTATACCGCCAGCGTCAGCGGCTATGGTTTCCTCGCCATGTCCGTCGTCGTGTTCGGCCAGTGGAAGCCGTGGGGCATCGCGCTCGGCGCACTGTTCTTTGGCCTGACGAAGACCATTGCCGCGTCGTATTCCGTTATCCCGTTCCTGTATAACCTCGGTATCCCGGAGGCCTTCTTCAAGATGCTTCCCTATGTGGCGACGCTGATCGTTCTGGCGTTCTCCACGAAGCGTTCCAATGCGCCCGGCGTCATTGGCGTTCCCTATGATAAGAGCAAGAGATAATATTTGGAGGTAAATTACCATGGCTGTTTTTACGGATGAGGGCAAGACCTATCACGTTCGCGTGGGCAAGGGCGACATCGGCCGCTATGTCCTGCTCCCCGGCGATCCGTTCCGCACGGACCTGATCGCATCCTATTTTGATGATGCAAAGCTCGTCGCGCACAACCGCGAGCATAAGACCTGGACCGGCACGCTCAACGGCGTTCCCGTCTCCGTCGTCTCCACCGGCATGGGCTGCCCGTCCACCGCGATCTGCCTGGAAGAGCTGATCGCCTGCGGTGCGGACACCTTCATCCGCGTCGGCACGGCCGGCCGCGTCTGTGACCGCGCGTTCGACCCGACGCTCGACGGCGTCATCAACACCGCTGCCGTCCGCGATGAGGGCACGACGAAGCACTACATCCCCATCGAGTACCCGGCCGTCGCCGACCGCCACGTTGTCGCCGCTCTGGCCGACTCCGCCAAGCAGCTCGGCTATAACTTCATCGAGGGCATCACCCAGTCCAAGGACTCCTTCTACGGCCAGCACGAGCCGGAGAACATGCCCGCCGAGCCGTGGCTGAAGGCCCGTTGGGAAGCATGGCGCCGCGGCAATGTCATCAGCTCCGAGATGGAGTCTGCTGCGATCTTTGTCATCTCCTCCATCCGTGGCTGCCGCGCCTCCTCCGTCATGGCCTATACCGAGATGCCGAAGAGCGTCGAGGTCGCCGTCGGTGCGCTGCGCATCCTCATCGAGCAGGATAAGGCTGCCGAGAAGTAATTCTACAATGCAGCGACTCCCCGTGCCGAAAACGGTGCGGGGAGCTTTGCATTTTCGGATAAAATACGATTGACATTCTGAATCCGGGACGATATAATCAAGGATGGTCCGGCTGGTGCCGGACCATAAAATTGAATCACACGACTCGCAGAGACCGCGTGGCCGCAACGGCGGAGGATCCGTCAGGCGCGTTGGTAAACAAGGGAATGGGGATAGTACCCCGAGAAGGCAGCTGCCTTCTGGATGACCGTCGCTGTGAGCGCTGAGGCTGCTGTCCGTCGGCGAAAGCCGGTCATTGGGAAACTGAGAAGGCAGGGCGGCAGACGTGGCGGATGCTCCGCCGGAGGCGCAACTCAGAAGACCTACTGGGAGATTTCCATAGCCCGAATCGGTTGAGGGGATAGGTATGCTATCCCTTCAGCCGTTTTTTTGTTTTCCGAAGGGAAAACAAAGCGCCCCCTGCAGCTCAGCTGTGGCGGGGCTGAACCCTGCTTCTGCCGCTCCGGCGGCTGCCGATACACATTATCAGTAAAAGGAGAGATCGCTTATGCAAACGAAACCCGCAGCGTGCGGAAAGCGCCTGCTGGCGCTCGTGCTGGCCATTGTGATGGTCTGCTCGCTGCTGCCCGTCAGTGCGTTCGCAGCAGAGCCCGACTATGAGCTGCGCGTCCTCACGTTCGAGGATGCCGACTATAAGGGCGGAACGAACTTCGCAGGCGGAAACAACTGGACGAGTCTCATTGACAGCCCGCAGTACGGCGGCAAGCTGCTCTACGGAGAGAGCGGCGCCGGTGTCGATTCCGTCGACGCTGCCTACAAGTGGACGGATAAGAACAATACCTGGCTCAGCAACACCCTGTCCGAGGGCTATGGCTCCTGGTGCTACTGGAGCGGCGGTCATGCCGTTTCCAACTATGTTTCCGGTGAGATCAGCAAGTACGGCGGCTTCGAGAGTCAGCTTACCGTTTATAAAAAGGACGTTTCCGGTCTGGAGCGGACCGGCGGCGGCCACAACGGCTCGAATAACTTCGCCGTGCATTACGGTTATGCCGATAATTCCGGCTATGGCCTGACCGAGGCCTCCCTGCCGACTCTGACCTTTGCCGACGGCACCGCCCGTGTCATTGACCATATGTATGTCAACAACACGGACTATGCGCTCAACTGCTACATCGACGGCAACGGTCTGACTGCCAAGATCGGCGACGACGATTGGGTCAAGCTGGTCGCAACGGGCTATAACGCGGCAGGGGAGAAGACCGGCACGGCCAGCATCTACCTCTGCAACGGTCCGAAGAACATCATGATGGACTGGACAAAGTGGGACCTGTCCGGCCTTGGTAAGGTCCTGAAGGTCACGTTCAATGTGACCGGCTCCAGCGATAACGGCTATGGCTTCTCGCAGCCCGCCTACTTCGCCTATGACGATGTGGCAGTCCGCTTTGAAAAGGCGGCTGCGGTCGTCCCGGCGACCGGCGTGACGCTCGACAAGACCACGCTGAATCTGATGACGGGCGAAACGGCCGTTCTGACGGCAGCGGCACAGCCGGAAAACACCACGGATACCTTGACCTGGACGACCGGGAATGAGGCGGTCGCTACGGTCGCGGACGGTGTTGTGACTGCGGTCGGCGCGGGCAGCACCGTCATCACGGCGGCATGCGGAAGCGTGAAGGCCGAGTGTGCCGTTACGGTCACGGCCAGTCCGCTCACGGTCAGCGTCGGCGGAAAGGCCTGCGCCCTGACACGTGTTGGCGGCGAGGATGGGACGAAGTATCGCGCCGCGCTGCCCTACGGCAGTAATGTGACGATCCATGTGGCGGATGCGAGCTTCCTGCTCGTGACGGACAAGAAGAGCAATTATCTCAACGATGCGGGCGTGAATCCCTTCACCCTGACGGCTGCGGAGCTGGAGACGACCCTGCTGACGGGCAAGGACGAAAAGCCCTTCACCCCGGCGGAAAACAGCAAGGTCGCCTATCTGAGCATTATGGATGCCATGGCGGGCACGACGTATGAGCTGTATCTCGAGCTGACCCGCGAGGTCACTCCGGCGACCGGCGTGACGCTGGACCAGACGGAGCTGACGCTGACGGCGGGAAAGACCGCTTCCCTGAAGGCCACGGTCCAGCCGGAGAACACGACGGATACCATTGTCTGGAGCTCCTCGAAGGAAGAGGTCGCAACGGTGGAAAACGGGATCGTTACGGCGAAGGCGGCCGGCGAGACTGTCATCACTGCGACGTGCGGCACCGTGAAGGCAGAATGTGCCGTTACGGTCACGCCCCCGGTCATGGCCTCGACTGTAACGCTGGATAAGACCGAGCTGAACCTGTATACCGGCGACACGGCGGCCCTGACCGCTGCAATCCAGCCGGAGGATACGACGGATCCGACCATTGCCTGGACGACGACGGATGCAGAGGTCGCTTCCGTGCAGAACGGCGTCGTGACTGCCGGAAAGACCGGTACGGCCACGATCACGGCCAGCTGCGGCGAGGCAAAGGCACAGTGTGCTGTGACGGTCAAGGCTCCTGCGGAGCCTGCGCAGAAGGACGGCGTGTATCAGATCGGCAATGCCGACGAGCTTGTCTGGTTTGTCAAGAAGGTCAACGGCGGTGAGAATGCAATCTCTGCCGTTCTGACGAAGGATATCGATCTGGCCGATGTGGTCTGGGCGCCGATCGGCAATGGCAGCGTAGCTTTCGCGGGTAGCTTTGACGGTGCAGGGCATACTGTCTCCAACCTGACGGTGGACTATACCACGGCGGCCTCCGGCGAGAGACTGTATCTCGGCCTGTTTGGTCAGGTCGAGGGCACGCCCGAAAAACATGCGGTCATTCAGAACCTGACGGTCACGGGCAGCGTGAACGCGGCAAGCGAATTCTCCGTTTACACGGGATATGTCGCAGGCGTGGTCGGCTCTGCTCGGAATGCGGAGCTTTCCAATGTCATTTCCCGCGTGAATGTGACCGCTGATGAAAAGGTCGGCAATGCAGCCTCCGTTGGCGGTCTGGCCGGTGCCATGATCGACACGACTGTGACGAACTGCGGCAATGAAGGCGATGTCACCGGCGTGAACAACCTCGGCGGCCTGTGCTATGAGCTCTATTCCGGCACGATGACCGGCTGCTACAACACTGGCAGGGTCACCGCGAGCGGCACCTATGTCGGCGGTCTGATGGGCTATGCCAAGCAGGCGACCATCACCAATGCCTACAGCACCGGCGATGTGACCACCGAAAAGACGCTCATGGGCGGTCTGATCGGCGTCATGGAGAAGTCCTCCCTGACAAATGCCTATGTGTCCGGTAAGGTCACGACAGCCGCGGCCAGCGGCGCGATCGGCGCAGCCGTGGGCAGTGCGGATCAGGTCTCCAATGTGTATTACCTCGGCGGCGCTTCCGCGATTGGCGACGAGAACGCCACGGCGAAGACCGCAGAGGAGCTGAAGGCGCTGGCACCGACGCTCGGCAGCAGCTTCAAGGAGAATACCGGCTGCGGCGGCTATCCGCTTTTGGCGTGGCAGGAGGCCCGCGCACATCAGTATGAAAACGGCGTCTGCACCGTCTGCGGCGCGAAGGATCCTGCAGCGCCCTATCTGCTCGACGGTGTGACCGATGCCGCTGCGGAAGTTCAGACCGGCAAGAGCTATCAGCTCGACGATCTGATGGACGGCAAGATCTTTGGCGTGAAAAACGGCACGCTGACCTACAAGAACTACTTCTACACCATGTCCTCCGATGGCGGTGCGACGTGGAGCGGGGAGCAGCACTTTGAGGAAGCAATGTTCGGCGGTGTGAACAAGAGCCTGATCCAGAGCAAGGCAGGCACATATATCTATAAGTTCCGCGCAAAGAACGATGCCGGCTACTCCGCCGATACCTGGACGCTGACGCTGACCTTCGTCGATGTCGTCGAAGCGAATATCAACTTCTACGTCGGCCGTGACCAGAACTACAGCACAAACGGCAATAAGTACCCGATCCTCAAGATGTACAAGACCGCGGGCATCGACGAAAATCAGTTTGACTATGTCGGCTGGTTTACCGATGCCGAGGGCAAGACCGTGTACGTCTACAACCCCGCCGATTACACCATCATCGACGGCGAAGAGAAGGACTATGTCGAGATCGACGGCACAAAGTGCGAGCTGCACGACTACGAGGAGGTCCAGTTCACCAACAGCGCCTTTGACGCAGCCGACGAAACGGCGACGGCCAGCAACACGGTCGTGAACAATTACAACATGTTCTACGCCACCCTGAGCACCGGCCGCTACTCCACGCGCGGCTACGGCTGGAACACTGCGACCGAGGCCTATGACATCTATCTTGGCGGTCAGAGCCTGCCTCTGCCGATGGAGAAGGACATCTACGGCGGCGGCGGCAACGACATCCATCTCGGCGTTGTCAGCGTCTATGCTACGACCAGGAACGAGAAGAACGAGTACTTCGGCACGGACGACTACCATGTCGAGATGATCATGCCCGTTACCGGCAGCATGATCCACTCCGGTACACACTATACCTACACCCGCTACGGCAGCGACTACACTGCCTTCCCCTTCCTGTCGTGGGAGGCGCAGAACGCTTCGCTGTACAACATCTATGCTTATCCGACGAACACGGAAAAGTATATGTTCAATCAGCAGATCAACCAGACCACGGCGCCTTCCTACAACGTCGTAACGAAGAACATCACGATCGCCAACGCCGTGGAGCTGGATATCACTGCGCCCACGACGGCGGAGTTCACCCTGTTCTTCCAGTACAACAACTTCAACACCAGAGCGGTTGAGCCGTACAAGACTGCGAAGGACGACGCGACCGGCATGACCACCTATTCCTACCGCGTTTCTGAGCGCAACAACAACTACACATGGCGTCTGGTCGATGAGACCGGTACCTATGTGACCAAGGCCGGCTGGCTGTCCAGCCTCAACCAAAAGACGGAAAAGACGATCACCTTTGACTCCGGCGCGCCGACCGACAGGAAGTCTCACAGCTTCAAGGACCTCGGCACGACGGTATCCTCCCGCGACGAAGCCGACCTGCAGGTGTTCCTGAGTCACAGCGGCTTCAAGAGCGTGACGGACACCTACCGCGTCCGCGCGTTCCGTATGTGGGAGCTGATCGACTCCGACGTCGGCAACATCATGGCTGAGCCGAAGTTCAACGTTCAGGTGCTGCAGGGCAATGCCGCAGACGTCAAGCAGGTGAACGGCGGCAACGCCGAGGGCAACTGGATCGATGTCAAACCCACCGGCACGGATATCGTGGCTGTCACCTACGATGCCATCGATATGTACTCCAACAAGGACGTCGCCGGAACGCACGGCGGTTTCTTCCCCGCCAACAACCCCGAACGCACCGGCGTGTTCGTCATCACGAATGAAGCAGCCGGTACAGCCGACGCAACCGTTACCTTCAACGGCGGCACCATCAGCAGCCGCGGCGCAAATTGGGACTACAACTACGACACGTGGTACTATCTCAACACCGACACTGCTCCCACGCTGGACTTCACCGTGAAGGCAGCCGAAGGCGTGAAGGTCAGCTACGCCGTCGTCACCACCAACGCTTCCCTGAACAGCACGCTCTCCGATTGGTCCGACCTCACGGCGGGCGCGGACGGCAAGTATCATGCCGACCTTCTCCCCTTCCGCACGGCTGGTACGCTCGGCGGCACTGTCATCATCAAGATGGTCGATTCCACCGGCACGTCCTATCGTCTGGTTCGTGTGGCGCAGACGAGCGTCACCGTGAAGAACGCCTCCAACAGCGGTGAGCCGATCATGCCCGGCGACAAGGTCACGCTTTCCTTCGACGGCCTGTATCGCGGCGTGGACAAGGTCTCCGGTATCTTCAATCCCCTGACGCTGAATCTGAACTACAGCACGGACGAAGACGATTCCATGGGCAGCCTTGGCCAGTATCAGCAGATGGACAGAGCCTCCGTCACCGTGGAGATGCCCACAGACATCACCTTCCCCGAAGGCTCAGACAAAACGACCGTTATGGTCACCGACGGCTATATCTCCGGCGGTATGTACTCCGCTCCCAGCCCGTTTGATACGCTGTACAATATGACCGACACCGGCGTCGGCACGAACTTCTCCGCGGTCAACATCAGCTTTGTTGCCAGCCGCCTGGCGGATATTCCTGTCGAGGTCAACAGGAAGGTCTACTACAGCGTCAAGCTCGTCGCCGTGGATGAAAACGGCAACGTGTTCGAAGACCTCACTCCCACGCTCAAGGACGGCGATAACAAGCTCCTGACGGCGGAAGCTGACGGTACCTATAAGCTCGGCTACGGCTCCTACACCTACGCCATCGAGCAGCTCGGCTATGTCCGCACCAGTGGTTCCTTTAAGCTCGGGTCCGCCGACGCAGAGAAGGTCGAAAACGGCGTGATCACCGTCAAGTTCACCGTGCGCAAGGCGGCGGAAAACGCTTGGGACGGCAAGACCGCGACCGAGCCGAAGACCGGCGAAAACGGCGTTTACCTCATCGGCACCGGCGCAGAGCTGGCTTGGTTTGCCCAGAAGGTCAACGGCGGCAGCACGAAGATCTCCGGCATCCTGACGGCCGACATCGATCTGGCCGGTTACGAATGGACGCCCATCGGCACCGCTTCTAAGCAGTTTGCCGGTACCTTCGACGGCCAGAACCACACCGTGGATAACCTTTCCATCAACTACAGCAGCACGACCCCGATACCGCTCTATCGCGGCCTGTTCGGCTGGGTCTCCGGCGCCAACGTCACCGACCGCGCGAAGATCGAGAACATGACCGTCAACGGCACCGTTGTCGCCAGTTCCACCAAGTCCGTTAACGATGCTTACGTCGGCGGTATCGCCGGCCGCGCGGACTACGCTGACCTGACGAACCTCCATGCGAACGTTGACGTTTCCATCAAGCGCACGAGCGGCAACTACCAGAGCGTCGGCGGCGTCGTCGGCGGCACCTACTACAGCCTGAATGTTACCAACTGCTCCAACAGCGGCAATGTCACCGGCTGGCGCTACTGCGCAGGTATCGTTGGCAACATTTCCAGCGGCAACCAGCCCAGTACCATCACCGGCTGCGTCAACACCGGCAGCATCACCGCCCCCAGCACCTGCGCAGCGGGCATTGTTTCCAATCTGCCGAACGGCTGTAAGGTCACGGCCTGCTACAACACCGGTACGATCAAGGCCGGCGGCAACTATCCCGCCGGTATCGTCGGCTACTGCGCGAACTCCGAGGTCCGCAGCTGCTTCAACCTCGGCACGGTCACCTGCAACACAACCTTTACCTATGGCTCTGTCATTGGCACGGTGAGCAGCGCAGATGCCGTCATCAAAAACCTCTACTACCTCGAGGGCACCTGTGAAAAGGGCGGCATCGGCGCCGTGAAAAATGCCGAGACCCAGACTGCCGCTGTCAGGACCGCAGAGGAAATTGCGAACGCGGAGTTCGTTTCCACGATGAACGCCGATCTGGCAGAGGCTGCCTTCACGAGCGGCTGCACCGCGACGAAGCATCCGATCCTCCTGTGGCAGGCCGACGCGGAGCATACCTTCGCGAACACTGCCTCTGATGTCATCAAGTCGGAAGCTACCTGCACCGAAGCCGCGGTCTACTATGTCAAGTGTGACAACTGCGATGCGGTCAGCAATACGCTGACGGTCAAGGTCGGCGAGCCGCTCGGCCACGATCTGACTGTGACGGTCGTGGAGCCGACCTGCGAGAAGGACGGCTACACCGAGTCCGTCTGCGCGCGCTGCGGCCTCAGCTACCGCACGCACTATGTGGCGGCAAAGGGCCACAGCTATGTGGATGTCGTGACGGCTCCGACCTGCGAGTCCGCCGGTTACACGACGCACACCTGCTCCGTCTGCGGCGACAGCTATGTCGACGCGATGCTCCCGGCCACGGGCCACAGCTATGTGGACGTCGTGACGGCTCCGACCTGTGAGTCCGCCGGTTACACGACGCATACCTGCTCCGTCTGCGGCAGCAGCTATGTCGATACCATGACCGAGGCACTTGGCCATGATTATCAGACCGTTGTAACGGCTCCGACCTGCGACGCCATGGGCTATACGACGCATACCTGCACGCGCTGCGGCAACAGCTACGTCGACAGCTATACGCAGGCAGCGGATCACAGCTACACGAGCGAGGTGACGAAGCAGCCGACCTGCACGGAGGAGGGCGTTCGTACCTTCACCTGCACGAACTGCGGCAAGAGCTATACCGAGTCCATCCCGATGATCGCCCACAGCTATGAGGCGGTCAGGACGGATCCGGACTGCACGCATATGGGCTACACGACCTATACCTGCTCTGTTTGCGGCGACAGCTACAAGGCCGATTTCGTGGATGCAGCGGGCCATGACTGCGAGGCGACTGTGATCGCCCCGACCTGCGAGGGCTATGGCTACACCGAGAACCACTGCAAGCACTGCGACTACACCTATATCAGCGAGATCCGCCAGCCGCTCGGCCATGACGACAAGCTGACCGGCGCGAAGGAAGCCACCTGCACGGAGCCGGGCTACACGGGCGACATGGTCTGCACGCGCTGCGGCGAGGTGCACAGCAAGGGCGAGGAAATCCCTGCTCTGGGCCACGACTACGGCGACTGGACGACGGTGAAGGAAGCCGATTGCTTCCACACTGGTCTGGAAGAGCGCAAGTGCGGCCGCTGCGGCGAGACTGAGCAGCGTGAGACTACGGCAGAGACCTGCTCGAGCGAAGCCTACACGGATCTCGACCGGAATGGTTGGTATCACGAGTACGTTGACTGGGCGCTGAAGAACGGCATGATGAACGGCGTCGGCGGCGGCCTGTTCGAGCCGAACGGCGAGACGACCCGCGCAATGCTGGTCATGGTGCTTTACCGTATGGCGGGCGCGCCGGACATGGCGGGCCGCGAGAGCAGCTTCACGGACGTGTCTGCCGACAGCTGGTATGGCGCGGCGGTGATCTGGGCCTCGGAGAACGGCATCGTTAACGGTGTCGGCGGCGGACTGTTTGATCCGGATGCTTCCCTCACGCGCGAGCAGATGGCTATGATGCTCTATCGCTTTGCGGGCTATCTCGGCAGCAATACCGAGAAGCGCGCCGACCTGAGCGCCTACGGCGATGCCGACGCGGTCAGCGCGGCCGCACAGGACGCCATGGCATGGGCCGTTGCAGAGGGTCTTGTCAATGGCCGCAGCGCAGCGGAGCTTGCGCCAAAGGCCGGTGCAACGCGCGCGGAGCTGGCGACGATCCTGTTCCGCTTTGCGGCGCTGCAGAACGCCTGAAGCAAATTACGCATAAGCAGCGAGCGAGTGCCCCGGGTTCTCCCGGGGCACTTTGTATGCGGCACATAGAAAAACCGGAAAAAGGCCTTGACAAAGGGGCCGACAGTCCCTATAATAGAAAGTAACCGAACGGTTACATAAACAGCCAGACGCAAAGACGCAGTGCTGATCGCAGGTCCGATCATGCGCTGCGTCTGCTTTTTGAGAGAAAGACTTTATGAACGCAATTCTTTATCCCACGAACACCGCAGCACTGCGCGTTATGCGCGGCAGCGCCGTGGGTATCCATGGGCGTCCTGCTGGCGGCCGTTGCCGCCGAAACGTCAAGAGCGCAATGAGAGCAAGGGGAAATTTACCATGAAGCTGTATTTTGGAAACGCCGTCACGACGGCAACGACACTGATGATCCTTGCTCTGCTGGGCTACATCGGCTTTTCCGTCTGGAACCGCGGCAATATCGCCTGCTGGGGCAGGAGAACGCTGCTCCTGCTGGTGTTCGGTCTGGTCGTCTGCTGCTTTGCGGCGGCGCGGGACGGGCTGGACAAGACCATCCAGCACACCATCGACGGCAGCTGCGCGCCGGGCGTGTTTCCGCTCGTCAGCGTTCCGACCGTCGTCGGCTGTGCCGGTGCGCTGCTGATCGTCGTCGCCGCGATCGCCACACCGATCGCCAGAACGCAGAAAATGCGGGAGCTCTGGTTCTATGTGATGTCCGGCGGCGCGGTCCTGAAGATCGCCACCATGGAGATCGCGCGGCTCGTGCTCTGAGACCGCGCGGAGAATTCTTGGACTGTCAAAAAAGGTCCGTAAAGACTTTTGGAGGAGCTGCATTCTGGCGGGAGACCTCCCGCCGTATGATCGGAAAGGAGAAGAAGCATGGAAAAGAAGAACGCATTTACGATCACGCGAGCCCGGCCGGAGGATGCCGCGGCGCTGCTGGACTACCTGAAGATCGTGGGCGGCGAGACGGACAACCTCAGCTTCGGCGCAGAGGGCGTGCCGCTTGCGCCGGAGGAGGAGCAGGCCTATCTGCGCACACAGGTCGATTCGCCGGACCATGTGCAGTATCTTGCCAGGGTGGACGGCGAGCTCATCGGCACGGCCAGCCTGAACCGCAAGCCCGGCCGGATGCGCCACCGCGGCGTGTTCGGCATCAGCCTGAAGCGGGCGTGGTGGGGCTGCGGTGCGGCCTCGGCTCTGACGGAGGCCGTCCTTGCCTTTGCGCGGGAAAACGGCTTTGCCCAGCTCGATATCGAGGTGCGCAGCGACAATGTCCGCGCTATCCGGCTGTATGAAAAATTCGGCTTCCGGAAGCTGTGCACCTTCCCGGCCTTCTTCCGCATCGGCGGGCAGGACATTGATTTTGATGTGATGCTCCTGCAGCTGCCTCAAATCTGACTGCAGCGGCGTGCCCTTTCCGGGCGGTGACCCCGTGGAGACAGGCAGCGGCAGCAGCGCAACGATTATGGATTTCATCTATGATAATCAGGTATGATAATCAGGGGCTGCCGTTCGCCTTGAATTATTCCACCAACAACGGCAGCAGCTTTACCACCTATTACTATGTCTTGAACCTGCAAGGCGATGTGGTCAAGTTGGTCGATGGCGGCGGCACGTCTGTGGCTTCCTATGCCTATGACGCATGGGGCAATATCCTTTCAAGCTCCGGCTCCAAGGCAGAAATCAACCCACTGCGTTACCGTGGATATTACTACGACACCGAGACAGGGTTCTATTATGTATCCAGCCGTTATTACGATCCTGAGGTTGGTCGGTGGATACACAGGTGACAGGCTTGCAAAAAGTACAGGTGGATTCTTCCGGCTCGTTATAGTATAATAAACGCCATCCCCAGAACTGAAAAACAGCACCCCGAAGCTATTTTTGTAACCTATTTGCCTTTTCCCATCGTTATATGGTTGAGGGCTCCTTGAGGGGAAGGAGAATATATGCTGATTCTATACATGAGCTTTATAGACGACGAAATACACCGCCGCCTATTTGAGGAAATATACATGACCTACCGGAAGCAGATGTTCCTTGTTGCCCGCGCCGTGTTGAGCAACGATTCCGATGCCGAGGACGCCGTCCACGATGTTTTTCTGAAGATTGCAAAAAGTCAAATGCAGAAAATTGGCAGCATCCAGGAGGCGGCGGATGTAAGAAGCTATCTGTTGAAGGCAACTAAGCATCAGGCTATCGATCATTTACGCAAGCAGCAGCGTCAGCGGACTGTCATGAATGCGGAACGGGAGGATGCACTGAAAAGCATAGTGGAGCTGCCAGATGACCAGCTTATGGACATGATCAGCAATGGCATGGCATATGACCGCATCCTTCAAGTCATTGCGTCACTGGATGACATCTACAGGGACACCCTGTATGCCCACTTCGTGCTGGAGCTGTCCATACCGGAGACGGCAAGCTTGCTAAACTGTAAGACAGCAACAGCAAAGCAGCGGCTGGCTCGCGGAAAAAAGCTTTTGCAAAAGCAGCTATTGGAGGAGGAATAGATATGACCGATAACTTGCTAAAAACAGCCCTTCGGGAGGCCGCCTCACGAGAATTTGCAGGTATGCCGCAAAGCGACGGCGATATCACCTACACGTTCTCGCCTCGCTTTACCCGCAGGATGAATCGGCTTGCCAAGGCTGAGAAAAATTGGCTCTGGCGTATGACAAGCACGGCCTCCAAGCGGGCTGCGGCAGCGGGTATTGCCATGATACTAATTGCGCTGACTGCTTGCAGCATTCCGGCCATTCGGGAGCCTGTGGCGGCCTTCTTCAAGGGGACCTATGAGAACTGCGTTCGCTTTTTTACCGGAAACGCCGGAGCTGACCGAATCGCGGAGCGTTATACTCTGACGGAATTGCCCGATGGATTTGAGGCGGTCTATACCGTGGATAATGACGCGAGCTTCACTGTGGTGTACCGAAATGAGGATGGAGAGGAGATTATACTGTCACAGAGCGTAGGCGCGGATTATTGGATTGACATAGATACCCAGCACGGAACGCTTACCGAAATCGACCTGTCCGGCGTCACTGTGACTCTCTATGAAGCCGATGGCTGCATGGTTGCCCTGTGGCAGCAGGATGGGTACGCATTCGATCTCACCATATACGGAGGCTTGGATCGGGAGCAAGTGCTCCGCCTGGTGAACTCCGTTCGACATCCATAACCTCACAGGCCATACGGGGCCGCTGCCGATTTGTTTGCAGCGGCCCCGTCATCTTTTTTACAAAAGGCTGTAACCTGTTTCCGCAGCTGATGCGTTGTATCGTATAGACAAGACAAGGAAATGAGGGATTATTATGGGAAAAAGAAAGGGAGAATGGCTGTCGTTTATGGCGCTGCTTCTGGTGTTCATGCTAACAACCTTGTTCTTTTATATGGTTTATACTATGCACTATGATTCCGCATCCGATGATTTTACCGGATTTACCGTGTTCGACTATCAAAGTGAACCTGGCGCACAGGTAAGGACAAAGCTTGGAACACTGCGGGAGGATTTGGACGACTGGGCAAGACGAAATCAAGCTGTAGTTTTCTACAAGGGCTTTTCGTCTGCCGGAATTGCCGCCTTGGACTATGCGGGATGGTTCCAAAGAACCTGGCATACGCCCTTTGATGGCCGGGAAGCCAAGACCGCCCTCATCCAAAAAGAAAATGGAAACCTGTACACCTATACGGAGGGCGATACGCTGTTTCCCGGAACGTATAACTATCACATTCTCGGGGAATTTGATGGAAACCGCTCCCCCACCTTCCAAGGTGACGCATTCTTTTATTATCCACTGGCAGATATTACCGATTTGCAAGGGCTGCTGTTCACAAACGTGGACAGCGGCGAGAGCCTTTCCGAATTAACAAGCATAGTCGAGAAAACCGGCAGGAGTATCGAATATCAGACCTACACCGACAGCAATTTGAATATCCTTGAAGTCCTGAAAAAGATGTTTATGGATGATTTCGTGTCCCGGTCTTTGCTGTTTGCCTTCCTCGGGCTGGTGTTCTGCGCCGTATTCGCAATGTCCATGATGTATCGGGAAAGCAACCGCTTCATGGTCATACACCACCTGTATGGCGCGGCCTATGCATACCTATTTGTAAGGCTTCTGCTTCGCCTGATGTGCATCGCGGTATTGGGAACGGGCCTTGGATATATGCTCGGACGAACGCAGCTTTACTTAATACATAGAGCGGCGTATCTGAATGTTGCCGTATTAAGCGGCGTATGCAATACCTTGTTTATATGCGCGGTTCATACAATATGTTTCCTAAGTTGGCAGCGAAAGCATTGCGGAATGGAGGGGCGTTACTGATATGGTATGGAAGCAGATACTCAAAGACCTCCGAAAGGAATGGGCATGGGCCTTCTTTTACACCGTTGTGGCGACGATGATCGCCATGGCGATTCTGTATCTTTCGGTGAGCTTTTCCTCGGTGCAGAGGCAGTCGGCGGCCATTCGCTCCTTTGTCCGTCAGAACGTGGTCATGTTTCAGATGAAAACCGTACAGATGGAGCCAAACCCGGAGGGCGCTGCGCCCGCAAACAGACAGCAGAAAAATCCCGATGCTGTTTTGGATTATTTGCAGCATAGCCTGTCCGCAGACGGAAAGGCCGGCAGCTTTGTCTTTGTTGGCAACGACGGCTATGTGGACAAAAAATATACACAGATACTGATCCTTTTCGGGCAGTACAGCACTCTGGCAGGGCTGCACTATGACGGGGATATGGCGCTCTTTGTTCCCGAAGCTCACCGTGAAGATGCAGGCGGCAGCGTTACGATATCGGGCAGGGAAATAGAGACTGTTGCCAATGCAGGAGTGCAATTTGATCTGTTCCATCCGCTGCATTACATAGAGCCGGACAATCCCCTGCTGTCCGACACCCTGATCCTTTGCACCAGGGACTTTCAAGCGGTCAATAAGATGTTTCCGTGGTGGGGGTTGAGCGGTGAGGTCTTTGGACGAATGGTTCTCGTAGATCCGTCCGATGCAGAAATTGAGCAGCTCCAAAAATTGTTCTACGAGCAGAAAGGAATACTGTATACAGGAATCTCCACAGAGGCTTTTACGCAGATAACCACCTCTGCTTCGATCCGCGCCCACAGACTGTATATTCTGTTTTATCTTTTGTCTGGCGCTCTGCTGGTCATTCTTCTGATCTGCAATATCATTCGCATCATTGAAACCCATGTGGCAGAGTACACGGTGCACCACCTTTACGGTGCTCCGATCCGTACCATTCGGAGGCGGGTGGGCGGCTTCGTGCTGGTGCTGCATATCCTTCCAATCATCGGGATCGTATTTGTCATGTTCCGAAACGAAATGGCGCTGTGGTATGTTTTGCCGCTGTGCATGGCATTTGTTACCGGCTTGTGCCGGTTTGCGGCCGTGTACGCCGGAAAACGAATCGGGACAATGAATAGCTTGCAGAATCTAAGGAGGGACTACTGATGGCTTTATTATCTGTTCAAAACGTCAGCAAAACATTCAAGGACCACGACTACCGGGTTCACGCCGTCAGAAATGCTTCGCTGGAGGTTCATCGGGGCGAGATGATCGCCATCATCGGTCCCTCGGGAAGTGGAAAAACCACGCTTCTGAACCTAATGGGCATAGTTGTTGCGCCCGATTCCGGCGAGGTATATGTGGACGGGCAAAAGGCAAGCGATATGAGTGACGCCGTGCGATGCAGGATACGCAACCAATACTTCGGATACATCGTGCAGGACTTTGCCCTGATTGAGGAGGATACCTCCATGCAGAATATTCTTGTTCCAACGCTTTACAGCAAGCATAAAAAGAGTTCAAAGGAGTATCGGGAGATTATCAACGGCATGGCGGAGAAATTGCAGATTGCGGATAAGCTGAAAAGCACCGTAAAGCATCTGTCGGGCGGCGAACGGCAGCGGGTTGCCATCATTCGCAGCATGGTCAATGACCAGAAAATCATACTGGCGGATGAGCCGACCGGGTCGCTGGACAAGGACAATTCTGCCATCGTGATCCATTGCCTGCGGGAGCTGGCTCACGAGCTGCAAAGAGCCGTGGTGATCGTGACACATGATCCGGATGTTGCACGGCAGTGCGACAGGACGTTTCTTCTGGCCGACGGCAGCCTGACCCCGTGTGCATTGTAGCTTGCGAGGCTTTGGCAAGCAAGGTCTTTTGGAGCCAAAAGACACCAGGCGGAGACTCTGACGAGTCGCCGCCTTTTGCTGTGCGCCCGGTGAGCGCACGTGGTGAGCGCACGTTCTGTAGGGTGAAAGTCCCGAAGTCGCCCGGTAGCGGGAAGATTTAGCCAAAGGCAAGGTTGTCCGTCGTGAGGCGGAATCTGAAGAAAGCCGGATTTTAGGGGTTGAAAGGTCCCCTGATGGGCAAAACTCTGGCCTGACGAACAGAAATCGCATACAAGGCCGTAAATGAGGGTGAGTTTGCAGCACAAAACAAAGCCCAGTAGCTACACGGAATCGACTTTAAGAAAAAGACGATTACCATCCGCCATACAGTCACACAGCTGACCATTGACGGCAAGAGCAAGATCATCCAGAAGGATCGCACAAAGACGAAGTCCAGCTACCGCAGTCTGCCCCTTGTCCCGCCGTTTGAGGAACTGCTGCATCGCCTGAAAGCAAAGCAGGAGCAAAACCGCAAGCTGTGCGGACGGGCGTACTGCACCAAGTACACCGACTATATCTATGTCAATGAGATCGGGGAACTGGTCAAGCCGGGCTATCTCACACAACACTTTCCCTATATTCTGGAGAAAAACGGACTGCGGAAGATACGCTATCACGATCTCCGACATAGCTGTGCGAGCCTTTTGTACGCCAATGGGGTCAGCTTGAAAGAAATTCAGGAGTGGTTGGGACACAGCGATATTGCGACGACTTCCAACATCTATACGCACTTGAATTTCACCTCGAAAGTGGCATCCGCCAATGCGATCATGGGTGTGTACCCCTCGCTGTAATGGTCGAACATCCCTCCAATGTCCCTCCAAAAAAACAGCCGAAAACTGACCTGAAATGGCCGGTTTTCGGCTGTGAGAGGGATCAATACATAAGGCCGACAACGCAATAGAAAAAGCCCGCAAACCCAGTCATATCAAGGGTTTGCGAGCCTTTATGGGGTGGTGCCGGTGGCGGGGGTCGAACCCGCACGGGTTATTAGCCCAACGGATTTTGAGTCCGCCTCGTCTGCCAATTCCAACACACCGGCCGATATAGTCTGACCGCGCAGGGATCAGTATCCCTTCATCTGCGCGGAAAGATGCTTGGAGAGAACGGCGAGCGAGGTCGCCATGTTTTCGTTCTGGACGAGGATCTGCGGCGGGACATCGAGGTGCGTCGGCGCGAAGTTCCAGATGGCCTTGATGCCGTTGCGGATCAGCAGGTCGCACACGCCCTGCGCGGCGGCGGCCGGGACCGTCAGGATGCCGATGAGGATCTTCCGGCGGCTGCACAGGTCCTCCAGCGCGGAGAGCGGAAGGACGGGCTTGCCGCTGGCGTCCGTCCCGGCGACGGAGGCGTCGGAGTCAAAGGCTGCGACGATATTCAGGCCGTATTCCGAAAAGCCGCTGTAGCCCAGAAGCGCGCGGCCGAGCTTACCCGCGCCGATGAGCACGGCGTCGTTCGTATTATCATACCCGAGGAACTGCTCGATATCCTCGACCAGACCAAGGCGCTGATAGCCGATCTTGGGGCGGCCGCCGTCCGAGACCAGCGCGAGGTCCTTGCGGACCTGCACTTCGCCCATGTTCAGTGCGGCTGCCAGCGTTGTGGCGGAGATGTTTTCCGGCGCGTCTTCCGGCAGCGATTTCAGGTAGGACAGATAGACCGGCAGGCGTTTTAACACGGAATTGGAAATTTTCTGCGCCACATTCTCAACCTCGTTTCTCTCATGTACCGGAATATTATAACAGATTTTGCCCGGTATTGCAAATCCTTTTTCATCCTTCCGGGAAAACATTTCAAAATGAGGATTGCAATTCCGGGCTGCATCTGCTATAATATCTATTACCATGCAGGGTTCGTACATCGGTAGTACAGCGGCTTTCC
>ULVV01045970.1_pt1 | contig 24390 bp, 9 predicted proteins | sample 1959761 | NCBI WGS metagenome assembly ULVV01 (sample SAMEA4835795, study PRJEB28245) | human gut metagenome | biome: gut microbiome; material: fecal sample | place: Denmark | collected 2008
TCAACGGCCGCGACATCGACGAGTATTTCGGTCTCGAGACCCTGAAGATGGTCGTCCGTCAGCCCCTCGCCGCTACGGAGGAGCTCGGCAAGGTCGACATCGTTGCCACCGTCGAGGGCGGCGGCGTGTCCGGTCAGGCCGGCGCTCTGCGTCACGGCGTGGCCCGCGCCCTGCTGCTGGTCAACCCCGAGTACCGCACCGTCCTGAAGAAGGCCGGTTTCCTCACGCGCGATCCTCGTATGAAGGAGCGCAAGAAGTACGGCCTCAAGGCCGCCCGTCGCGCACCGCAGTTCAGCAAGCGATAATTTTGTCATCGAAACTCCGGAAAACTGCGGTTTTCCGGAGTTTTCTTTTCAAAAAATATCATAAAGAAGCGGCTGCTTATGCAGCCGCTTTTTTGTTGCCGCTTTAGAGAAACAAGCTTGTTCAGCACGATTTAAGTATTTGTCGATGTGTTTTGAGAAAAAACGCGATTCAGATTCCTCTGAATCGCGTGAAAAGTTTTTGAAAATTTTCTTCCGATACTTACCAACCAGCATATTGTTTTGCCCCAAAATATCTCTATACTTAAATTACGAATGCGCAAATATTTTAAGTTTGGGGGATGAGATCAGTGGAAAAGAAGCACAGAAGATTCCTTGCAGCGATGCTGACGCTGTGTCTGCTGTTGGGGCTTTGCCCGCTCACTCCGTCCGCGCAGGCGGAGGAAACGACAGCAACGGTGGCGGGCAGCACGACCATTGCGGACGCGCAGAACGCTCCTATCGGCGAGTCGGTGACGAGCACGCTGAACACCGGGGACAACTATTACGCGATCCCGGATGTGAAGGCTGGACAGCAGATTTCTGTTGAACTGGCAAAAAAATATGATGGAGTAAGAGCGGAACTCTGTCAAACTGATGGAACAAGAATCGGAACTACGTTTGTTACGGCAGATACGAGCGGGAGTTACTATCTCCTGATTTCGGTTCAAAATGTAAAAGTGCCAGTGCTGGTAGACTTTACAGTTACGCTATACAACAATGACACACACGAGCCAAATGACACAATCGGAACGGCTACACCGATTCAGTTGGGTGAATCAGTAGATACCACCCTGTTTATGGATGATAACGATTATTTTGCAATTACCACGACTAAACCATATCAGTACATTGTTCTGGATGCACAATCGAGCTTGGAACTTGTTTATGCAAATTTGTACAACGATATGGGAGAGATGTTGCAATCGAAACATCTGTATAATTTTGGCGACGAAGGGGACAAGCGTATATTTTGCGCAGATGAAGCGGGAACATATTACTTGAAATTCAGTACCCACCTTACGAGAATTTCATTCTCCTTTACGATAACACTGCTTGATAACGACACGAACGAGCCGAACGACACGAAGGAGCAGGCAACGACCCTGCACAGCGGCGAGAGCAAGGAATTCACCCTTGCGGCGGGAGACGTTGACTACTTCAAGGTCACCACGACCGCGCCGGGGCAGGACATTGCCCTGACGGTCTCTGGCTACAACTATGCCAATCGGGGCGAGAAGTTTTCACTGTACTTTGACCCGGCGGGGGAGTTGGATACCAGAGCATGCGCGGCGTATGCGGATATCAGTGCCAACGACACGCTTTATTTTCACGCCGCAGAAGCGGGTGTGCATTATATCGGTTTGGCGTATTATGGGAGAAGGGGTGTTACTCCACCCGTAAGCTGCACAAGAGAGCTCAGCGTTCAGATTCTGGACGGTGATCAGAACGAGCCGAACGACACAAAGGAGAGCGCAACACAGCTGACCGTCGGCACGGATGCAGCGTTCATGGTCGGCGGCTTTGGCGATGAGGACTGGTTCTGGTTTGAGGCTGCTCCGGATGCGGAGGGGAAGAAACTCTACACGCTGAGCTTTACCGGCCTGAATACGGACTATTCCGATATGTTCTATTATGATGTCTACGCGCCGGACGGCACGGCGGTGAAAACCGGAACACAGGTCAGCATCCGCCATGTCAACACCTTCAGCTGCGATCGGCAGGGACTGTATAAGGTGCGCATCTATACCACGGCAAATAACAGTAAAAACTACTATGACAGTGACTGGAACCGTACATCTATGGATTACGCCCGCTCCACGCTGTGCATCCGCGTGGACGAGGGCGGCGACGACCCCTATGAGAGCAACGACACCTGGCTGACCGCGGCGAATGTTCCCGTCGGCAATATCCAGCACGTGCTTGCCAGTACCGCGGATACGGACTGGTTCTGCTTCACCGTGCCCGAGGACGACATGACGCTGCATCTGACCTCCACCAAGCGGACGAACGCGGTGCTTTATCGCGCGGAGACTCTGATGGAATATGGTGAAGACAACAGTAAGGGCGAGTTCGGCAGCGGATACAATAGCTCGCGTACTGTTACAGATATGTACTTCAAGCTTACGGATGCAGGCATTTATTACATCAAATTGACGGCCGACAGCAGCTATATCGACCATGACATCCGCACGACCGGCATTGAACTGCTCACCGCGACGGACGAGGAAAACAACGACACGTGGAAAAAGGCGACGCCGCTCTACGAGGGCGCGCCGCGCAGCTTTGAGATCAGCGCAGGAAATGACGTGGACTGGTTCAAGCTCGTCGTGCCGAAGCGCGGTGCGAGAGTGGGTATCCGTGCAGCAGCACAAAATAGAATTAATTATTCTCTTTACCGCGAGGAGGATTTCCTTACGGCGGGCGACAATGCCGCGCGCATAGACGATTGGTACGGCTATAGCGCTGTCAGAACCCTTACGCTGGATGCGGGGGCTTACTATTTGAAGGCAAAGGCAGATGGCCGCTGTGAGAATTGCTCCGTCGTGTACAACATCCTGCCGCCTTCGGAGGAAAACGTCAGCCTCGAAACGGCAAAGCCGCTCGCGCCCGGTGAATGGGCGGAGTATTACAGGGATACTAATGTCAGTGACGAATACCGCTACTTCTGCATTGGCGAGCGCAAGGCGGGCGAGGTCGTGCGCGTCAGCCGCGATGCCGTAGGCTCGTGGTGCGACGTTGACTTGTTGGATGCGGCGGGAAAAACGGTCAAAAGTGATGGCTATGCAAACCAGACCTTCCGCATTCCGGCGGATGGACGCTACTATCTCAAGACTCAGGTGTTTTGGGAGCAGGACAACAACGGAAGACCGCGCCTCAACCGCCTGCGCTATGACGTGGGCAGCGGGACAGAGAGCGTGAACGCCATCAAGAGCGTGGATTCCCTCACGCTGCTCGAGGGCGAAAAAATGTTCCTTGACCTGCGCTGCGCGCCTTATGGCGCAATGAGTTCGGGCAGTGGTTACTCATTTAATACTGAAACTCCTACTTGCGTAGAATATAGTGGTGGTAGCGGTTATCTGACGGCGCAAAGCGCCGGAACGGGCACGCTGACGGTCAGTCTGAACGGCGATTCCTCCGTTAAAAAAGAGATCCCCGTCACCGTTCTGGCAAAGGACAGCCTGAGTGCATCGGATGTATCCATCTCCGGTGCGCCTGAGACGCTTCCGCTCGGCGCAAGCGCTGATCTGACGGCGAATTATACGCTTGCAGGCGGCGCGATGCTGACGAACTCGCAGAAGGTCGTCACCTGGACGAGCTCTGACCCCAAGGTGATCTACGTCTCGCCGGGCGGTAAGGTCACGGCGGTCGGCGGCGGCACGGCAACGGTCACGGCGAGCGTTGGCGGCATGAAAACGAGCGCGTCCATCACCGTGACGGCAGCGGCGGAAACGCCGCAGGAGACGGTCAGCTCGATCAAGCTGAACAAGTATTCGCTGACGCTCTACATGAATGAAGAGGGCGAGCAGCTGACGGCGACCATTCAGCCTGCAAGTTTTGCAAAGTCTATCGTTTGGAACTCGAGTGACACAAAAGTTGCATCGGTTTCCGACAGTGGTTTGGTTACGGCGGTTGGCCCCGGCACATGCATCATCAGTGCCACGGCGGGCGATCGCCATGTGAGCGCCACGGTCTCGGTGCTTGCCGCGCGCGTGCGCGTGACCGGCGTTTCGTTCGGCGAGACCAAGCATGAGATCCCGATGGGGGGCACGGCCAAGCTGACAGCAACTATCGCGCCGGCGGATGCGACAGTTAAAACGCTTGTCTGGACGAGCGATGATCCGGGGATCGCATCGGTTTCCCGCACGGGCATTGTCACGGCAGTGAGCGTCGGCACGACTAAGATCCACGCCACGAGCGTGGACGGCAACCACTCCGCTGAGGTCACCGTCACCGTGACGGCGGCGCCGCAGCTTGGCGACGTGAACGGCGATGGCTACATCGACTCGGCGGACGCCATGCTCTGCCTGCGCTCGGCAGTCGGCCTTAAGAAATTGACGGAGGAGCAGAAAAGCGCGGCTGACGTCAACAAAGACGGTTTCGTCGATGCGGGCGACGCGATCAAGATCCTTCGTTACGATGCAAAACTCATCGACAGCCTGAACTGACGGAGGGCTCGCGATGAAAAAGAACGTTTTATCCTGCCTGCTCGCAGTGCTGCTCCTGTTCGGAGCAGCCGCTGCGCCGCAGCAGGTGTTTGCGGCGGGCACGGTCGAGATCTCGACCGTGAGCGGCGCAAAAGGCGAGGTGGTCGATGTGACCGTCGGACTGAAAAGCGACGATGTTTACAGCGGAAACTTTACCATTCGCTATGACAGTAAAGTGCTGGAGCTTGTGTCGGCTAACTCGGAGGCAGCGCCTTCCATCTACTGCGTTGTCAATGGTGCCGACGAGGGCACAGTCCGCGTAACGTTCACCGGCGTGGCAGAACCGATTAAGGACACCGTACTCTGCAAACTGGTGTTCCGAATCACCGCCGACACGCCGACGGGCGGCAGCGCTGTTTCAGCCGAGCAGCTCAGGCTGTACAATGCAAATGGTGTGCCGGTGGATGCGAGCGCGATTGCGGGCAGCGTGGCGAAAAAGACGGCGCATCTCGGTCTGAGCAGCAGCGAAACGGCAGAGCATCAGGCCGTTGGCGTGACGGTCCGTCTGGACGGCGGCCTGCATGCGGCGGGCGGCAATTTTACCTTTACTTATGACCCAAACTGCCTCGAGGTGCGCTCGGTGCAGGCGCTGGATGGCCTTAACAACGCGCCGATGACTTACCGCGTGGAAAAACCGGGCGTGCTGCGCGTGTCGTTCGGCGCGGCAAAAGCGCTGCCGGACGGAGGACTGTGCACTGTGATCCTGCAAACTGTCACCGCAGAGCCGAAGGATTCCGCTGTCAACCTGACGGATGTGCGGCTGTACGACGAAAACTCGGCGCCGCTTGATACGGCAGTTACAAACGGCACGGTCAGCGTGGCGGTCCCCTCTGACCGTGATCCGAAGCTTTGGATCGTCGGCGGTGCCTTGCAGGAGGACGGCACGGCGAAGGTCGCTGTGGTGCTGCAGGGCCGGGGCGTGACCTGCGGTGGAAACTTTGAACTGCGCTTTGGTTCGTCGATGACGGCAGAGGTCATATCGAACGCTGCGGGCTGCCAGGTTAATAGCGAAAGCGGCAAGCTCCGCGTTTCCTGGGCCTCGGCGCTGCCGTATACCGATGAACAGCAGCTGATGGTCATCAAATTCTCAAACGTGCAGGGCGAGCAGAAGATCGGGGTCGATGCGGTAAAGCTCTTCGGAGTGGGCGATACGCCTATTGATGTTGTCGACGTCCGCCCCACCACGATTGAAAAACACGATAGCGTGACGGCGGTGGTCGACGAGAAGAACTGCTCGGTCGACAGCACATCATCGGGCAAGACATACACCGTCGCAGTGGATGTTGCTGATCTGCAACACTTTTCGTCGGGTAACGCGGTTTCGACGGTTGAGCCGATGCTGGCGCTGTATCAGGGCGGACGGCTGGTCGGCCTGTCTGCTGCGGGAACGATGACGCTCACCGGAGGCGTGGGAGAGCTTTCCCTTTCTGCCGCGGCAAAGGAAGACGTCACCGAAATGCGCGTTTTCCTGATGGATGCCGGCGGTGATTATTCCCCGCTGTGCGCGGCGCTGCAAGCGATGCCAAATGCCTCGGCGGCAGGAAAATAAAATGAATACAACGGCAAAGGGTGTACACCCTTTCTGTTCTCCGGATGGAGAACAGAACAACATTGAAAACAGGGGAGGAAGAGAATGAAAAGACACAATTTCATCAGGCGCGGCCTGCTGCTGGTGCTGATGATCGCTATGCTCAGCCTGCCGGCCTATGCCGCCGGGACGAGCCTGAAGATCGACGCACCGGCCTCGCTGCCCGCGGTGGGTGAGACGTTCACGGTCAAGGTGGACATCTCCGGCAATCCGGGATTGTGCGCTGCGCAGTATACGCTTGCCTTCGACAAGACGGTCGTCACCTGCGTGAGCGCCTCGGTGGGCGATGTGCTCAAGGGCACGCTCTCGGCCGCCAATCCTGACGCGGCAGACGGCGCGATCGTCGCCGCGGCGGCGACCTCACCGGCGAAGGGCGACGGCTCGATCGGCGTGTTTACCTTCAAGGTGCTCAAGTCGGGCGATACCGGCTTTACGCTCAAGGACGCCGTGTTCAGCGATGCCAACGGTGCTTCTATCAGCACGAACGTTCCTGCGGCGGACTCGCCGCAGAAGCCCTCCGGCACGGAAAAGCCGGAGCAGCCGAAGGGCGATGAGCCGGCAGCGCCTTCCAATCCCGGCGAGAACGCTGGGCAGACCTTCCTCGATGTGCCGAAGTCCTTCTGGGGTTATGAGAGCATCGAGCGCGCCGCGCAGCTTGGCTACGTCAACGGCGTGGGCGGCGGAAAGTTCGAGCCGAACCGCCAGCTGACGCGCGCGGAGTTCGTCACCATGCTCTACCGCATGGCGGATAAGCCCGCGGCGAACACCGCGGCCGGTTTCACCGATGTTCCGCAAAATGCGTGGTACCGCGATGCGCTGAACTGGGCGGCGGAAAAGGGCTATGTCAACGGCACGGGCGCGAACACGTTCAGCCCCGACGGCAAGATCACCCGTCAGGAGGTCGTGACCATTCTCTTCCGCTACAGCGGTTCGCAGAGCGGCGCGGAGACGATGTTCACCGCCACATATGACAGCCAGTTTACCGACAGCGGCGCGATCGCGCCGTGGGCAAAGACTGCGATGTACTGGGCGATCTACAACGGCGTGGTCAACGGCACGAGCCCGACCACCGTCAGCCCCACGGCGACTGCCACGCGCGCGGAGGTCGCGGCGATCTTTGTGCGTTACGCGAAGTGAGCAAAAAGTTGACATAGAAAAAGGAGGAACTGTATGAAGAGACTATTGCGGTCGCTTCTGCTGGGGGCGATCCTGTCGGCACTGCTGTGCGTGGGCGTGCTGGCGGCGGACAGCGAATCTGTCAAAGGCGGCATTTACAATATCAGCGGCAGTGTGACGCTGACGCCGAAAGACGCAAGCGATAAGACGATTGAGAAAGGCTCATCGGATGGCGTTGCGACTGACGGCTACTATGCCAATGCGGTCAAGTTCGACGTGAAAGCTGAAAACTTGACGGACAATCAGCAGTATCTGCTGCTGGTGCTCAAGGGCGGTGCGGACGGCAGCGCGCCGGGCGTGCCGACGGCGGACAACATCGCCTACATTGACCAGATGGCGGCAACGGAGACGGGCGTGAGCTTCACCGCCTACCCCAAGGAGCTGACCAAGGGCACGTACTACGTCTACCTCGTGGGCGGCGGCACGGCATTTGCGGATAGTCAAGTCGCGAGCTTTGAGTACGACCAGAAGTACACGCTGGGCGATGTGAATGACGATACATTTATAGACGCGTCCGATGCACTAATGATTTTGAAGCATTCTGCAAAGTTGGAGTTGTTAACGGAACGGCAGCAATTGGCGGCGAATGTAAACAATGACTTGTATATAGATGCGTCTGATGCGCTTCTCGTTTTAAAATATTCCGCAAAGCTGATTTCTGATTGGAACTAATGGAAGGAAGATCAAACATGAATACAGCAAAGAAAGTGTTGTCATTGCTTTTAGCGGCATTATTGACGCTTAGCTTGGCTAATACCTCAGCCATAGCTAGTGTTATTTCCGAGGGAAGTAATGGAAAAAATATTTATCTTTCGTTTTCTTTTACAAAAATCGTCGATGAGACCGACAATACTGAAGTGCCAATCACTTCGGTCAAACAAGGAGAAACTTTTAACGCTAATTTGAACTTTTACAATAGCCCAACGGATGACGTGAATAATTCAATTCAGGCAGCAAAGCTTTATGTTAAATACAATAAGGAACAATTATCAGTGAAGCAGATGTATAATGGCCTTGATTGTGGTTTAACAGAAAGCAACCCAAACTACGGTGAGGGCGTAGCATTTACAACATGGACAAATACAGGCGGAGTTACCCAGAAAGTAGGCAGAAAGGATGTTTTAACGGACAAAGGTACGTTTGTTTCAATTGAAGCAGTTGCCAATGTCGATATGTGTGAGTCGGATTTGAGAGCAGCTTTTGCACTCTTGAGCGAATATAACGGAGAACCGGCAAAGCTTGAGGACGGAAACAAAAAGTTCTTTACCGTCCTCCAGGTTCCGGCGATTACGGTTGCTTTAAAGCCTGATGTCGGCACGATTTATGACACTACCACGGCGGATGAACTGAAAGCAAAGCTGGACGTCAATTATATTGACGCGCAGGGCAAGGCTACGACGGTCGCGGATTTTAATGTTGCACTTCCCGCGGGTAGGCTGACAGCAGGAGAGAATCAGATCACTGTCAGCGCCCCTGCCAGTGGCTTGAGCGAAACGCTGACGGTAAGTGCGACTGCGGATACCGTAACAAACATTGCTGTCACCACGCAGCCAAAGCTGAGTTACACCTCGGGCGAAAAATTAGATCTTTCCGGCATGGTCGTTACGGCAACCTGCGCCAGCGGCAAGACAAAGCAGGTCACGGGCTACAGCACGGCGATCGGCGAGGGAACGGTCGATGCCGATACGGTACTGAAAGTGGCTAGCCACAATGGGAAAACCATCACGGTCACCTATAATGGCCTGACTGACGAGACGGACGCGCTCGCGGTGGGCAAGCGGCCGGTCGCGATCCCGGAGGCCACAGGCACGTATACCTATAGTGGCAGTCAGCAGGAATTCACCTACAGCAATTCTTCGGATGATTTTACCGTGACGGGCGAGACTGTGGGAACAGATGCCAAGACCTATAAGGCCACCGCATCGCTGAAGAACAAAGATGAAACGGCTTGGGTCGGCGGTTCGAGCGATGATCAGACGCTGCGTTGGACGATCGTACCGCTTGCTCTTGCAAATGCAAATCTTAAACTGGTTATCTCCAGTGATAGCACGTTGACTTATAACGGTGACGAGCAGACGCTTACGGACTACAAGGTGTATTCCGGCGAAAAAGAACTGGTAGCGGGTACGGATTATACCGTCGTAGAGAGCTCCGCCGAGGGTATCGATGCGAAAGCTTATAGCTTGACCGTAACCGGTTTGGGCAACTATAGCGGCAGCTATACGTTTACCAATGGTTGGACGATCGCGCCCAAGAGCATCGAGAATGTGACGATCGGCGCTATTGACGATCAGCCCTACACCGGCAACCAGATCACGCCCACGCCGGAGGTCAAAGACGGCGAAAAGACGTTGACGTCTGGTACGGATTTTACCTACAGCTACAGCAACAACCAGTACGTCGGCACCGCTACCGTGACCGTCACCGGCAAGGGCAACTATCAGGGGGCGGCGAATAAGGGCTTTGCGATCACGGCGGTGGAAGATCCCGCTGTGATCACGGCAACGGCCAATGTTACCAAAGGCGGCAATACGTTGGATCTCAATAGCCTTGTAACCGGTGCAAAGGGAACTGTTTCTTTTGCTATTTCCGGTGAGGCCAACGGCTGCACTATCGACGCTAACGGCGTGCTGACCTCCGGTGCTACCACTGGAAATGTCACCGTTACCGTCACGGTGGAGGCGAAGAACGAGAATGGCGATAACGTCAACGAATACACGGGCAAGAACGGCAGCATCACAGTCACGGTGACCGATAAGACTACCGCTGCGCTTGCAGGCGGCGTGACGCAGCAGGGCTGCACGTTCGGCGATACACTTTCTGCTCCGACCTATACTGAGCCGGACGGAACGCAGTCCACTACCGTTTCTTATACTGGCACCCTGCGAAAGGATGGCACGAGCTATAGCAGTGCAGCTAAGCCCATCGAGGCCGGAACCTATAAAGTGACGGTGACGTGCGAGACAGCGACGCATATCTACTCTGCTACCTCTGCCGACTTTACCATCGCGCCCAAGTCCATCACCGGTGCAACGGTCACGCTCGGTGAACCCTTGACCTACAGTGGCTCTGAACAGACGCAGAATGTGTCGGCGGTGAAATTGGGCGATACGACTCTCGGCACTGCGGATTATACGCTGTCCGACAATACCGTGACAAAAGCGGGCAGCTACAACTTGACCGTAACCGGTACGGGTAACTACACCGGCAGCGTACAGCAGGCGTTTACCGTTGCAAAGAAGAGCATTACGCCCAATGTTGAAGTGACAGGCGGCAACACTTACACCGGCAGTGCTATCACGCCGAAGGTTACCGTAAAGGACGGGAACACTCCCCTTGCAGAAACCGACTATGCCTTGGAATACAGCAACAACACCAACGCCGGTGAAGCAACGGTAACGGTCAAGGCTACGGCCGACGGCAACTACAGCTTTGACGATAAGAATGCGAAATTTACTATCGACAAAGCAAACTACACCGGCACTACGACGGCTGTTGTTTCTGCCAAGTATGGCGCAGCCGGTGAGCTTGACCTCAACAATGTGCTGAAGCCGACCGCCGGTTGGACGTTCGGCGCGGCTAGCGTGACTCGCGGTAACGATGTCTTTGCAGCCGACAGTGTGAAGGTTGCAGACGGCAAGCTGAGCTTCCAGTTTGTCAATGACAGCAGCAAGGTCAATTCGACCGCTACGGTTAAGATTCCGGTCACCAGTACGAACTACAAAGATTTTGACCTTGAGGTCACCCTCACGGTGCTTGCCAAGACGGCGCAGACGCTGAGCGCGACACCCATCGCGATGACCTATGGCGACGCGGCGAAGAAGATCGAAGTGAGCAATGCTGTCGGCTCGCTGAGCTACGAGGTCACAGATGGCGCGGACGTCATCTCTGTCGATACAAACGGCAACGTGACGGCAATCAAGTCCGGTACGGCGACGATCACGATCACTGCGGCGGAAACGTCTACGCACGCAAGCGGCAGTACGAGGGTCACCGTCACCATCGCCAAGCGTCCGCTGATCGTTAAGGCGGACGACAAGACCGCCTACATCGGCGACAAGCAGCCTGAGCTGACCTACACCGTCTCCGGCCTTGTCGGCAATGATAAGCTGACGCCGGTGCCGACGCTCAAGCTGGTACACGACGCGAATGTCGACCCGATGAAGCAGGCCGGCACCTATGTGATCGGTTTTGAGACGGAGCCCGCGGCGAGCGCAAATTATGAGCTGAGCGCGCAAACCGGTACGCTGACCGTAAGCGCACGTCCGAGCTATGTCGGTCCCACCGGCAATGCGGTCAGCGTGGATCGCACGGAAAACGGCAAGATCAGCGTCTCGCCCTCGTATGCGACCAAGGGCTCCACGGTGACGATCACCGTGACCCCGAACAAGGATCAGGAGCTCAAGTCGCTCGAGGTCATCGACCAGAATGGCAACTCCCTGCCGCTGACGGATCTCGGCAACGGCAAGTTCAGCTTCGTGATGCCCGCAGGCAAGGTCACGGTCAAGCCGGTGTTCGGCGCGGCCGACGCCTATCGCAACCCCTATGCGGACGTTCAGACGAATGACTGGTACTTCGGCGCCGTGCAGTATGTGACCGAAAACGGCCTGATGAACGGCACCGGCAACGGCTTTGAGCCGAACCTTGCCACCTCCCGCGCGATGATCTGGACCATCCTCGCCCGCATGAGCGACGTGAACACCGCGTCCAGCGGCGAGTGGTATGCAGTGGCACAGCAGTGGGCCATCGCAAACGGCGTGTCCGACGGCACGATGCCGAACGGCACGATCACCCGCGAGCAGCTTGCGGCGATGCTGTACCGCTACGCTGTCAGCAAGGGTATGGTCAAGGGCCCTGCGACCGCTGATCTGAGCGTGTTTGCTGATGCGAACAGCGTCAGCAGCTACGCGGTCGAGGCGATGCAGTGGGCAGTGTCCACCGGCCTGATCGGCGGCATGGACGGCAAGCTGAATCCGCAGGGCAGCGCCACCCGCGCGCAGGTTGCCACGATGCTGATGCGCTTTGCGGAACTGGCAAAATAAAAGTTCCTCAAGAGGAGAACTGAGAGCCTTTCTCGCCTCGGAATGACGAACAGACCAGCATATTACGAGACAAAGTACCGCAGGGGATTGCCCCTGCGGTACCTTTTTATAAAGATAATGTGTGCCGAATGGCGCGAAACGAAATGCCGGTACTATGCAGCGAGCATATTGTTTTCTGCTTTTTCGCGGGATAAAGTAAAAATTGAGTTGGTTTGAGCAGATGCTGTTTGAGCTTTCGAAATGAAAACGGGACGTGGGGTATGACAAAGAAAACGCGGACAAGCAATATATTTGAACAGGTCACAGAAATCTATCTGATCCTGATGGTCACGGTATTTTTGCTTTACCCTGGAAGACAAGGATTCGGCGGGATCGCGGAGGAAAAATACCGGGCGTTCTTGCTCCTCTGCGGCGGCTATGCGGCGATCATGCTGCTGTTGCTGGCGGAGACGGCAATTGTTGGCGGACTGCACAGAGATATACGTTCAGCGCTGAAGCGGACGAGCTGGACACAGCGTCTGCTGGCGATCTATCTGTTGCTAACGTGGATCTCCGCGCTGCTATCACCGTATTTTCCGGATACGGTCATTGGAGTCGGCCGCTATGAAGGAGCGCTGACGATCACGATCTATTGTGCCTGCTTTTTCTTCGTGCGCGCCTATGGAAAGGCTGACAAAGTACTGATTGCAGCAATGGCGCTATCCGTGAGCGGTTTCTGCGTGATCTGCATTATACAGCTGTATGGCGGGAATCCTTTTGGGCTTTATCCAGCCGGATATAACTACGCGGATGCCTATAAGGCTTATTCCGGAGCATATCTTGGTACGATCGGCAATGTCGACCTTGTGGCGGCATTTTTGTGTATTGTCGTTCCGGCGTTTTGGGCAGCGATCCTCAGGAGCGATGACAGACAGCGATTTTGCCTGTTTGCACCGCTTGCGTTGGCGTTATTTGTACTGGTCAAAATGAATGTGCTGGCGGGATTTGTCGGCGTGTTCGGCGGCGCGGCGGTCAGCTTTATTGTCATTGCGCCGATGGAGAAAAGTTTGCGGCGCACTTTGGCAATGGCACTTCTGACTGTTGCATTGGCAATGCTTGCGGTGGTGTACTTTGCGGACCTGGGCGGTATGTTCCACGAACTGCATGCGATTTTGCACGGCAATGCGGAGGGTGGCTTTGGCTCAGGTCGGCTCCACATTTGGAAAGGAGTACTGCAAAGAGTGCCGAAGCATCTGCTTTTCGGCACGGGGCCTGACACGATGCTGTACAGCGATATCGAAGCGTTTTCGCGCTACGATGAAGTGCTGGGAGGCACAATTGTTGCGCGGATCGACATTGCGCACAATGAATATTTGAATATCCTGTACCATCAGGGCATTCTGGCGCTGGCAAGCTATCTTGGCGCATTGATCGCGGCGGCAAAAAAGTGGGTCTGCGGCAGCGGTCAGGATGCAGTCACCGCTGTTTTGGGAACGATGCTGTTTTGCTATTCGGTACAGGCGTTTTTTGGATTCAGTATGATCATGACGGCGCCGTATTTCTATCTGGCGCTGGCATTGCTTGATAAACGCGATACAAAAGAGGGGGAATGATAATATGTACAGTCGAAAAATACGGTTGCTCAGTCTGAATATGATCCTGGTGATGCTGCTCACGCTGATCCCTGCGCAGGCGAGGGAGGAAACAGACACCGGCACGGACGAGGGCAAGAAGACGGAGTACACCGTTACGCTTAACGGCAACGGCGGTACGCTGGGGAACGAAAATGAGGTGAAAATCTCCTATTCTGCGGGGGACACGCTTGAAATGAGGAACTATCCGTTTACACGGGATGGCTATCTCCTTGTCGGTTGGTCGGAAGATGCAAGTGGCAATGGAAATGGCTGGTTTGCGGATCGCAATCTTACCATTGGCGGCGCAGGTGACAAAACGTTCTATGCTGTCTGGTTTAAAATACCGGAAGGCGGAAACTATGCGATTTTCAATACCTCGGGCTATGGTACGATTGCCGGTGCAGTAAGCGATACCAACGGCTTCTACTGCGTGGAACTGACGGAAAATTTCCAGATGCCGACGTTGCAAAAGAACAGCTGGGCCACAGCAAATCTTTGGCTCTGGTCCAGCAATAACGACCTGTACTATGAGGGAGAAGCGTTTACCCCCAAGAATGGAATGTGGATTGACCTTATCCCTGTTTGGGGCGGAAACGGATCTCATGAGATCATTTTTGACGGCAACGGCGGAACCGGGACGATTTATAGCAATGGTACTGCATACACCGTTAATAGGATATCGTCTTCTTATCGCGACGGCAACACGGTCGCCGGACATACGTTTGTGCGCCCCGGCTATACCCTGACGGGCTTTAGCACCCAGCAAGACGGCAACGGCGGCACATTTTATCCGATCGGGAGCGCATTTACGATCACGGCGGACATGCCGGCAGTTCAGATCCTCTATGCCCAGTGGGCAAAGGAGTATCATCTTGAGGACAATGTATCGCTGGTGATCGGTGGCGAGGATAAGAGTGATCTGCTGGATAGTACAACTGAGTGCAGCGGCACGGGCTGGACGTATCAGAGTGTCGATGGCGTGAGTGTGCTGCATTTGACGAAAGACTACAACGGCGGCAGCATCATCTGCAAGCGCGAGAATGTGAACATTATTTTCGATAACGCGGTCAGCACGAAGCGGATCGAAGTGAGCGGCGCGCTGACGCTTACGGCAAACGGCGATTATGCTAAAGTTTATGAGAGCGATGACACCGCGATTCGCGCAGAGAGCGTCACGCTGGCGGGGGCAGCGGGAAACTATAAGATCGTTTCTGGGAAGACCAATGCGATCCAGGCGAAGTCTTTGTATTTGAATTCTGACGATGTGAGGATCGAAGGCAGTCCCGCGGTTTCCAATGATACCGAAATTACGTGCGGAGAGAAAGCGAGACTCCAGACCAATCGCAATTCCGATGGTACGATTTCGGCACTGTATACCTATCCGAAGAGTGTGACACTTTACGGCAACGGCGGCAAGTACGGTGAGGCCGATGCCGTCACCGTCGACTATCCCGAAAATGGCTCGCTGGACCTGAGCCAGTTTACATTTAAAAAAGAGAATTATATCTTCCGCGGCTGGGCGGTCGACAAGGAGGGCACGAAGATCGCCGCGGATGCAACGGGGCATCTGAAAGGCACGTACAAAGCGCTTTACGCCGTCTGGGCCTCAGCGCCGCAATACGAGCAGTACGTGCTCTTCAAGACCAACGGCTACGGGATCATCGAAGGCGCGACCCTTTTGGCGGATAACCTGTACAGCGTGGAGCTGACAGACGATTTCAAGATGCCCACCCTGCAAAAAGACAGTACGTCGATGCAGGCAGACCTCTGGCTTTGGCGCAGCAGCGCCAACAGCAGCCTGATCTGCTACGAGGGCGAAGCGTATACGCCCGACAGCGGGATGGAGTTTTACATTTCCCCCATTACAAAGAGGGAAGGGTATCATCAGACGATTTTTGACGGCAACGGCGGCACCGGAACGAGGCGTACCGGGGACGGAACGGTGTACGTCATGAATAAATACGGACCGTTCAACTACCGTGATGGTGACACGGTCGCCGGACAGACTTTCCGGCGTCCCGGCTATATCCTGACTGGATTTAACACGCAGGCGGACGGCAAAGGCACGGCCTATCCGACCAGAAATATCAAAATTACGGTGGATATGTCTTCTGTGCAGATCCTCTATGCCCAGTGGTCACCGCTGCAGCAGCTCAAAAACGGCGCGCGCTTTATCGTCGACGGCAGCGATATGTCGGCCCTTGTCGATCTGGACGATTTCAGCACCGGTACCGGCTGGAGTGTCCTATTTCAGGGGGGCGAAACTGCGGAAAATCCCAGAGACGGTCAGCTGACCGTTTCGGATGCAGGTGGTTATCAGGGCGGCGGCATCGCTTATGAAGGCGATCTGATGCTCCTGTTCAGCAGTGATGCGACCGTGGGACAGGTCGAAGCGGCGGGGACCTTGAATCTGAGGCGCTCGGGATCAGAGACGACGCCGACGCTGCGCGTCAGGACGACCGGTGTGCCGGCGCTCCGGGCAACGGATGTCGTGATGACCAGCTCCAACGCTTACTATGACATTGAGGCGGAGAACGCCGCCGGCGTGGACGCGGCCTATCTGATGCTCGCGTCGCCCAATGTGACGATCAAGGGTGATCCTGCCGTGCGCGAGGGCGCTGTGATCGACTGCATGAAGGGCATCGGCTTTGATATCACAGATGGCGGAAAGACGCTGACGACATATGCCATTGACCAGACGCTCACGCTGGACGGCAACGGCGGTAAGCTGGGCGCAGACGATACGATCACGATCACCTACGACATGAATGCGCTCCCTGATCTGAACCAGTACGCATTCGAAAATGAAGGCTATGCCCTCGTCGGCTGGGCCGCGGATAAGGAGGGCACAAAGCTCGCTACGGATCTGACCGGGCATCTGAAGCAGACGGACTATGGAACGCTCTACGCCGTCTGGCTCAAAGTGCCGGACAGCAACTATGTGATCCTTCAGGGTAACTATACCAATGCATATGCCACCAGGGCGGGCTTCAGCAGCGTTGCCATGGCGGCGGACGGAACGGTGACGCTGCCGGAGCCGAACCACCAGAACGGCATTGCGATCTGGCGGAAGCGCGATACCAACGAGCCTTATTTTGCCGGGGAAGCGGTCAAGGTACCGTCGGGGACGCGCTTTGGCTGCTCTCTGTATTATAAGTCGAGCATGGTGCTGATCTTCGACGGCAACGGCGGCACGATGCGAGATACGGTGAACGGTGTTCAGTGTACCGTGAGCCGCTGGGCGGTAAGCACCTCGGTCGGCGGAACGTATCATAGCAATTCGCAGTTTGTCAGGGACGGCTATACGATGACCGGCTACAACACCGAGAAGGATGGCTCGGGCACGGCCTATTCGTACAGCGACATTCCTGTAACCTCGGACATGAGTAACCAGACGATCCTCTACGCCCAGTGGAAGGAGAGCGACCCGGACGAGGAGACCATTACGATCGACGGTCTGTCCTATACGGCAAGAGCGGATCACGGTGGTTATAACTGGAGTTACGCCTATAATGCCGACAACGGACGTGGCTATTTATTCCTGAAAAACTATCAGGGTGGCAGCATTGCATCGGATATCGATCTGTCGGTGACAAGCAGCGGACAGCCTGTGGTGAACGGAAGCATCAGCAGTAAAAAGTCGCTGTGGACGGAAGGCGGCTCAACTACGAGCAGCCTGACGGTTATAGCAAGTGAAGGCAGCGCCTTGATCGCTGAGGAAGGTCTGAGACTGCAGCATTCCGGCAAGCTGAGTGTTACCAGCGAAAATGCCCCTGCGGTCAAGGTAACAGGCGAACTCTATGTGAACATCGGCCGTAACGGCTTTTTCGAGGCGGCGGGAGCCCCGTGTGCGCTCTCCTATGGCGAAATGATCAAGGACCGCTACCAGACCTATCTGGTCCGCGGCGGCAAGGACAAGGAAAACGCAGTGCCGATCACGGACGACACCTATGATAATAGAGCCTACATCTCCTATGAGATGCGGGAGCGCGTCCTGACGCTGCACGGCAATGGCGGTAAAACCGCCGCGGGCGCAGACACGTTCACCGCGACCTCGAAGGACAACACCTTTGACCTCGGCGAGTACACGAATACCTTCACGAACGGCGACAAGCGCCTGCTTGGCTGGTCGAGGACAGAAAATCCTGCGACGATCGACTATGCGGCGGCGAGCAGTACGGCGTATTGCTTTGAGTATAACTACGAGTTTGAGGCGGACCTCTACGCTGTGTGGGAAGGTGAGGAACAGCGCGGCGTGGTGCTGAAGAACTACGGGTACTTCGACGGCGACCGCTATACCTATTCCGAGCAGTACACGGCCGTTGCCGAGGGGGAGACGTACACCCTGCCGGAATCCAGCAGGGCGGGCTATATCTTCAAAGACTGGTTGGGCAGCGACGGAACGACCTATGCCGCCGGAGATACAATCAAGATACCGACCGCGCTGAGCTTCACCGCGCAGTACGAGGTCGGAAAGCTTACCGTGGGCGGTGTGACCTATACGGCAAACCGGGTCCACGGCAGCGATGCGCTTGGCTGGATGTATTACCCGGACGGCTACAATGGGTACTATAGCGGCGAGGCGCAGATGAATCTCTACAAAAACTACTCGAGCGGACCGATCACGCTGGACGGGAACCTTACTCTGGCGGTGGGGACGGACCTGACCGGCACGGATAACCTCCCTGCGATTTCTGTGACGGGGGATATGAATATCCGCATTTGGGGCGGCGGAACGCTGACACCGCCGAAACCGACGCTGACCGGCGGCGAGAACGCACCCGCGATCAAGGTCGGCGGCACACTGCATCTGGGTGCGCCCGTCACGCTGATCGGCGGCGGGGATGCACCCGCGATGGATGTCGGCGTGCTGGATGCTGAGTGTGCTTTCCTTGCGGGAGAGTCAAAGGAGACCGCCACGCGCGTCGGCACCTACAATGACGAGCACTATGTGCGCATGGACCTCTCTGATCCGGTCACGTTCCAAGTGGGTGATGTGGCACCGGACCTGCCGGATACGGAGACGTACCGCTTCATCGGCTGGAGCGTCACGGTAGACGAGAATAACTCGCGGACGACCGTCTGGTACCTGCCGGGTGAGGAGATCAGCGGTTCCGAAAAGACACTGACCGCATGCTATGTACCAAATGACGAAGGAATGATCTTCCTTGACGGCAACGGCGCGGTGACAGCGTACGGCGTGCGCTACAGCGACGCCATCGTCCATCTACCGAGTCAGGCGGGCTGGCGCTATATGAACGCGGATGAGCTCAAGGCCGTGTTCCACCGCGATGGCTTTGAGTTGACGGGCTTCGTGGGCCCTGATCCGGACAGCAAGACAGACAAGCTTTATACGCTCAATGATCTGGACGCTCTTTCCACCGTGTTTGACGATGGGCAGCTGCACATGGGCAAGACGACGATCTACACCGCCCAGTGGAAGCGCATCGGCGATAAGACGGAGGACAGCTCTGCCTACTATACCAAAGCAGAGGACGGTACCGTGAAGATCGAGTCGGTCGACCAGGGCGCGCTCGAAGAGCAGCTCAAAACCGGCAGCACGGCGCAGATCGACGTGTCTAAGCTGGAAGCGGAAAAGGTGACGCTGCCCGTCAGCGCCGTGAACAATGTCCTTGATTTGAAAGTGGAGGCATTGTCAATCAAGACGGCGGACGCGGTGGTCACGCTGGACAAGACTGCGATGCAGTCGGTCATCGAGATGGCGAACGGCGCTGATATTCAGCTGCATGTCAGCACCGACGACGCACTGAGTGGCAATCAAGCCGCAATCATCGGCAGCACGGTGCAGAGCAAGGCGCTCGATGTGAGCCTGACAGCAAACGGAACGGAAATTCACAATTTTGACGGCAAGGTGACCATCTCCGTCCCGTTCACATGGACGAAGCAGGGCGTGCTGCAGGCGTGGTATCTTGCCGACGGCAAAAAGGAGCCGGTCGAGGTGGGCTACCGCGACGGAAACGCTGTGCTGACGCTCAAACATTTCTCTACTTATGCCATCGTAGTGAAGGTGAATGACATTGATGAGACCATTGTGAGTGTGGCTGGCAATACGGTCACGGTCGATGCACCGATAGGGGCGGCATCCTGCGTCGCTGCGATTTACAGTGCAGACGGACGACAGATGGCTGTTGGCAAGAGCGTGGTTGCGGATGACAAAGCGACAGTGACATGGAAGTCCGTCGACTGGACGAAGGTGCAAACGCTCAAGGTGTTCTTCCTTGATGCGGATGACGCTCCGATTGGGGCGGCAGCTGAGATGCTGGTTAAAGGGGGTGCTGAATGACACGTGACCGCTGAAAATGCTCCGCGAATGGAGCGGCAAATATGAAAATGACAAAACAAAAAGAAAAGAGGAAGAAACGTATGAAAAAAGTGATTTCATTACTATTGAGCGTAGCAATGGTGCTTTCACTGACGGCGGTGGAAGTTGTGGCGGATGATGTGGAGACCGTGACGGATGATACGGAGATTGTGGCGGACAATGTGAAAGTCATGACCGTTGATACAGAAGACGCGGAAGAGGAAGAAAATGTTGGGATGCTGGACCTTTCTCATGGCAGCATTGTCATTTCCGCCACAGGCTATTCGCAGAACGGCGGCGCGGAGACGGCGTTCACAGGGGACTATACCATTAAGCAAACCGATCAGACCTACATCGACAAGACCATCAGCGTGACCGGCGGCTCGCATAAGATCACAATGAGCGGCGCAGTCGATATTGATGTGCACAATGTTTCCGATGCATGTGCGTTTTCCGTCGCGTCGGGCGCATCGGTCGAGCTGGTGCTGGCGGGGCCTGTGACGCTCAAGAGCGGTTCCAGTAGGGCGGGACTCTCTGTCCCTACGGGCGCGGCGGTGACTATCTCGGCCACGGATCGCTTTGGCGCGTTGAGTTCGGAAGGCGGTTCCAGTGGCGCGGGTATTGGAGGTTCTAACACCACGGGAGGTAATATCACGATTCTAAGCGGTACAGTAGAGGCCACTGGCGGCAAATGGGCTGCGGGCATTGGTGGCGGTTACGATACTGGAACCGGTACGAATGAAGCAATTCATATCTCTGGCGGTAAGGTCACGGCAATCGGTGGCTCTGGTGCTGCCGGTATCGGCGGCGGTTCTGGATATAACGGTACTGGCAAAAACGGGCAGATCATTATTGACGACACAGCTGTAGTCATTGCTTCAGCCTCTACTGGCGCGGGCATTGGCGGCGGTTTTGGAAGAAATGGTACTGGCGAAGATGGCAGGATCGTTCTGGGCGGCTCTGCAAATGTAAATGCTACTTCTGTAAGCGGTGCGGGCATAGGCTCTGGCGAGGCAGCGATTTCATCTTCTGGTTCTTCGAGTGCGGTGTTTCTCACAGGCGCGAACGGAGAAATGTTGATTACAGACAGCGCAACTGTGAGGGCGTATTCGAACACGGGCGCGGGTATTGGCGGCGGTAAACCTTACGCTTCCTCTGGGTCAAAGTATGACTCCCGTTCGTATGGTACTGGCGTTGATGGTAAGTTAACAATCAACGGCAATGCCAATGTCACAGCTATCAGCACCAGAGCATCCGGCATTGGCGGCGGTGCGTATCTTTTAAATAGTAATACAACGGCAAGTTCCGACCTTTCGTATACTACCGCTACAAATGGCGTCATCTCCATTTCTGGTAACGTTGTTGTGAATGCGACTGGTGCGCTTTATGGTATCGGCGCTTACGATTCAAGTGATAACAACGGAGCGTTGAACATCTCTGGCGGTACAGTGATGGCGAAAGCAACCCAGGAAACGAATTCTTATGGCATTGGCCGCATCAAGCGCTTTACCGTCAATGGCGGCACGGTCAGTGCCAGCGGTTACACCGGCATCTATAGTGCTGCGGTCAACAGTGGCGTTGTCACAGCGGAGAGCCTGAAAGCCGCTAACGGCTTTGGCACGCTGACATCCAATGGTAACCGAGACGGCTGGGTCATCAGCAAGCCCGCGCAGAGCAGCAACAATATGAACTCCGGTGTGCTCTTCAGCGGCAGTGAGGGCACGGTCATCGGCGACTATTATGAACTGCCCGCCGATAGAGAGATCCCCGACGGTGCGACGCTGACAGTGAACGCGGGACAGGAACTGATCATTCCGGCAGGCACTACCCTGACGGTGAACGGTAAGCTAGTGGTTGCGGGAACGCTCAACACTGCCGAAACCGACGCGATCGCGGGAAGCGGCGAGACGGAGATCACCGGCACGGTGACCGGCAAGAAGCTGCCCATCGCCATTCAGGCGCAAAACATGAGCACGATGGAAAAGACCTTTGACGTGTCCACGCTCTTCACCATTCCGCAAACCGCCGGAGCGGCGGCCTATACGGTGACGAAAGACGGGACGCCTGTCACATTGGACGGCACAACGCTCTCCATCCCCGATGGCGGCGTATTCACGGTCACCGTTGCCACGGCGGAGACGGAGTATTATCAGGAAGCGTCCGCCACAGCGACGCTCACCGCGACAGTGCATAACCATCAGCTGCGTGCAGTCGTCGCAAAAGCGCCGGATTGCCTGAATGCAGGCAATATCGCGTATTGGGTCTGCGAAAGCGGCTGCGGAAAGTATTTTAGTGACGAAAGCGGAGAGAACGTGATTACCGCTGCGAAAACAGTCTTGCCTGCAAAGGGGCATCAGTTCGATAACGGCGTCTGCACCGCCTGCGGTGCGAAAGATCCGGCGTATGAGGCGGGTGCAGTGATCGAGGCGGGCTCTTTGACGACTTATCCCGGTGATACCATCAAAGTTCCCATCAGCGTTCGAAACAATCCCGGCATTTCCTCCATCAAGCTGACGGTCACTTATGATCCTGCTGTTTTGGGATACAAAGGATGTACCTTTAATGAAGCGCTTACATCGATTGCAGGAAGCCAGACGGTTGTAAATGATACCCAGAGCGGAAGAGTCGTTTTGAGCTGGGTCGTGGCGAACGCCGCATATACCGATGCCAAAGGTGACATTGCGGTTCTGGATTTTGAAGTGAAATCGGTGGCGGAGAATACGAGCTCGCCGGTGAGTATTTCCTATGAGCCAGAGAGTACATTTGACAATAATTTGGTTGATCAAAAATTCCTTATCAAGAATGGCACCGTTCAAGTCAACATGATCCGTCCTGGCGATATCAACGGAGACGGCACTGTCAACGTAAACGACGCGCTGCTGCTGCTGAACTATGTCTGCGACCTTAGAAAAGATGAGGTCAAGGGCAACCCTGACGTCAATGGCGACGGCGCGGTGAACAACAAGGACGTCGTCATTCTGCTGCGCTATATTTGCAAAGTTTGAGGGCATTACGCTGTACTGAGAGGATTGGCGCGTATGAAAAAAACACTGGTGCTGCTGTGCGCGCTGCTGTTGGCGGCCGCGGCGGCGATCCTGCCCGCGCGGGCGGCGGACACCGCGATGCAGATCAAAATAGCGGATCAGCGCTGCGCGGCGGGAAGCTCGGTCGATGTCGCCGTCACGCTTGAGAACAATCCCGGCATCGCCTCGCTCAAGCTGATCGTCTTTTACGAGGAAGATTGCCTGACGTATGAAAGCGCGGCATTCTGCGGCGATTTTGCGAAAAAAGCGGGCGTGTCCCTTGCCCAAAAGACCACGGTGAAGGGAAAATCCTGCGTTATTTTGAACTGGGTCTGCACAAGCGAGGAAGTCGCGGACAGTGCATTTGCGACGCTCCGCTTCAAGGCCAAGGATCGCCCAACAAAGGAAGAGGCAACGCTGACGCTGCAAACAGATGCGGACAACGTTTTCGATGCGGAACTGGAAAATGTCCCGTATACGCTTTCCAACGGGAAGATCACCCTGATCAGCGCGGCGATCGGGGTCGAAACGACGGAGCAAGCGGACGGGCTGCGCTTTCAGATCAAGAATCTCGGCTTGCCTGAGGAGCAGAGAGTGCGGGTCGTGATCGCGTTTGCCGACGAGAAAGGCCGGCAGTCCGGATTTGCCGTTTCGGAGTCCGTTGCTGCAGAGAACTTAGGCACGCTGCAGCTGATCGGCGCAAATCGGAAGGCTGATGATGCATGGAAGCTCTTTGTTCTCGATGCAGACTCACTTGCGCCTTTGTGTGAATCGATCAGCAGCTCGTGATCGGATTATAGCTAAAGCAATGTGAACGTAAGTATAAATCAATCCTAGTATAAAAGGCCGCCATCTCAAAAAGTAGTTGCTTACTGAGATGGCGGCCTTTTAATAAGCGTTCTTCCGTATGTCAGCCGCAGAAAAGCGTAAGCGGCAACAAAAACGACGCTGATTGTGGCTATTATGCACAACTGAATGTGCCTGATTTGACTATGAAACTAAAAGATATGACAGACTGGAAAAAAGTTTGGAAATACGCTTGACATTTCCTGGGATGCGTGTATAATAACGTACTGTTCCGCGAATGGAGCGTGCACCTTGTAAATTAAACAACGA
>ULVV01014434.1_pt1 | contig 23665 bp, 18 predicted proteins | sample 1959761 | NCBI WGS metagenome assembly ULVV01 (sample SAMEA4835795, study PRJEB28245) | human gut metagenome | biome: gut microbiome; material: fecal sample | place: Denmark | collected 2008
AAAGCTGTTTCGTGATGAAACAGCTTTTTTTGCGTTAAAAACATTTATAAACACATATTATTTTTTTGTAATGGACAAAGGAGGATATTATGTCAAAAGGAAACATTAATTATAAATATTTAAAAAGAAGAAAGTCATGGTTCAGGAGAAATCTGACGCTTGTTATATTTATTGCTGTTGTTGTGATTGCTATTGCAGGAGCAGTAACGGCTGGAATTATGTTGTCTCATTCTAATAAGGAAAAACAGGCTGATAATCATAAGAGTGATGAACAGACAGTTGTTTCAACAGAAGAGACAACAGCGGCAAGGGAAGTTGTGTGGATTGATAATAAAGAGCCTGAATCAAAAGAACAAGAATACATTGTTCCAGAAGGTGTTTATCTTCCATATTTTATTAAGGTAAACAGAGCTGCTAACTGTGCTACAGTGTATGGAATTGATGAGAATGGAGAATACACTATACCAGTTAAAGCATTTGCAACATCATGCGGAAAAGCAGGTGACGAGACTATTGTGGGAGAAAACTATGTAACATCAGATAAGTACGAATGGGGATACATGGTTGATGGTACTTATGGACGTTATGCATTCAGAATAAGTGGAGGTTATCTGTTCCATTCTGTGCCATATTATTCAATGAATAAGGGTGATCTGGAGGATGGACAGTACAATAAGCTTGGTGATTATGCTTCTCTTGGATGCGTCAGAATGTGCGTTAGGGATGTAAAGTGGATATATGATAACTGTCCATCGGGAACAGGTGTAACTATATATGATGATGCAGTTAATCCTGGACCACTTGGTAAGCCGGATTCTATAAAGATTCCAGAGGACAGTGCATATGCCGGCTGGGATCCTACAGATCCTGATGCAAATAATCCATGGAATGTTTATAGCGCTAAGATAGCAGGGGCAAAGGACATTCAGACAAAGATTGGTCAGAGTGTAGATGTAATGACAGGGGTTACTGCAACTGATACTTGTGGTAATGATATTACTGCAAAGATTGTGACTGTTGGAAGATATACATTTGGCCAGACAGGTACTTATGATATTAAGTATGAAGTTACTGATGCAATTGGAAGCCATGACGAAGTAACAGTAAAGCTTACGGTTACAGAATAAGAGATAATGGAGTTGTATTGATGGGAAATATAGATATTCTGGCAAAACTTGAAGAGTATTCAAAAGCTGGTTATGTGCCGATGCATATGCCAGGAGGAAAGCGCAATACTGAATATGCAAGTACTTCAGAACTTGATATTACCGAGATTGACGGATTTGATAATATGCATAATGCGGATGGTATTATTAAAAATGCATCTGACAGGGCAGCAAAATTGTATGGAGCAGATAAAACACTGATGCTTGTAAATGGAAGTACAGCAGGAATATTATCAGCTATATGCGGTGCGACGAAAAGAAAAGGAAAGATTATCGTTGCAAGAAACTGTCATGTGTCAGTGTACAATGCATTGATTATGGCACAGTTAGAGCCAGTATATGTTATACCTGAGGTTGATAATGATACAGGAATATACAGAGGACTATCATTAGAACAGATTAGAAAATGTGTTGAAAATAACAGGGATGCACAGGCGGTTATTATAACTTCTCCGACTTATGAAGGTGTTGTGTCAGAGGTAAGGGAGATTGCCAGTTATCTGCATGAAAAAGGAATACCACTTATAGTTGATGAAGCGCATGGGGCACATTTTGAATTCAGTGATGAATTTCCGGAGTCGGCAGTAAAAGCTGGGGCTGACATTGTAATTAACAGTATTCATAAAACATTACCGGCACTTACACAGACTGCACTTCTACATATTTCTGGAAATTATGTAGATTATGATAAAGTGGAAAGATTTTGGAATATATATCAGACAACAAGCCCCTCATATATTCTTATGGCGAGTATTGACAGGTGTATGAGAATTATTGAAGAACAGGGAGATTATATTTTTAAGGATTATATCAAAAGACTTAAGAATTTAAGAGAAAATATTGCAAAACTTAATAATATAAGATTGATGGATAGTGATGATATTTCTAAGATTATTCTTATATGTGATGATGGAAAGTACCTGTATGACAGGTTATTGGATGAATATAAGGTGCAGCTTGAGATGGCATCATTTAAATATGTTATTGCAATGACTTCAGTTGCTGATAAACAGGAGTATTATGACAGATTTCTTAGTGCATTGAAGGAGATTGATGAAAGCTGGAAAGTTGAAAGCAAAGACAGTGAAAATGATGTAGGGGAAAGCTTAGGGTATGCGATTAACAACAAGCCGGAAGTATGTATGTGTCCGGCAGATGCAATTGATTTAATGGATGAAAATGGATATGAAGATTTATCTGTTAATTCACCTGATATATGTGGTAGAATAAGTATGTCATCGGTTCTTATATACCCACCGGGAATGCCTGTTGTTAATGTAGGCGAGCGGATTACCGGTGATGTATGCAGAATTATTAAGAGTGCGATAAATGCCGGGCTGGAAGTACCCGGTCTTAAGGAAGGAAAGATAAGATGCCTGAGATAGCATTTATTATGGGAAAAAGCGCGTCCGGCAAGGATAAAATATATAAAAACCTAATTGAAGATGAAAGTCTGAAGCTTAATACTGTTATATTGTATACAACAAGACCAATGAGAGCCGGGGAGACCGATGGGGTTGAGTATTTTTTTGTAAATGATGAGACAGCTGTTAAGATGCAGGAGAGCGGCAGGATTGTTGAACTGAGAGAATATAATACTGTGTATGGTGTGTGGAAGTATTTTACAGCTGATGACGGACAGATTGACCTTAACAGTGGTAACAGGTATCTGGTTATAGGAACGCTTGAAGCGTATGATAAATTCTGTGAATTCTATGGAAAACAGCATATTATGCCGATATATATTGAGGTAGAAGATGGATTGAGACTCACAAGGGCTATCCACAGAGAACAGAAACAGGATAATCCACACTATGAGGAAATGTGCAGAAGATTTCTTGCAGACAGTGAGGATTTTTCAGAAGAGAATATTGCTAAGGCTGGTATTACAAGAAGGTTTAGCAATAATGGAGAGTTAGAGGATTGCATTAGTGAAGTTAAAAGTGCCATATTAGGAGGTATGTATGGATATTAAGGTTAAAGATATAGCACCGGCTAATCAGACCACTCCGGTTAAAGCACAGGAAAAATCAGATGATAGTTTTAAGTTTACACTGATTAGCAATATTGAGGAGAAAGACCTTCAGGAAAAACTGGGAAATATGATGCAGGAAATTACCGAGCAGGGTGAAAAGATTGCAAAGCATATGGATATAAGAGATATGAAGAAGTACAGAGAGCTTGTTAAAGGATTTCTAAATGAAGTTGTAAACAGATCACACAAGTTTTCAAGAGAGAACTTTCTTGACAGAAGGGGAAGACACAGGGTGTATGGAATTGTTAAGATGGTAGATGAAAATCTTGATAATCTTGCCAGAGAACTGGTAAAAGATGAAAAGGATCATCTTGCAATAGTCGGAGCTATTGATGATATCAGGGGATTGTTATTAGATATTTCAACATAGGAGCATTATGTGTTATAATATTACAGATAAGTAACGAAAAGAGGAATAAGTATGGGTAATTTTTCAGACATATATGGATATGAGACTATTAAAGAACATTTGCAGAGTGCAATATCTATGGGAAAGGTATCTCATGCTTATGTAATCAGCGGAGGACTTGGTTCAGGAAAGAAGCTTATTGCCAGCACATTTGCACAGACACTGCAGTGTGAGGCGGGCGGTGTTGAGCCTTGCGGGGTGTGCCATTCCTGTGTGCAGGCAGCAGGCAGGAACCAGCCGGATATTATCTGGGTTGGACATGAGAAGCCGGGAAGTATTGGTGTTGATGATATAAGAGACCAGCTTGTATCGGATATGCAGATTAAGCCTTACAGCAGTCCTTACAAGATATACATTATTGATGAAGCAGACAAGCTTACTGTTGCAGCACAGAATGCAATGCTTAAGACCATTGAAGAGCCGCCGGCTTATGGAATTGTTATTCTGCTTGCTAATAATCCGGATGTTTTCTTACAGACTATTCTGTCAAGATGTGTTGTGCTTGATCTTAAGCCACTAAAGGATGATATAGTTATTAAATATCTTAAAGACCACTATGATAATATCAGTGATTACGAGTGTAAATTTGCAGCAAGATTTGCAGCTGGACGAATCGGCAGGGCAATGACTATGGTTGAATCTACTGAGTTTGCAGAGTTAAGACGTGATGTAATGGATGTTATTAAGAATGCTAAGGATATGGATTCGACTGATATTATGACATCGGTGAAAAGAGTTACCAATTATAAGCTGACTATTGATGATTATCTTGACCTTATGCTTATGTGGTACAGGGATGTACTTATGTTTAAGAGTACGAATGATACTAATCTGCTCATATTTAATGACCAGATGACACTGATAAAGAGTCAGGCACAGACTATGTCATATGAAGGTTTACAGGATATTATTAATTCTATTGACAGGGTTAAGGTGAGACTTCAGGCAAATGTTAATTTTGATCTGGTTATTGAATTGCTTATTATGGCGATTAAGGAAAATTCATAGAATGGAGAGTATAGATGACTAAAGTTGTTGGAGTTAGATTCAGACAGGTTGGAAAGATATATTTTTTTGCACCTGGGAAATATTCAGTCGAAACAGGACAGCATGTTATTGTTGAGACTGCCAGAGGAGTTGAATATGGACAGGTTGTTCTAGGTGAAAGAGAAGTTGAAGATACAGCGGTTATCCAGCCTCTAAAGGCAATCATAAGGATTGCAACACCAGAAGATGATGAAAGAGAATTAAAAAACAGAGAAAAGGAAAAAGAAGCATTTAAGATATGTCTTGAGAAGATTGCAAAGCATAATCTTGACATGAAGCTTATTAAGGCTGAGTATACATTTGACAATAATAAGGTGCTGTTCTATTTTACTGCTGATGGAAGAATTGATTTCAGAGAGCTTGTTAAGGACCTTGCTGCAGTATTTAAGACAAGAATTGAATTAAGACAGATTGGAGTAAGGGATGAGACTAAGATTCTTGGTGGAATTGGTTCCTGCGGAAGACCTTTATGTTGTGCCACATTTTTACCAGAATTCAATCCGGTATCTATTAAGATGGCTAAGGAGCAGAATCTGTCACTTAATCCAACTAAGATTTCAGGTGTGTGTGGACGACTTATGTGTTGTTTAAAGAATGAGCAGGATACATATGAGGAATTAAACAGTCATCTGCCTAATGTGGGAGATTCTGTTACTACACCAGATAAACTGGTTGGTGAGGTTTCAAGTGTCAATGTTTTAAGGCAGAGAGTTAAGGTATTAATAACTCATGATAATGACGAAAAGGAACTTAAGGAATATCCGGTTGAGGAGCTTCGTTTTAAGAGAAAAAGAAGATTTGATAAGGTCCGCATTGATGATGATAAGGAACTTAAGGCACTTGAGGAATTAGAAAGAAAAGAAGGAAAAGCCCATATTAGTGATGATTAATGAACGAATTGATGATTTGATGAGAGATGGACTAAAGCTTATACAGAATACAGATATTTTCTGTTTTGGAATGGACGCAGTGCTGTTGTCTACTTATGCCAGGGCAGGGAAGAAGGACAGGGTGCTGGATATGGGTACCGGTAATGGTATTATTCCGGTGCTTATGCAGTCTAAGAATCCAGGTAGCACATATAGTGCTCTTGAGATTCAGGAGGGAAGCGCACAGCTTGCCAGAAGAAATGTGGAGCTTAATCATCTTGAGGACAGAATCAGTGTTGTTAAGGGTGATATTAAGGAAGCTTCCACTATATTTGGGGAAGCTTCTTTTAATGTTGTGACGAGCAATCCGCCATATATGAATGAAAATCACGGTATTGTTAATCCGGACAGTGCCAAGGCAATTGCAAGGCATGAGCTTCTGTGTAGTCTTGATGATGTTATAAGGGAAGCAAGCCGTTGTCTTAAATCCAAAGGGAAAATGTATATGGTTCACAGACCGAACAGACTTGTTGATATATTTGACACTATGAGAAAGTATCATCTTGAGCCGAAGAGAATGAGGCTGGTGTATCCTTATGTGAATAAGGCTGCCAATATGGTGCTTATAGAAGCGGTTAAGGGAGGTAATTCCCAGCTTATTGTTGAAGAACCGCTTATTGTATACAAGACGGACGGTACCTACACTGATGCGCTTCTAAAAATGTATGAATAGATAGAGGTTTATTATGGATAATGAAAAAAATGTAAAGAAAGACGGACCGGGTATGCTGTATCTGTGTGCAACGCCTATTGGTAATCTTGAGGATATTACTTACAGGGTTTTGCGTGTGCTTTCAGAGGCAGACCTGATTGCAGCAGAGGATACAAGAAACAGTATTAAGCTGCTTAATCATTTTAAAATAAAGACACCTATGACAAGCTATCATGAATTTAATAAGTATGATAAGGCAAAGGTTCTTGTTGATAAAATCTTAGGTGGAATGGATGTGGCTGTAATTACCGATGCGGGAACTCCGGGAATATCGGATCCAGGTGAGGAGCTTGTAAAGCAATGCAGGGCAGCAGGTATCAGGGTTACTTCACTTCCGGGACCGGCAGCATGCATAACAGCGCTTACAATGTCAGGACGCGAGACAAGAAGATTCGCATTTGAAGCATTTTTACCAGCGGATAAGAATGAGAGAAAAGAAGTTCTTGCAGAGTTAGCATGTGAAACAAGGACTATGATTATATATGAAGCACCGCACAGACTTACTAAGACACTTGCGGAACTACAAGATACGCTTGGCGGTGACAGACAGATTACTATATGTAAGGAACTTACCAAGAGATATGAGAATTCTATGGAATTCACGCTTGAATCTGCATGTGAATATTATGAAAATAATGAACCAAGAGGTGAATATGTGCTTGTGATTGCCGGTAAAAGCCGTGAGCAGTTAAAGGCTGAAGCAAGAAAGCAGTGGGAAAACATGAGTGTGGCAGAACATGTGCAGATGTATATGTCGCAGGGCATGGATAAGAAAGAAGCCATGAAAGCTGCGGCAAAGGACAGGGGTGTGTCAAAAAGGGATATATACCAGGAGCTTGAAGGGAAAGCGTAAGCAGCTACCGGATAGTGTGCTCTCTTATGATTGCGCGTACTGTCTTGAAAAGATAAGGCTTGATAGTATCTATGTCAGCAGGTTCTTTATAAAGAATTGCGCTGTAGCAAGTTGAACTTACAAGCTCAACAATAAGGAAGAGCATTATTTCAGGCTCTTCAAGTGAGATATCCTCAGCGTTAATCATTTCATAATATACATCTTTAAAGTTAATATCATCAGATGCAACCTTAGTTGTGAGAGCTTCCTTGAAGATTCCCCAGCTAAGGTTTTTTGATATAAATGTAAGAAGAGTCTGATTAGAATTCAGTTCATCTACAATATGATTAATTATAAATATTATTTTTTCTTCGAAACCTAACTGTTCGTTCTTTTCTTTAGAAAATTCCTCTAAATCAGCGACGGCATTCTTAAATAATTTACTTGATTCATGTGATATAAGACGGTTTCTTATATCATACTTATCCTTAAAATACAGATAAAATGTACCCTTAGCAATACCTGCTTTCTGAGAAATTTCCGCAATAGAAGTCTTCGTAACTCCCTGGGTAGTAAAGAGATTAAATGCAGTATTCAGCAGAGAAGTAAGTTTCTGTTGTTTGTTAGCTTCAAGCTTTCCCATATCAATCACTCACCTTTATTAGTGTTAATTATTAGTTGGTTATAGCGTGTATTATGAGTTGGTATGGTAATTGATTTCAGGTGCTTTGGAGCCACCGGCACTTAACAAGTTGCAGGAACTGCAACGAGTTTAGTGTCCGCTGTGAGCGACAAGCAGCGCAAGCGTGCCTGAAATTGATTACCATGCCAACTCATTCATAAATACATTATACACCAACTCAATTATAAAATAAATATTAAAAAATGACTTTTGGTCAATTTTCTATTGACTATGTGTTTTGAGGTGCTATAATGTCAACTGAAATTGAAAATGACTATCGGTCATATTTGTTAAAGACATGAATACTTATATGACTAAGGGTTGTTGGCATTTGCATCTTACAGAAAGGCGTGGTTATTTATATGAAAAAGTTTGGAAAAGTTGTTGTTAAGTTAAGAATTCCAATTCTGGTTCTTAGCTTCCTGCTGTTGATTCCATCAGTTCTTGGTTACTTTAATACCAGGGTTAATTACGATATCCTGTATTATCTGCCAAGTGATATCGACACTATGCAGGGACAGGACATTTTGCTTGATGATTTCGGAAAGGGCGCTTATGCAATGGTCGTCGTTGACGGAATGAATAAGTCAAATGTTTCTAAGTTGGTAAAGAAGGTTGAGGGGGTTGACCATGTAGCGTCAGTTATCTCTTATAGTGGAATAGTAGGAGATGATGTTCCTTCAGAAATTCTTCCTGATAAGTTCCGTTCTTATTTTGAAAATGAGGATTCAGGAGCTACGTTGTTTGCAATATTCTTTGATGATACAACATCAAGTGACGATACAATGAAGGCTATTCAGGAAGTAAGAGATGTTACGGATAATCAGTGTTATATTGCCGGTATGTCTGCTGTAGTTACAGATACTAAGACAATGGCAGAAAAGGAGACTCCTTTTTATGTACTTGTAGCGGTTGTTCTTGTATGTATCGTACTTGCTATATTTATGGATTCATTCCTTGTACCAGTATTCTTTATGTTAAGTATAGGTATGGCAATTGTGTATAACCTTGGTTCTAATTATTTCTTAGGTGAGGTTTCATACATAACGAAAGCACTGGCAGCGGTACTTCAGCTTGGTGTAACTCTGGATTATTCTATATTCTTATGGCACAGTTACAAGGAAGCTAAGGAAGAAACTCCAGATGATCATCAAGAAGCTATGGCGGTTGCTATTGGGAATACACTTACATCAGTTGTTGGTTCTTCCATAACAACTGTTGCAGGATTCATCGCACTCTGCTTTATGAGCTTTACACTTGGTCTTGACCTTGGTGTTGTTATGGCAAAGGGTGTTGTATTGGGTGTTATTGGTTGTGTTACAATACTTCCTTCCCTTATTCTTACATTTGACAAGGCTCTTGAGAAGACAATGCATAGAGAGATTATGCCGAATTTTGATAAGCCGGCAAGATGGATAGTTAATCATTCATGGATATTCCTTATAATATTCGTTCTGCTTCTTGGCCCGGCAATCTACGGATATAACAATACTAAGGTTTACTATGATTTATCTGATACACTTCCAGAGAAGCTTAACTGTTCGCAGGCTAACAAGCTGCTTGCCGACAACTTTGACGGAACTAATTCTATATATATGATTCTTGCAGACAGTAATCTTTCAGCAGAGGATTCTAATGCAATGATGAATGAGGTAAATGATCTGGACGGAATTTCATTTGCATTAAGTATTGACTCAGCACTCGGTGGAGAAATCCCTACGGAAATGCTTCCTGATTCGCTTGTTTCAGAGCTTAAGGGTGATGAATACCAGATTATGATGGTATCAACTAATTACACAATTGCTTCTGATGAAATCAATGACCAGATTAATAAGGTTGATGCAATTGCAAAGAAGTATGATGCTAAATCTATGGTAATTGGAGAAGCTCCTTGTACTAAGGATCTTATCACTATTACTGATAAGGATTTTAAGACAGTTAGTGCAGTTTCAATTGTTGCGATATTCTTTATTATTTTCTTCGTATTAAAGTCAATATCTCTTCCGGTTATTCTGGTTGCTGCTATTGAATTTGCTATATTTGTTAATATGGGTATTCCATATTATACAGGAACAACGATACCATTTATATCTTCGGTAGTAATCGGAACTATTCAGCTTGGTGCGACAGTCGATTATGCAATTCTTATGACTACAAGATATAAGAGAGAAAGAGCCGCTGGTAACTCTAAGAAAGAGGCTATATCAATAGCACTTGGAACATCTATTCCATCTATTATTGTCAGCGCACTTGGTTTCTTCGCAGCAACATTTGGTGTAGGTATGATAGCCAGTGTTGATATGATTGCTTCACTTTGTACACTTATGGCACGAGGCGCAATCATCAGTATGTTTGTCGTTATATTTGTTCTTCCATCACTTTTCGTATTGCTTGATAAGGTGATTATTCATACAAGTTTAGGTTTTAAGCCTAAGAAGAACAGTCAGAATTAATAGGAGGAAGATTATTATGGTTAAAAAGAATTTATTCAGATATAGTTCAGTTTTAATGTGTGTAGTTCTTACAGCAGCAAGCCTTGTTGGCTGCGGTGCTAATACAGCTGCAACAACAGGAACAGATACAGCTTATGTAACAGAGATGGCAGCAGGCAGTACAGAGGCTACGATTACACAGGCAATAACTAATGAACTTGCAGTGTCTAACAAGAGCACACTTGCAACTAACACAAGACAGGAAACAGTTTATGTATTCAATGACGCTTCAGGTAATAAGAATCACATCACTGTCAACGAAAAGATTACAGACGCTAACGGCAATGAGACTCTTAATAAGACTGAGTCAAGTGAAAATGCGCCAGTAACAATGAAGGTTACTTACAAGCTTGATGGCAAGGAAATTAAGCCGGAGGACCTGGCCGGAAAGAGCGGAAAGGTTACAATACGTTTTGATTACACTAATAATCAGAAGAAAACTGTAACAATTAATGGTAAGAAGCAGACAGTTGCCGTACCATTTACAATGATTACAGGCATGATGCTTCCAACAGATGTATTCTCAAATGTTGAGGTTACTAATGGTAAGCTTACTAAGGTTGGAGACAATATTGTGGCAGTCGGTATGACAATGCCAGGACTTAAGGATACTATGAATCTTAAGTTTAATGATAAGTCACTTGACCTTGATATTCCTGAGTATTTTGAATTAACAGCAGATGTTAAGGATTTCTCACTTGATATGACAATGTCTGTTGCAACATCTAATCTTCTTTCAGATATGAATGCTGATGATATTACATTAGACGATTTAAAGAAGACAGTTGCTTCATTAGATGACGCAGCAACACAGCTTGCGGACGGAACTGTTTCATTACAGGATGGAACACAGCAGTTAAGTGATGCAATTCCAGCACTTACTGATGGTGTTGATCAGTTAAATACAGGTGCTTCTTCTCTTAAGGATGGTATATATGCATACGCAGATGGCGCTGCAAGTGCATATGAGGGTTCAGTTTCACTTAATGACAACATGAAGACATATGCTGACGGAATCGGAACTCTTTATAATACTCTTAAGGATAACAATCTTGACAGCAGTGTTGCTTCGGCAGCAGATGGTGCAAGCCAGCTGGCAGCAGGTGCTGCAACACTTGATGCAGGAATTGACAGTGCTTTATCTGGTGCTGGAGCGCTTGTTACTGGGGCAGATACATTATCAGGCGGTCTTACAAAACTTGAAGCTGGTTCTGACCAGCTTGCAGCAGGAACTAATAAGTTAAAGACTGATCTTGAAGCTGGAAAGACAAAGGCAACAGAAAGTTATAGCACAGCTTATGGAAGTTTCTATAAAGTAGCATTTGCAGTAACATGCATGAGTCAGGGAATTAATCCTAATTCAGCAACACCACAGCAGCAGGCAGCGATTGCAGCAGCTTTGGCACAGTCTGGTATATCACAGACCCTGATGTAACAAGTAAGACACAGTACGCTTTAGCAACAGGTTATATATTAAAGAACTACGCATCTGTCAAGCAGGTAGTTGCTGCTACTGTAAGTGCAGCAGCTGGCGGACAGCTTGATGAAGCGACAGTAAGTTCTAAGTCAGATGAGCAGATTGTTACAATGACAAGCGGACTTTCACAGGCTTATCAGGCATATAACAATTGCAATACAACATTATCATCTCTTGAAGATGCCGGATATTTTGATGGTATGACTTCACTTAATGAGGGAATTAAGTCAGCTAATTCTGGGGCAACACAGCTTAAAGCAGGAATTGACCAGTTAAGCACAGGTGCAGGACAGTTAAGTGCTGGTTCTAAGCAGCTTAAGGCAGGACTTGGAACATTAAGTACAGGTCTTAACACACTCAGCATATCAGTTGGTTCATTCTCAACTTACAAGGAAGGAACTCTCTGCTCAAGCTTATATGCATTAAATCTTAATGCAGGAAAACTTCAGAAGGAAGGAACAGCAGTCCTTCAGAGTGGACTTTCACAGCTTACAGCTAATAATGATACATTAAAGAGCGGAGCTTCACAGCTTGCAGATGGAACAGCTACATTAAAGGACAGCTCAGGAACACTTGCAGACGGAGTTACACAGTTAAATGAAGGTGCAATCACATTAAAGGATGGAATGGCACAGTTTAACAGTGAAGCAATTGAGCCTATCACAAAGCTTGTAGACTCAGATGCACAGACAGCCGTTGATACAATCAAGGCAGTAGTTAAGGCAGGTCAGGAATACAATTCATTCTTAGGCAAGTCAGATGACAAAGCCGGAAGTGTAACATTTGTCTATAAGACAGCAGGCATCACAGCCAATAAATAAGCTTTTTTCTTTCAAACACTTTCATATAAAGATGGAACAGCCACCCTTGGGTTTCCCCGCGGGTGGCTGTTTCAATATGTTATATATGAATAAATGTGAATATTACAAGGTATAATCTATACTAATGGGGATTTTGCAGGAATATGATACTTAACAAATGGGGATTTGAGTAGAAATCGAGGTGACATGAATGGGGATTTGCGCGTAAATGGTGTTTACACGAACGGGGATTTGCGTTATAACACATATAAAAACGACTGCCTTTGAATATTTTGGACAGTCGTTTAGATTCATTTGGTTAATTATTATTCTTATGTTTCTTGATTATCTCTTCATATCTGCGCTGGGAAGCTTTTTCTTCCTCAGTAAGTTCTTCTGGCGCGTCTTCAATATCGTTAAGCTGTGCAAATACATCAGCTAAATCGTCTAAATTGAGTAAATTCTTGTTGTCTGGCATAATACCCCTCCTTTATTAAGCTGATTGTTATTATGGAATCTGATGGAAGAAATCTTCCAGCCGTATAAATGTTTTCGTAAGAACCTCAGCTTCTTCTTTTGTTAAATCCTTTGTGATATGTCCAATCATATCCTTGTGAAAATTCTCATGATGTCTGTATGCGGCAATTCCTTTGTCTGTAAGAGAAGCATAGACTATACGGCGGTCTTTCTCACCGCGCTTTCTTATCACATAGCCTTTCTTGACAAGTCCGTTGATTCCGACTGTAAGAGTTCCCATTGTTACTCCAAGTGACTTGGAAATTGTGGACATAGTACGAGGTTCTTCAATGCCGATTGCTTCTATAATATGCATATCTGTAACAGAAATATCCTTAAATTCTTCTGTGATAAGAGCCCTTTCTTCAATGTTCAAGATATCATTGAACAAGTCTACAAGCACAGAATTCAGAGACTCAAATATATCCATAAACACGTACCTTAACCTTACTTATTAATAAAATAATTATATCTTATTAAAAAGTAATATGCAAGTTTGCAATTTGAACAAATGTGGTGTAATATGTCATTGGAATATGCAAAACTGGGTATTTGATGCCCTTAATCTATTATGACGTTGGAGGAAGACATGAAATTTATAGCAATTGGTGAATTGATGTTGAGATTATCACCACCTAACTATGAAAAACTTGTAACTACACATGATTTCAGAGTTAATTATGGCGGAGCAGAGGCAAATGTAGCGGTTTCCCTTGCAAACCTTGGTGTTGATTCAACATTTTTTACAGTATTACCTAACTCAGACCTTGGAAAGTCAACTATTAATTATCTTAAGTCTAATGATGTGCATACCAAGCACATTATAAGATCAGAAGGAAGAATGGGACTTTATTATCTGGAAGAAGGTGTTTCTGTCAGACCTTCACAGGTAATATATGATAGAGCTGATTCTGCATTTGCAGAATACGACTATAAGGATGTTGATTTCGAGGAGATTCTTAAGGATTATGACTGGCTCCATATTAGCGGTATCACTCCTGCTCTTTCTTACAACTGCCGTAAGATGATGGATATGGCAGTTAAGGCAGCTAAGAAGATGGGACTTACTGTCAGCTTCGACCCTAACTGGAGAAGTACGCTCTGGTCATTCGAGACTGCAAGAGATGTTCTTAGTAAGTACCTTCCTTATGTTGATGTGCTTATTGGAATCGAACCTATCCATGTATACAGAGAAGATGGAACTGATGTTAAAGACGGTCTTACAATGGACCCATCATTTAAGGACATGGACAGAGTATTTAAGGCAATAGACGAGCAGTATCATATGAAGGCTATTGCAAGAACTGTAAGATATGTACACTCAGGAAGCAACAACTCTTTAAAGGCTTTCTATTATACTAATGGAGAGACTTATGAGAGCAAGACAATTAATTTTGAGATAGTAGACCGAGTTGGTGGCGGCGATGCATTTTCATCAGGACTTATCTATGCCCTTATGGACAATATGACTCCTGAAGATACTGTTAACTTCGCTGTTGCTTCTTCAGTAATGAAGCATGCTATCAGAGGTGATACTAATATCACATGTGTTGACCACATTAAGAGACTTATGAAGAATTCGTCTTTCGATGTGCAGAGATAATTTAATATTAAGATTACCTGTTCCGTGTGTGGAACAGGTTTTTTTACGGAGGCTTAAGTTATGAGTATTAATATTTGTCCAATGGTTGCACTGGCAGCCGAGCTGACGAATGTGCCTTTATGGCTTTGTATACCATTTGCATGTCTGCTTTTGTGTATAGCCATAATTCCACTTGTAAAAGGAGAATGGTGGGAAAAGTACAGACCATTTGCTGTAATATTCTGGTCACTGCTTTTCATAATTCCGTTCGCAGTTAAGTATGGTGCTGGAACAGCAGCAGAGACTGTACTTGAATGTCTGGTAAATGATTATCTTACATTCATTGTACTGCTTTTTGGTTTGTTCTGCGTAGCAGGTAACATAACAGTTGAGGGAAGTCTTGTTGGTTCACCAAGAGTAAATGTTATTCTTCTTGGAATAGGAACCTTTCTTTCAAGCTGGATTGGAACGACAGGTGCGTCAATGCTTCTTGTAAGACCTGTTATTAAGATGAATTCTTGGAGAAGAAATAAGGCTCACATTATGGTGTTCTTCATTTTCCTTATATCTAATATGGGAGGAAGTCTTACACCTATCGGTGACCCACCACTTCTTATGGGATTTTCAAGAGGTGTTCCTTTCTTCTGGAGTATAAGATTCTTTCCGATACTGCTCCTTAACATGATTATTCTTCTAACAGTGCTTTATTTTATTGACAAGAGAGCATACAGGAAGGATATAGCAGCAGGTTATATGCCGGAGATTAAGGAAAATGAGCCACTTATAAGATTTGAGGGATTACATAATATTATATTCATCGTAATTATTGTTGTAGCAGTTATATTAAGCGGAGTACTTCCGGATGTATCATTTTTCCAGAATGCTGCCGGCGAGGTAATCTCAATTCCTATATTTGGAGAGGTTAAGCTTGCAATTACTTCACTTATTGAAGTGGTTATGATTCTTTTAGCCGCATTTTTATCATTCAAGACAACTAATGCAGAGATAAGAAAGAAGAACCATTTCACATGGGGTGCCATTCAGGAAGTTGCTGTACTTTTTATAGGTATATTTATTACTATGCAGCCAGCTCTTATGATTTTAAAGAGCGCAGGTGCGGAACTTGGACTTACACATCCATCACAGATGTTCTGGGTAACGGGTGCACTTTCAAGTTTCCTTGATAATACACCAACTTACCTTGTATTCCTTACAACGGCTGGTTCAATGGGATTTGTGTCAGGACTTACAACAGCTCTTGGAGTTGTTCCTGCAAAAATGCTTACAGCAATATCATGTGGCGCGGTATTTATGGGAGCAATAACTTATATCGGTAATGCACCTAATTTCATGGTTAAGTCAATATCAGATGAAAATGGTGTTAAGATGCCAAGCTTCTTTGGGTATATTGTGTGGTCATTGTGCTGCCTTGTACCAGTATTCCTTATTGACACACTGTTATTCTTTATATAATTAGGAGGTGCGCATTATGGCAGATAATGATAAAATAACTGAACTTGCGAACAGAATATACGCACTGGATGAGAAAGTATATAAAGCTACAGGTTCTAATCTGGGACGTGTATATCAGGGAAACAAGGAAAAATGTATTAATGATTTAAGAGATTTGCTTAAATCCAGTGCGGATTCTTCAGTTCTTAGAAGTGAGCTTGCACTTATAAGTAATATGGCAAGAACCACTAAAAAGAATCCTCAGCTTCATAAAGAAATAATGCATGAATATGGTGAGATATTTGATGAAGCAATGGCTATGCAGGAAGCGAGAGAGGGAAATGATATTATTGACCCGGAGCATGCAGAGCTTAATATGTCCAATCTTGCAAACAGATTTGGAAAGGACGACAATCTTATTATATGCATAGGCCGTTCATATGGCTGTGCCGGAACAGATATAGGTTTCAAGCTTGCTGATAAGTTAAGAATCAGCTATTATGATGTATCTATCATGAACGAGATATTACAGCGTAATGAAGAACATGAAGAAACTGACAGAGCTTTATTCCAGAATAAAACAGCAAGGACACCGGCTCAGTGGTGGAGAGATTTTAGGAAGTACCATGGTCTTTCAAGGTCGGATGTACAGTTCTTTAATACATCTAAGAAGCTGGTCGATTTAGCAAAGCAGGAACCATATGTTATCATGGGAAGATATGCGGATAATATTCTTACTAAGAACCACATTCCTCATATAAGCATATTTATCACAGCTCCTAAGAAGCTGCGTATACAGAGAACTTACCATACAAGCAAAGAGAAGCTTACTTATAAGCAGGCTGCGAAGTATGTTTCAAAAGAGGATAAGGCACATCTTAAAAGATACGCATTCTATACAGGCAAGAAGTGGGGCGAAGCAGATAATTACGACCTCACAATTAACAGTTCAACTTATGGAATTGACGGAAGCGTAGATCTGATTATGAGAATTGTGGCTAAGAATCAGCTTGACAACTAAACATTTATTATATAAAATCTAATCAAATGCATTGACGAAGACAGTAGGTTGGAGTGAAAAGCATGAGCGAGCCGGGATGGTGAGAGCCGGTGCGAGTACTATCCATCTGAACATCACTTCTGAGCATCTTCGCTGAAATCATCACGAGACTAAGCGGGGACGGTAATCCCATCGTCAGGTTAAAGCCAGGGACGCATATGATAGTATGTCGTAATCATTCAGATTTTAGGATAAGCAAGTTTACCCCTCTGTTGTATTACGACAGAGGGGTTTAATAGTATAAACCAGAAAGGAAGCTGCAATGATTTATCAGAAAGTTTCTGCGGACATGAAGTTCGTAGACAGAGAAAAAGAAGTTGAAAAGTTCTGGAAAGACAATGATATCTTCCAGAAGAGCATTGATAACAGAAAGGAAGGTCCAACTTACACATTCTATGACGGACCTCCAACTGCTAATGGTAAGCCACATATTGGACATGTACTTACAAGAGTTATTAAGGATATGATTCCAAGATACAGAACAATGAAGGGTTATATGGTTCCTCGTAAGGCTGGATGGGATACACATGGACTTCCTGTTGAGCTTGAGGTTGAGAAGATGTTAGGTCTTGATGGCAAGGAACAGATTGAAGAATATGGTATCGAGCCATTTATCAAGCATTGTAAGGAATCTGTATGGAAATACAAGGGTATGTGGGAGGATTTCTCATCTACTGTTGGTTTCTGGGCTGATATGGATAACCCATATGTAACATATGACAATAACTTTATCGAGTCTGAATGGTGGGCTTTAAAGCAGATATGGGATAAGGGACTTCTCTATAAGGGATTCAAGATTGTTCCTTACTGTCCTCGTTGTGGTACACCTCTTTCTTCACATGAGGTTGCCCAAGGCTATAAGACTCTTAAAGAGCGTACAGCAGTTGTAAGATTCAAGATTGTTGGAGAGGATGCATATTTCCTTGCATGGACAACAACTCCTTGGACACTCTGCTCTAATATTGCTCTTTGTGTTAATCCAGATGAGACTTATGCGAGAGTTAAGGCAGCAGATGGATTCACATACATCATGGCAAAGGCACTTCTTGACAAGGTTCTTGGTGGAATCGAGAGAGAAGAAGGCACACCTGCTTATGAGATTATTGAAGAATACAAGGGTAAAGACCTTGAATATAAGGAATATGAGCCACTTTACCAGTGCGCTAAGGACTGCGCTGACAAGCAGCACAAGAAAGCATTTTTCGTATACTGCGATAATTATGTAACTATGGAAGATGGTACAGGTATCGTTCATATTGCACCAGCATTTGGTGAAGACGATGCCAGAGTTGGTAGAAAATATGACGCTCCATTTGTTCAGATGGTAGACGAGGCTGGTGTTATGAAGCCTGAGACTCCATTTGCAGGAATGCGTGCTAAGCCAACTAAGAAAGAGATGGAAGCAGGCGCTATCAACTGTGATGTTGAGGTTCTTAAGGAACTTGAGGGCAGAGGAATCCTCTTCTCAGCACCTAAGGTAGAGCATGAATATCCTCATTGCTGGAGATGTGATACACCACTTATCTACTATGCAAGAGAGTCATGGTTTATCAAGATGACAGACCCAGAAGTTAAGGCTAACTTAATTGCTAATAATAAGACAATCAACTGGATTCCAGAGACAATCGGTACAGGACGTTTCGGAGCATGGCTTGAAAATGTTCAGGACTGGGGAATTTCACGAAACAGATACTGGGGTACACCTCTTAATATCTGGCAGTGTGAGGACTGCGGTGAGATGATGTCTATCGGAAGTATCGAAGAACTCAAGGAAAAATCAGACAATTGTCCAGATAATATTGAGCTTCACAGACCATATGTTGATGCAGTTACATGTAAGTGTCCTAAGTGTCAGGGAACAATGAAGAGAGTTCCAGAAGTTATCGACTGCTGGTTCGATTCAGGTTCAATGCCATTTGCACAGCACCACTATCCATTTGAGAATAAAGAATTATTCGAGCAGCAGTTCCCAGCTAAGTTCATATCTGAAGCTGTTGACCAGACAAGAGGATGGTTCTACTCATTACTTGCTATCTCAACACTGCTCTTTAACAAAGCTCCATATGAGAATGTTATCGTTCTCGGACATGTTCAGGATGCAGATGGACAGAAGATGAGTAAATCAAAGGGTAACGCTGTTGACCCATTTGACGCATTACAGAAGCATGGTGCTGACGCAATCCGTTGGTACTTCTACGAGAATTCAGCTCCTTGGGTTCCTAACAGATTCAAGGACGAGTGGGTTTCAGAAGGTCAGAGAAAGTTCATGGGAACATTCTGGAACACATATGCATTCTTTGTACTGTATGCTAATATTGATAATTTTGATGCTACTAAGTATCAGCTTGAATATGACAAGCTTTCAGTTATGGACAAATGGTTATTATCAAAGCTTAATTCTTTGGTTAAATTCGTTGATACTAACCTTGAGAACTATAAGATTACAGAGACTGCAAGAGCGCTTGAGGACTTCACTGACGAGCTTTCTAACTGGTATGTAAGAAGAAGCCGTGAAAGATTCTGGGCTAAGGGAATGGAGCAGGATAAGATTAATGCTTACATGACTCTTTACACAACACTTGTAACTCTTGCTAAGATTTCTGCACCAATGGTTCCATTCATGACAGAAAGCATTTATAGAAATCTTGTATGCAGCATTGATAAAAATGCGCCTATTTCAATACATTTATGCGACTTCCCTAAGGTTAATGAGCAGTTCATTGACAAGAAGCTTGAGGAAACTATGGATGATGTATTAGACGCAGTTGTTATCGGACGTGCATGCCGTAATTCAACTAATATCAAGAACCGTCAGCCAATCGGCAAGATGTTCATTAAGGCAGACTGGAAGCTTGATGAGTTCTACACAGCTATTATCGCTGACGAGCTTAATGTTAAGGAAGTTGAATACACAGATGATGTAAGAGCATTTACATCTTACTCATTCAAGCCACAGATGAAGACTCTCGGACCAAAATACGGAAAGCTTCTTAATGCAATCAGAACAGCTCTTACAGAGGTTGACGGTAACGCAACTATGGATAAGCTTAACGAGTCAGGAAGCTTTGAGTTAAATGTTGAAGGTCAGGCTATCGAACTTTCTAAGGACGATGTTCTTATCGAGATGACTCAGAAGGAAGGATTTGTTGCAAGCAGCGACAAGGGAATCACAGTTGTTCTTGATACTAACCTTACTCCAGAGCTTATCGAGGAAGGTTTCGTAAGAGAGGTTATTTCTAAGGTTCAGACTATGCGTAAGGACGCTGGTTTCGAGGTTATGGATAAGATTAATCTCTATGTATTAGGCAATGACAAGATAGCTGATATTGTTAATAAGAATGCCGCTCAGGTTAAGACTGTAGTTCTTGCACAGGATATTATCACTGGAAAGACTGCAGGATTCGAGAAAGAGTGGGATATTAATGGCGAGAAGGTTACACTTGCTGTTGAGAAGCTTGCTTAATGCAGGTAATTGAATAAAAGTTATATGAAGCTGTGTGCTGGTCTTTGGGGCTGGCGCACAGCTTTTTTGTGATATGGGAATAATTGACATATATTACTGTTTATGATATTATTATAATTAATAAAAAGGTCGGAATTGTTGTAATATAGAGATATAAATGAATGGTTAATGAAGATAAGTTATCATTAATAATACCTCTTGGAAGTAATAATTCACATTGATATTATTGTATAGAAAAGGATAGGCTTTTAATAGCACAGATATATTGATATATTTGATGAAAGGGGTGCTTTTTTATGACAACATTCACTCAGATTGGCGCAGTGGGAACAACTGATAATTTGGAGATCGCACCACACTGGTTAGGCGTGTTAATACTAACTGTATTTGCAGTAGTTGTGATTGCTATATTTATATTTATGGCAAAAGATTTTATCATGCAGGTGTTGTCTAAAAGAATCACAACGACAGCAACTCTTGCATCTAAATTTCAGGAGGAATATGTTAATAAGCGGATGTATGCTGGAACTGGAGCTATCCAGGAAGGACTTGCAGAGAAAGGAATTGCTTATTATTTTACCATGAATCTTGATACTGGAAAAATAGTTACTTTTCCAGTATCTAAGGATATGTATGATGTCTATGCGGAAGGAACGAAGGGAATACTTACATATAAGTATAAAACATTGATGTCCTTTGAGGCAGAAACAGAAGGAACCAAGGTCAGAAAAGATATAAGCGATTTAGAGGGATATTTTGTATCGATGCAAGATAAGTTATAAAATTGCGAACTATAAACATGTGCTGCTTGAGAATCCTAAATGAGTTTTCTTAAGCAGCATTATTTATTAGGATAAAGGGGGAGATTCTATTGAAGAAGGCAGTATTAGCAATATTGATTGCAGGAATGGCTGTATTAACAGCATGTAGTAATAATAATACGGTTAAGAAAGATGACAATGTTTATAAATATTCTGATTATGAATATAAAGATGAGGCTCAATTTTATATGAAGAAAAATGCTGCGGCTGCGGAAAAAGGATATTATTATCTTTCAAATTCTCCAGTTAGCGGTGAGAATTATAAATTTATGTATTACTATGATATGATTAATAACAATAGCGTAGCGTTATGTTCAAAAGTAGATTGTGCGCATGATGATGCAGAGTGCGAGGCATATTTGTCAGATTATGAACGCTTAGGAAGCGCAGTATGGTATTATGATGGAAGAATATACATGATAGAAAAGACAAAGGAGAAGGATATCCTTGTGTCTTATGATAAAACATTAAGAGATAAGAAAACGGAAAAGACATTATCAATAGATGGAATGTCCATATCATCAGCATGGGGTGAAATTAAATATGCGGATGTTGTCAATGGATATATGTATTATCTTCTATATAGTGACTCAGGGATGCTTATGTGTAAGGCGAATCTTGATAATTCATCTGAACCAGAAATAGTAAAGAAATATAATGCACCGTTTAGTGGTGGAACTGATTTTATAGTTACTGACTTGGCATCACTTAATGCAATAGATAATAAAATTTACATTAATCGCAGAATGAGCATATCATTAGAGGCAGAAGAATATATTGTGGAATGTCTTGATACAGATACGGGAAATATTGATTGCTTTATTGATATAACTAGTGATGACGAATTATCTGAGAAAGCAGAATCTAAATATTGGGTTACATCAGAATTATTTTATGACAAAGATGACAACATGTATTTTGCAGGAGTAGATTCAAGTGCATGGTGTCTTTATAGAATGAATCTTAAAACACAGGAAATAAGTGAAGTATTTAAACTGGATAATAAATCAAACAGAAATTATACAAAACTTGCAGGATATGATGGACAGTATTTTTATGTATTTGATAAACCAGACCTTTCTAAAGGGAAAAAGAATATTACAACTGATGATAAAAATATTGTTTATATAGTGGATACAAATGGCGAGATAAAAGATACTTTAGAATTTAATAAGGATCGTACTAATATGATTGCTGATGTAGATATATTGGGAGGAGACAGAAGATATTTGTTAGTGACAACAACAGACACAGATATTCAACAGTTCAAAGCATCATCTGGCTTAATGGACAAATATGAGAAGATGGTAAAAGAACTTGGAAATAAACCTAAAATAATTAAAGTATGTTTAAGTGCAGTGTTGGACAAAGCTGACATTGGAACAGGAAACAAGGAGTGGATACAGATTACTCCGGAATAGGAGCAAAATGGAATTATTGAGAGTTTTACGGAAAAGTGTTGTATTTATTGCTATTTTTCTTGGAATAATAATCTGGTTGAGCATTTTTAAGATTAATAACACGAATGATAAAAAAGTATATGCTTATTATAATCAGTTGATGTATGAATATGCTAATCAAACAGAAATGATTGGATCATTAACATACAGCAGGTATGCACATGATAAAGGAGATGACTACGAAGCTGACAGGGAATATATTGAAGAAGCAATAAAACTTTTACAGGAAAAATATAAATATGTCAATGCTTCTGATATGTCAAGGGCAGAGAATAATTACAAGAAAATTATTAGCAGTACATTATTTGCAGAGGAGCAAAGCTACTATGTACTTAATGCGCAAAAGTATATGGCAGATTTGGAAAGCAGAGGGGAAATCAATTTCTCTATCACTAATACTACTGCTATAGAAAAACTGGTATCAGACAAGCAACTTCCGATTATTTTTCTGATGATGATGATATTTGTGCTTATAACTTTTATGGAAGAGTTTGAAAATAATATGTTTCTTCAGATTAGAGGCAGTAAAAATTCCAGAAAAGTATTACCGGTAAAAAGATGTTTGATTATATTGCTTATATCAATAGTGCTTTCGTTTGTTTTTAATGGCGTCATTCTGGCAATATATAAGAATATTTATGGCTGTAATATGGGAAGTCTGATACAGAATTCTTATATGTTTAATATGTTCCAATTAAAGACAAATGTAGCTACATTTTTTATTATATAT
>ULVV01001492.1_pt1 | contig 22970 bp, 20 predicted proteins | sample 1959761 | NCBI WGS metagenome assembly ULVV01 (sample SAMEA4835795, study PRJEB28245) | human gut metagenome | biome: gut microbiome; material: fecal sample | place: Denmark | collected 2008
CGCTGCCGCCGGCCATGCCGGCCTCGGACGGAATGCGCTTTATAAGCGCGATGTCGATGCCGCCGCCGTAGTCCATCGCCTCGCAGAAGGCTCTCGCCGCCTTGACAGCGAGGTTGCGCTCATCGCAGGGAAGCACCGCGCCGTCGACGCGGCAGGTGATGCCTTTGCCGTCTGTGAGCGTGACGGTCACATCGTCGTGGAGCGAAACGGTTTGCATGACCATCTGCATCTCGTGGTAGCCGTCATCGCGCTTGCCAAGAATGTCAAGCGTCAGGTTGAGCTTAGCATAGGCGGGGACAGTTATGCTGCGCACGGGCTCCTCGACCGGCGCATTCAGCGCCTTGCCGCAGTGGGGGCAGTAGGCACCGCCTTCACCTATGCGTCCGAGCGGTCTGCCGCAGTGCGGACAGCGGTAGTAAAGAACCCCAATCACGATGGCAAAGAGCATGATCGCGATACCGAGAATAACAAGCGGTACGCTGACGCTTGTGCCGACGCCGCTGAGCAGCGCGCCGGTAAGAAGCAGCGGTGTTTGGAGCTTTTGGGCCCTGCGATAGTCCATCAGGGGCTTTTTGTCGTTCATCGCGGCCTCCTTGTGCGCTCAGTGCTTCTTTTTCTTGTGCTGAATTTTCTTCTTCTGCTCGGGTTCCGGCGTGCTGGCGAGCCATGCGCCGCACTTGGGGCAGCGCGACGGCGAGCCGCGGCCCAGATGTTCGCCGCACTTGGGGCAGCGGTAGTAGCGCCACCAGGCGATGATGGAAAAGATCATCATGCCGAGGCCGACGAGCATGATGGGCATACTGTCAAACGCCCACACGCCGATGGCAGAGACCGCCGCACCGCCGAAGAGCAGTACGTTCTGCCAGATTCTGGCTGCTTTGTAATCCATTTTGGTATCCTCCTGAGCAAAAAAGCGCCTTGCGGCGCTTTTTTGCAGTAGCTGTAAATTCTCTTAGCGGATCTTGCGCGCTTCCACATAGTAGCGCTTATCCTGTGCGTGACCCATGGAGAAGGTCTTGCGCGGCAGAACGCCGTCGGCCATGACGGTCTTGAAGAGCTGCTCCTTGCCCATCGCGGGAAGCAGGAAGCCCATGTTGCCCTCCTTGGAGCCGAGCTCGCGGGTGACCTCATCGCCGTGGATGTAGTCGACCTCACCGCCGAACTGCTTGAGGTACTCGTCGATGAAAGCCTGCAGCGTGCCGACGGCCAGCTGGACCTTCGGGTCGGGGACAGTGACGAAATCGTCGTGGCCGTTCCAGCAGACCTCGATGACGTGGCCCTCGCCCTTGCCCTCGTGGGCGTTGGGGTAGAACTTCTTGAACTCTTCCATGAACTTCTCATGGTCGACGCCGAAGAGCACGCGGTGGATGGGCTCGAACTGGAGCGCGTCGTCGTGGTTGTTCACGACCTCAACAAGCGCGTAGCGGGAGGGCAGCGCGAGGTATTCCTCGGGAGTTTTGCCCTTCTTCTGCTCTTCATAGCAGGCCTTGGCGGTGGCGAGGGAGTGGTTGCCGTCGCCGACGGCGAACAGCAGGGGCGCGACGCCGGAGACGCCGTACTTGCTCTTCATCGCCTCGTCGGTCGTGAGGCCGGTCAGCGCGTCGGCGACTGCGTCGATCTGCGCAGCGGAGAGCTTGTAGCCCTTGATGTGGCCGCCGTTTTCCATCAGGTCGAAGTCATAAACGCTCTCCATCTTGTCGGCCGCGGCGGTCAGGGGCTCGATGACGGTCTTCTCGGGGTCGTCAATGAGCAGCATGACGTGGGGCAGCTCGATGGGGGCGTTGCGGCGCACGCGGGCGCGCGGGGGGATACGGTCGAGCACGGTGCCCTCAGTCGCGCGGATCAGTGCGCCGGAGCCGGGGGTGAAGTCGTACTGGTCGAGGTCGACCATACCAATGAGGCCGTGACGGATCTTACCGTCGCTCTGGCCGCGCTCGATGTAGATGAGGGAGTCCTTGAGCGTCTCGAAGATGCCCTCTTCGAGGTACTTGCTCATCGAGGCGTTGATGTCGGCGATGAACTCGTCGACGTTGGGGGCCTTCAGGTTGGCCTCGGGCAGGATGAGGCGCAGGGTGGAAGGCGCGTCGCCGACGGTCTTCTCCACGCGCTCCCAGTACTCGGGCTCAGAGGTGAACTGGTCGCATGCGACGACCGCCCACTTGCTCATATCGACATCCTTCTTGGGCAGCAGAATGTCGGAAGGATAAAAGCCAAGCTTGGAAAACTTTTCGTTCATGGTGATTCCTCCGTTATTTGTTTGATAAGCGGAACGCGGGGCGCTCCGCTGGTGCGATTGTAAAACAAATTATACAATAGCCCACGCGGAAAAAGCAATGGAGAAAGTGAAAAATGTCCAAAAGCGCTTTATGGAAATGCCATGATAGAGCGCTTCGCGGCCCGCTTGCTTGACGAACGCCCCGCGGCATGATATTCTAACAAACTATGCGGAAAAATACGAAAGATTCAGGTGATGATTTTGAATAAGCGCGCAGATCTGAGACACGGGGACGTCAAAAAGCTGCTCTTTTCGCTCTCCGTGCCGACGATCACCTCGCAGATCGTCAACATGCTCTACAATCTGGTCGACCGCGTGTTCATCGGCCACATGCAGCCCGCCGAGACCGTCGGAAAACTCGCGCTGACGGGCGTTGGCGTATGCCTGCCGATCATCATGGTTATTTCGGCGTTCGCGTCGCTCATGGCCATCGGCGGCGCGCCGCGCGCCTCGATCGCCGAGGGCGCAGGCGAGAGCGAAAAATCCGAGCGCATCATGGGAAACTGTCTGACGATGCTCCTCATCACGGCGCTGGTGCTGACGGTGCTGTTCGAGTCCTTTGCCGAGCCGCTTTTACTGATGTTCGGCGCGAGCGAGAACACCATCGGTTACGCGCTCGACTATATGCGAATCTACGCCCTCGGCACGATCTTCGTGCAGCTGACACTTGGCATGAACGCCTACATCACGGCACAGGGCTTCGCCACCGTGAGCATGAAGACGGTGCTCATCGGCGCGCTCTTAAATACGGCTCTCGACCCGCTGTTTATCTTTGCACTCGGCCTCGGCGTGCGGGGTGCGGCGCTGGCGACAGTGATCTCGCAGGCGGTGTCGGCTGTGTGGGTGATGACGTTCCTCACGGGAAAGAAGACGCGCTGGCATTTAAAGCGCGAGAACCTGCACGTGGACGCGAAGATCGTGCTGCCGTGCATCGCGCTGGGCCTTTCCCCGTTTGTGATGCAGTCGACGGAGAGCCTCATCGCCATCTGCTTCAACTCATCTCTCCTGCGCTACGGCGGCGACATGGCCGTCGGCACGATGACAGTGCTGACGAGCATCATGCAGTTTTCGAATATGCCGCTTCAGGGCTTGACACAGGGCGCACAGCCCATCGTGAGCTACAACTTCGGCGCAAAGAGCGCCCAGCGCGTGCGCGACGCCTATTTCTGCCTGCTGCGCGCGTGCTTTACTTATTCAATGGCCATCTGGCTTCTGGTCGAGCTCTTCCCGCGCGCGTTCATCCTGATTTTCAATAATGCCCCCGCGCTGGTCGAATACGCGGCGTGGGCCGTGCGCATCTACATGGGGTGCAGCGGTATTTTCGGCATCCAGATCGCCTGCCAGCAGACGTTTGTGGCGCTCGGCAACGCGAAGACGTCGCTCTTCCTCGCCGTGTGGCGCAAGATCATCCTGCTCATCCCGCTCATCTATATTCTGCCGCACTTTTTCGTGGACAAGACGTTCGCGGTGTTCCTGGCCGAGCCCGTAGCGGACTTCGGCGCGGTGGCGCTGACGAGCTTCACGTTCTATCGCCAGTTCCGCCGCTCAATGCGCGAGCTGGAAGGTGCGGAAGCGACTGGGGAGCGGTAAAGAAAATTTTTAACGCAAAAATAAAAGGAGAGGGAACTCCCTCTCCTTTTATTTTTTACGCCTGGCCGCCGCTTTCCATCGGCTCTTTCTCGCGGAACAGCATCGTGATACACCAGATGCCGGCAAGGCCTACGAGCGTGTAGATCACGCGGCTGAGCATACCGGTCTGTCCGCCGAAGAGAAAGGCGACGCAGTCAAAGCCGAAAAGGCCCACGCTGCCCCAGTTGAGCGCGCCGATGATAGCAAGCGTCAGCGCGATCTTGTCGATGACCATGAAGTTCCCTCCTTAAAAAGATGGTTTGGTCTTCGGTAGTCTTCCCGTGATGGGCGAAAATATGCGTACGGCGTTTTCTGCGTTGCCCGAAAAAGAAAACTATGATAAAATTAGGATAAAATATTGATAACTTTAAGAGAGAAAAAGGGGGAAGGACGCTTGCTGCACATACTGATGGGACGCGCGCGCACGGGCAAATCCGAGCGCGTGCTGCAAAGGATCGCCGCACTGGGGGACTCGTCGCAGCAAATCCTGCTCGTGCCGGAGCACGCCTCGCATGTGGCGGAGATGGACCTGTGCCGTGTTTGCGGCGACACCGCGTCGCGCCATGCCGAGGCCTTGACGTTCAAGCTGCTCGCCTCGCGCGTGCTGAGCATCTGCGGCGGCAGCGCGGACGTGACGCTCGATTCGGGCGGAAAGCTCCTGACGCTCCAGCGCACGCTCACGGAGCTTGCGCCGGTGCTCAAGGTCTACAAGCGCCCGTCGCAGCGCGCGGCATTTTTGGAGAGCCTGCTCGCCGTGATGGAGGAATTGCAGGCCTACGCCGTATCGCCCGAGCAGCTATCCGAGAGCGTAGCGCAGATCGAGGGCGAGAGCGGCGACAAGCTGCGCGACCTTTCTCTTATCTACGGCATTTACCTCAGCAAGCTCCACGCACCGGGGCACGACGCGCGCGATGTGCTTGAAAAGCTGGAGGAAAACCTCGAAGTGTCGGGATATATTGACAATAAAGACATTTTCCTCGACGGTTTTTCGTATTTTACGGGGCGCGAGCTGCGCATTCTGCGTATCCTGCTGCGGCGCGCGAAGAGCGTGACCGTCACGCTCCTTGGCGACACGCAGGACCGCGAGCTCTTTTCCGAGAGCCTGCGCGTGTGCGAGCGGCTGTACGCGCTTGCGCGCGATGCCGGCGTCGCATGCGAGGAGAAAATTCTTCCGCAGGGCGAGGTGCGCGGCGCGCTCGACCATATCGAGCGCTGCTTTTTCGGCGCAGCGGACGAATTTACCCAGCCGACTGACGCCGTCGCGCTCTATGAGGCGGGCAGCGCGTACAGTGAATGCGAGTGGGTCGCGTCGCAGATTTTGAAATTAGTGCGTGAGCAAGGCTATCGTTACCGCGAGATCACCGTCACGGCGCGTGATCTCGACTCCTACGCAGGTGCGATCGAGAGCGTATTCGCCCGCTACGGCATCCCGCTCTATTATGCCCACCGCAGCGACATTTTGAAAAGCCCCGTGCTGACGCTGTTGCTCGGCGCGCTCGACGCCGCGAGCGGCGGCTTTGAGTATGAGGATGTGTTCCGCTGTCTCAAGACCGGCCTCGCCGGCCTCAGCATGGCGGAATGCGACATTCTGGAAAATTATGCGCTCAAGTGGGAGATCCGCGGCGCGATGTGGACGCGCGAGACGCCCTGGTCGGCGCATCCCGACGGCTACGGCGAAGACTGGACGGACGAGGCAAGGGCGCGGCTCAAGACGGTCAACGCCCTGCGCGAGCGCGTGCAGGGGCCGTTTGCGCGCCTAAAAAAAGGTGTGGGCGGCAGCGGCGAGGCCGAGCAGAAGGTGCGCGCGCTGTACGGCTATTTGGAGGAGATCAAACTGCCGGAGGTCTTGCAGACGCAGACCGAGCAGCTTTTCGCCGCGGGCGAGGCCCAGCGCGCCGAGGAAACGGCGCAGCTGTGGAGCATTCTTTGCAGCGTGCTCGACCAGTTTGTGGAAATCCTGGGCGACGCGATCCTCGACGCCGAGGAGTTTGCGAGTCTGATGCGTTTGATTCTCACACAGTACAGCGTGGGCACGATCCCCGTGACGCTCGACGCGGTGAACCTGTGCGAAATGACGCGAAACGACCGCCACACGGTGCGCGCGCTGTTCTTGCTCGGCGCGAACGACGGCGTGCTGCCTGCGGCGGAGAACCGCGGCGGCGTGCTGCGCGACGAGGACCGCGAGGCGCTCGAGAGGCAGCAAATCTTCCTCGCGCCGCACGGGATGGAGCAGTTTCATCTGGAAATTCAGAATCTTTACGCCGCGCTGGCCCAGCCGACGGAAAAGCTGACGGTGTCCTATCCCGTTTCGGACGGAAAGGGCGCGGAGAAGCGGCCATCGTTCGTCATCGGGCGCATCGCGCGTCTGCTGCCGTCGATCAGCGTCGAAACGGAGAGCGCTGACAAGGAATATCGCCTGTCAGCAAAGTCGACGGCGCTCGAGTATGCGGGAGAGCATATCGGCGGCGCGCTGTGGCAGTATTTTGAAGGACAGGGCGACGCGGAGCGTGCGCTTGCCGCGATGAAGGACGCTTCGCGCTATACGCGCGGGCATCTGTCGCGCGACGCGGTGCACGCGCTCTACGGCGGCGCGGTGACACTGTCCGCCTCGCGCATGGACATGGCGCGCTCATGTCACTTTGCCTATTTCATGCGTTACGGCCTGAAAGCCAGGGAGCGCACGGGCGCGGGCTTTGATGCGCCGCAGATCGGTACGTTCGTGCACGATGTGATGGAGCACACGCTGCGGCAGGCGAAGGAGTGCGGCGGACTGCATACGCTATCGAAGGACAAGCTGCACGCGCTCGTGCGCGCGTCGATCGAGGAATACATCGACCGCGTGCTGCCGGACTTGAGCGAAAAAAGCGCGCGCTTCCGTTATCTGTTCAACCGCCTGTGCGCGACGGTCGAGCGCATCATGGACGAGGTGAGCGAGGAGCTGCAAAGCTCCGACTTTGAGCCGCTGGCATTTGAGCTGGAATTTGGTGCGGACGGGCAGCTGCCCGCCATCACGATCCGCGAGGAAAACGGCACGGCGCGCGTTGTCGGCAAGGTCGACCGTGTGGACGGCTGGCTGCACGACGGCAAGCTATATTTGCGCGTCGTGGACTACAAGACGGGCAAGAAGAGCTTCGACCTCGCCGAGCTGCGCTACGGACTGGGGCTCCAAATGCTGCTCTACCTCTTTACGCTTAAAGAAGAGGGACAGATGCTTTTCGGCGGACACGAGATCGTTCCCGCGGGCGTTCTCTACACGCCCGCGCGCGAGCCGATGCTGCGCTGCGCGCGCGACACGGAGCCCGAAAAGATCGAAAAAGCACTCAAAAAGGAGCTGCGCCGCAGCGGCATGGTGCTCGAGGACCCGGCGGTCCTGCAGGCGATGGAGCACAGCGCGCTCGAATCGCCGTGCTACCTGCCCATCGCGGTGAAAAGGGACGGCGCGGTGACGGGAAGCCTTGCTTCTGCCGAGCAGCTCGGAAAGCTCTCGAAATACGTCGACCATATTTTACATGAAATCACGCAGGAGGTCTTCGCGGGCAACATCGACGCCGACCCCTACGCGCGCACGCCGCAGCAGTCGGCCTGCACCTACTGCGAGTTTGCGAGCGCGTGTCACTTTGAAAACGGCTGCGGCAGTGACCGTATGGAATACATCAAAGCGACGAAAAACGACGAATTCTGGCAGTACATCGACGAGGTGAACGGAGAGGGGGCGCACGAAAATGGCTGAAAAGCTGACAAACGAACAGCAAGCGGCGGTGGACAGCCGCGAGCGCAGTCTGCTCGTCTCCGCGGCGGCTGGATCTGGCAAGACGAAGGTGCTCGTCGAGAGGCTCTTTTCCTACGTAGAGCGCGAGGGCGCGAATCTCGACGATTTCCTCATCATTACCTACACGCGCGCCGCGGCGAGCGAGCTGCGCGGCAAGATCGCGAAGGCGCTCACCGAGCGCATGGAGCGCGACCCCGGCAACTACCACCTACGGCAGCAGATGCTGCGCGTCTACCGCGCGGACATCAAGACGGTGGACGCGTTCTGCACCGCGCTTTTGCGCGAAAACTGCCATCTGCTCGGCGAGGACGCGCGCGGCCACGCGCTGCGGCCCGATTTCCGCGTACTGGACGAGAACGAGGCGCAGGTGCTGCGCGAGCGCGTGCTCGCGCGCACGCTGGACGATTTTTACGACTGTCTGACGCCCGGCGGCACGCTGCTGGCCGACACGCTCGGCGCGGGGCGCGACGATAGCGCGCTTGAGGACTTAGTGCTCGAGCTGCACGCAAAATTGCAGGCGCAGCCGTATGAGGACAAATGGCTCGAGGCGCAGCGCGCGTTTTGGCGCGCCGTGCCGGATAAGATCGAGGACACGCCCTATGGAAAAATTCTGATCAATGAGGTGCGGCGCAAGGCGCGCCACTGCAAAAACCTTTTGCAGCGCGCGGCGCAGGAGATGTGCGCGAATGACGCGCTGAACCAGAAGTACGCGCCCGCGTTCCTCGACGCGTCCTACCAGCTTGAAGCGCTGGAGGGGAAGACCGCAGAGGGCTGGGACGCCGCGCGCGGCGTGACCATCGCGTTTCCGCGCCTCGCCGCAGTGAAGGACAGCGACGGCGGCGAGATGAAAGCGCGCATGAAAAGCCTGTGGGACAACTGCAAGGAGACCGTCAAGGGCTTTGCCGAGATTTTTTCCGCCTCGTCCGACGAGGCGGTGGAGGACCTGCGCACGATGGCGAGCGCAATGCTCGCGCTCATCGACCTGACGGCGGACTTTTCCCGCCGGTACAACGAGGAAAAACGGCGGCGGAATTCTGCCGACTTCTCCGATCAGGAGCACGAGGCCATCCGCCTTCTCATCGGAGAGGACGGCGCGCCGACAGAGCTTGCGCGCATCGTCAGCGCGCGCTACCGCGAGATCATGGTGGACGAGTATCAGGACACCAACGAGGTGCAGAACCGCATTTTTGACGCAATTTCTTGTAAAGGAGAAAACCTTTTCACTGTTGGCGATGTCAAGCAGAGCATCTATCGCTTCCGCCTAGCCGACCCGCGTATTTTTTTGCAGCATTATAACACCTGGCCGCCGCTTGAGGACGCAGAGGAGCACGACAGCGCGAAGTTGCTGCTCTCGCGCAACTTCCGTTCGCGCAAAGAAGTGCTGGACGCGACGAATTTTATCTTCTGCAATATTCTTTCCGAGGAAATGGGTGAGCTCGACTACGGTGCGGATGAAATGCTGCGCCTCGGCGCGAATTATGTCGAATCGAGCGCGTGCGGCGCGGAGTTCCATCTGCTCGATCTGCCGACGCAGACGGGCGAGCAGCGCGTGCGCGCGAGCGAGGCTGAGGCCGCGTTCGTCGCGGACTATATCAGCAATATGCTGACAAGTGAATTTCCTATACAGGATGACAAAACAAAAGAGCTGCGGCCCGTGTGCGAGGAGGACATCGTCATATTGATGCGCTCGCCGAGCACGCGCCTTTTGGACTATCGCCGCGCGCTGGAGGCGCGCGGCCTCCACTGCGCCGCTGACGCGGGCGAGGACTTTTTTGCCTCGATGGAGATCGCAGTGCTGTTCGCGCTCTTGCAGGTCATCGACAATCCGCGGCAGGACGTGCCGCTCATTGCCGTGCTGCGCTCTCCGCTCTTCGGCTTTACACCCGATGAGCTCGCGGCGATCCGCGCGCGGCAGCGCACGGGTGACTTTTACGATGCGCTGCTTTTGAGTGAGGACATCCACAGCGTAGAATTCCTCAGTACGTTGGACGTTTTGCGCAACAGCGCGGCGCACCTGAGCGTGCGCGAGCTGCTGAGTGAAATTTACCGCCGGTGCAATGTGCTCGGCATCTTCGGCGCGATGCGCCGTGGGGCGGAGCGCAAGGAAAATCTGCTCGCGTTTTTGGAGCTCAGCGAGGACTACGCGCGCTCGGGGCGGCAGGGGCTTTTCGATTTTGTGCGCACGCTGCGCGAGCAGCTTGCCGAAGGCGAGGCGGGTTCGATGCAGACCGCGCACGCCTCTACGGGCGTTCGCATCATGTCGATCCACAAGTCAAAGGGCCTCGAATTTCCGGTCGTGATCCTCTCGGACCTCGCGCGTCGCTTCAGCAATATGGACTTTTTGAGTTCGGTGCTCGTGCATCCGCAGCTCGGGCTGGGGCCGGTGTGCGTGGACACGCAAAGGCACATCCAGTACCCGACGGTCGCACGGCAGGCGCTCGAGCGAACGCTGCGGCGCGAGGCGAAGGCCGAGGAGCTGCGTGTGCTGTACGTTGCGATGACGCGCGCGAAGGAAAAGCTCGTCATGGTGCACACGCAGGCAAACGCGAAAAGCCGCGTCGCCGACCTTCTGGCGCTGAGCGATTGTCCTGTGCTGCCCGAGGCTGTGGACAGCGGCAAGTGCATGGGCGACTGGATCATGCTGCCGCTTTTGCAGCGCAGCGAAGCGGCGTCCCTGCGCGAGCTTGCGGGGCAGAATGGCGAGGGGAGCTTCTATGCTGACGAAACGCCGTGGACGGTGCGTGTGCACGACGGTTTGAGCTTTGTGACGCCGCAGCAGCGGCCCGATGACGCGCCAGTGGATGCCGCGCCGCCGAAGGATGAGCTGCCGGTGGATTTTGCTGCGCTGTCGTACCGCTACCCCTACGCGGGGCAGACAGCCTTTCCCGCCAAGCTGACGGCCACGCAGCTCAAGGGCCGCGCGCTGGACGAGGAGATATCCGAAAATACAACGCTCCCACCGCGGCTGCGCAGCCTATATAAACCAAAATTCCTTGCGGGCGAAACGACGCTTACGGGTGCGGAGCGGGGCACGGCGCTGCACCTTGTGATGCAGGACCTTGACTTTTTCTGCGAAGCAAGCGAGCAGAGCGTGCGTGAGCAGGTCGAAAAGCTCAGAGCGCAGCGCAAACTGACCGACGAGCAGGCAAGCGCCGTCGATGTGCGCGCGATCGTCCGATTTTTGCGAAGTGATCTTGCCGCGCGCATTCGCAAGAATGCGCAGACGGTGCGGCGCGAGTACCGCTTCTCGCTGCTGCGGCCGGTGCGGGACTTTGCCACGCTGGACGCCGACGACGCGGTGCTGCTGCAGGGCGTGGTAGACTGCTTTTTTGAAGAGGACGGCGAGCTTGTGGTCGTGGACTTCAAGACTGACCGCATCGGAAGAACACAGATCGAAGAACGAGCTGAGCACTACCGTCCTCAGCTTGAGGCATACTCCATGGCCCTTATGCGCGTGATGGGCAAAAAGGTCAGGGAAAAGGTGCTGTATTTCTTCTCGGTTGGCGAAGAAAAGGTGCTGTGAATACATAAAAACACCCTCCGCGGGAAATCCGCAGAGGGTGTTTTACAAGATTTGCTCACACGATAAAATGCTCTAAGATCAGCACTGTCGCGCAGCAGACGAGCGAGACGGGGAGAAGTCCCAGTCCGCACCAGGCGGCGACGATGCCGATGACCATGGCGGCAGCGCCCGCGATGGGCGACTGCGTGGCGTTCATGATGGCGGGGAATGTCATCACCGCGAGCGTGACGTAGGGCACGTAGAAGAGAAACGAGCGCAGGAAGGGATTCTGGATCGGCTTGCGGATCAGCGTGAGCGGCAGGACGCGGATGAGATAGGTCGTGGCCGCCATGACGAAAAGATATAAATACGTTTTCATGCGACGAGATCATCCTCCTTGTGCGGGAACAGAATGGCGGCGGCAGCAGAGATCACGATGGTCAAGACCAGGATGCGCATGCCCTCGGACAGCTCGCGCGTGAACGGCAAAACGCTTGCAAGAAGCGAGCAGAGAAAGCTCACGCCGATGCAGCCGAGCACGATGCGGTTCTGCTTGCCGACGGGGATGATGATGGCGAGAAACATGCCGAACAGCATCACGGAGCAACCGCTGACAGCCCAGACGGGCATGAGATTCCCCATCAGCACGCCGAGCACGGTGCCGATGCTCCAGCCCGGCATGGCCGCGCACATGGTGCCGAAGTAATACCACACCTCAAGATACCCAGGCTGCGCGATGGCGAGGCCGAAGATCTCATCCGTCAGGTCATAGGCGATGAGGAGCCGCCAGGGAAGCGGCGTATCGGGCGAGAGCCGCTGGCTGAGCGCACAGCTCATCAGAAGATAGCGCGCGTTGACGACCAGCATCATCAGCGCCATGGCCCAGAGGCCGGAGTCGGCGGCGATGATGGTGATGCCGCCGTATTCACCCGACGAGGCGTTGTTCAAAAAGCTCAGCAAAAAACCCTGAAAAATGCTCAGGTGCGCGTTGTGCGCGCTGATGCCGATGCCGAAGCTGACAGCAAAATAACCAAGCCCAATGGGGATGCCGTCGCGCAGTCCCCGCAGGAAATGTTTTTTCGACATAATTCTGATGTTCCTTTACTTCCAATCATCCGTGCGCAAGGCGCGTAAGTGCCATTATACGACTGAAAACGGCAGAAGTAAAGAGAAATTGCATAACGAGCGTTAAAAAATTGACGATGAAATTAGAGAAAAGTGCTAAGGAAGAGAAAAGCACGGAGAGGATCAAAAATTTCTCTTGCAATTTGACACAAAGCGTGGTAATATCCTATATGGCTTTTTTAGAAAAGTACATTTGGATCAGAAAGAGGTGAACACGAGCAATGAAGGAAGGAATCCATCCCAATTATCAGCAGACTACTATTACTTGCGCCTGCGGTAATGTGATTGAGACAGGTTCCACCAAGCAGAATATCAAGGTGGAAGTGTGCTCTAAGTGTCACCCCTTCTTCACTGGTAAGCAGAAGCTGGTCGATACCGGCGGCCGCGTTGCCAAGTTCAACAAGAAGTTCGGCCTGAACTAATTCAATCACAAAAGCAGCTCTGCTACGGCAGAGCTGCTTTTTTCTGCTTTTTTGGAACGCTCAGTTTTGCCCGTCGGGATATTCGACGATGAAGGGGAGCGGCTCAAGGGCCTGATCAAGATAATTTGTCTCCTCATAATAGTCGCTGCCGCCTGCAATGGTGTGCACCTGAAGAAGACGGACGCGCAGAACGGCACCGTCGGACAGTTCGACGATCATCTCGCAGATGAGTGGAGAGTCGGTGATTCTGATGCAGAGGTCAAGCGCATTCTCATCAATGGGATAGCGGATGAAGTACGAGGTACCAAGGTCTCGTGCTGCAGTTGCCTCAGCGGTATCACTGAGGTCGTTGACAGGGTAGGCCTCTTCCACAGATGAAACAGGAACAGCTTCGAGAGGTACAGTTGAGATTAGCTTGCCGTTGCGCGTGTATTCAAGCCGCATGGTGCGGATGTCGCGGTCGTCGTAGACGCCAAGGGTAAAGCTGCCGAATCGGTAATCCACACCCTTTTCAAAGGAAAGTTGATAGGTGAGCGGCGAACCGGAGTCTCGGCGCATATAGGAAAATGGTGGATTAAAACTGTAGAGGACAGGGGAATTCTGAGTTTTAAGGTTGTAGATCGTATCAAGCTCTTCTGACTGTGTTTCGCCGTGGGTCTTGAAATTGACACTGACGCTGAGCTCATCGCTCAGCGGTACGGTCACTTCGCCGTGCAGATAGCCGAAGCTGTCCTGTTTAAGATCGGCGGTGCGGGTCGGCGGACTGTCGCTCGTGTAGGATGAGCTGCTGCGGTCAGTCACAAGGAGAGAGACAGCCGTATTTTCGCCGATCGTCTTCGGCAACAGAGAGAAGGCGAGCGTGCACTCCTGCTTTTTAAGATCGACCTTTGTGACCTCATAGCTGAACTGCGAGAGCAGGCTCGACTCGCGCGCCAAGATGTCCGAGACATTATTGCTGATGCCCGCGATCTGGTTCGAGAGGTTGTTCTGCACGTTGTAGAGCTGGCTGCGAAGGTCATTTACTTGCGTGCTGAGCGTGTTGATGCGGTTGTTGTAATGCACGCCGACGGCGATGAGCGCGGCGAGCGCCACGGCCGCACCGCCGATGATCTTCTTGTGCTGTATGCAGAAATCGCGGAAGCTCAGCTTTTCCGCGGGAGCTTTTTCGGCGTTGCTTTGAACCGGCGATTCGGCGGCATCCTGCTCGGGTTTGGCATGCTCCAGACTGAGCAGCTCGTCGACGGAAACGGAGTAGAGCTTAGAGAGTTCGATGAGTTTGCTAAGCTCCGGCTGCGTGGCGCCGCTCTCCCATTTGGAGACGGCTTGACGCGAAACGCCGAGCTTCTCCGCCAGCTCCTCCTGCGACATACCGCTCGCGCGGCGCAGTTCGTAGAGCTTTTCATATAGTTCCATGAAAGGTTCCTCCTTGGGGAAATGTTGCTGCGTTCGACGCCGTGCACTGCGCCTTTGCAGGAAAAGCATAGCAGGAAAACGGGAGAAAACACCACCAACCGGGCGTTTCTTTTTGTCAACCTGAGGTTGCGTCCACCCTATTTTCACATGAGAGGGGTGGAAATGTCAATGAAAAGCGTTTTTGCCTTTTCTTTTGGCGGAAAATACACTATAATAAAAATGATTTGTACAGCGCCGATTTCGGCGCGATAAGGAGAATCTATGGAAGAATTGAAAGAGAACAACGCGCCGCGCGACAGGGCGATTTTAGTCGGCCTTTCGTCGCCGCGGCTCGATCGAAAAGAGAATGCCGACGAGGAGAGCCTTGAAGAGCTCGGTGCGCTCGTCGAAACGGCGGGCGGCGTCAGCGTCGGCGTGGTTTTACAAACGCTGCCGTCGCCGAACCCGCACACATTCATCGGCGAGGGCAAGGTGGACGAGATCCGCGAGCTGGTAAAGTCGCAGGAGGCGACAATGGTCATCTTCGACAATGACCTCTCGCCCTCGCAGATGCGCGTTCTGTGCGAAGAATTCGGCGTGCAGGTGCTCGATCGCAGCGGCCTCATTCTCGATATCTTCGCCCAGCGGGCGAAGACAAAAGAGGGCCGGCTTCAGGTCGAGCTCGCGCAGTATCAGTACCTGCTGCCGCGCCTGATCGGTATGTGGACGCATCTGGAGCGTCAGGCAGGCACGTCGGGCAAGGGCCCCATCGGCTCGAAGGGCCCCGGCGAAACGCAGCTTGAGACCGACCGCCGCCACATCCACAGAAAGATCGACAAGCTGAAGGCGGACCTTGAAGAGGTGCGCCGCGTGCGCGCCACGCAGCGCGACCGCCGCAGCAAGAATGAAATTCCCGTCGTCGCCATCGTCGGCTACACGAACGCGGGCAAGTCGACGCTTTTGAACGCGCTGACCGGCGCGGGCATTCCCGCGAATAACCGCCTGTTTGACACGCTGGATACGACGACGCGTCTTCTCACGGTGTCCGACACGCTGGATGTCGTGATCTCCGACACGGTCGGCTTCATTCGAAAGCTGCCGCATCAGCTGGTCGAGGCGTTCAAGGCAACGCTTGAAGAGCTCGAATACGCCGATCTTCTGCTGCACGTCATCGACATTTCCGACCCGCACTGGCTCGAGCAGGCGCAGATCGTGGACGAACTGATCGAAGAGCTCGGCGCGCAGCAAATTCCCTGCCTGCGCGTTTACAACAAGTCCGACCTCTACTTCGGCGATATCCGCCCGCACGGGGAGAACAGCGTCAACATCAGCGCCAAGACCGGCGAGGGCGTGGATGAGCTACTTGCGCGCATCGACAAGTTCCTCGACAAGGGCACGCGCCGCGTGACGATCCACCTGCCCTATGACAAGGGCGGGCTTCTCGATATGCTCTACCGCGAGGCGAAGGTCGAATCCGTCGAATATGGCGAGACCATCGACATCGTGGCCACCTGCGTGCCGCGCGTCATCGGCCAGGTCAAGGACTATATCGAGGGCTACCGCGAGCCGAAGGAGGACTGGGAGGAATGACGTTTGAAACGACGCGCCTTCTCCTGCGTCCGTGGTGCGAGAGCGACGCGGAGAGCTGCTATCGATACGCGAGGGATCCGTTTGTCGGCCCCGCCGCAGGCTGGCCGGCGCATACGAGCGTGGAGAACTCCCGCGAGATCATCCGAACCGTCCTCTCGGAGCCGGACACGTTTGCAGTCATTTTGAAGGAACGGCCAGACGAGCCTGTCGGCTCCATCGGCGTGTTTCCGACGGAAGCGCCAGAAATCGGGAGTGAGCCGGAAATCGGCTATTGGATCGGCCGCCCGTTCTGGGGTCAGGGGCTTATCCCCGAAGCCGTGCGAGAGCTGCTGAGGTACTGCTTTGAGGATAAAGGCGCACAGCGGGTCTGGTGTTCGCACTATGCCGGCAATGAAAAGTCAAAGCGCGTGATCGAAAAGTGTGGCTTTTCTTATCAGCTGACCTGTGAAAGGCCGGCGCTTGTGGACGATGCGCTGCGGCCGACGCTTTTTTACGCTCTCACGAAAGAAAAGTGGGAGAAAACCCGCTGAAAGGAACATTGAAACCATGACAGAGTACCTTGTCCCATACGCAAACGCGGAGAGCGAGTTTGAAGAAAAGCGCTCGCGCTTCATCAGCCACGTTTTCCTTGTGGAGAGCGAGGCGGAGGCCCGCGCGCGCATCGACGAGATGAAGAAGAAATACTACGACGCGCGCCACAATTGCTGGTGCTTCGTCCTGCACGACGGCACCGTTCGCTACGGCGACGACGGCGAGCCGCAGGGCACGGCAGGCCAGCCGATGCTGAACGTCTTCCAGCGCGAAAACGTCGAAAACGTCGTGTGCATCGTGACGCGCTACTTCGGCGGAATTCTGCTCGGTGCGGGCGGGCTGACGCGCGCTTATGCCAAGGCGGCGAAGGACGCGTTTGACGCAGCGGGCAAGGCGCGGATGCAGCCGTTTTCTGTGCTGCTGCTCGAATGCCCGTATCCGATGTTCGAGCGCATAAAGCTGCTGATCGAGGGACACGAGGGAAGAATCGAGTCGAGCGATTACGGCGCAGCCGTGATGCTCACGTTTCTTCTGCCTGTGCAGAAGGTGGCGGACTTTTCCGCCGCGCTCACGGAACTCTCCGGCGGGCAGATGAGCGCGGAAGAGGTCGAGCAGCGTTTCCTGCCCGGCGCAAGGGAGTGACGGCATGAGTTTGCGAAGAAAAATCTACGAGGTCATCGAGGTTGCGGACAAGGACGACCGCGACAGTCTCATTTACGACCGCTTCATGCTCGTGTGCATCGCGGCGAGCATCGTGCCGCTGTGCTTCAAGGAGACGAATGCGCTGTTTATATGGCTCGACCGCGCAACGGTCACGGTGTTCATCGTGGACTATCTGCTGCGCTGGTGGACGGCGGACTTAAAGTACGAAAAGAGCGGAAAATGGGCGTTTCTACGCTATCCGTTCAGCTTTTTCGGCATTGTGGATCTGCTGTCCATCCTGCCGTCCCTGACGATGCTGTCGTCGGGGTTCAAGCTGTTTAGGCTTTTCCGCCTCAACAAAGCGCTCAAGGCGCTCAAATTCCTGCGCTACTCGCACAGCTTTGAACTTATTTTGAACGTTATCAAGCGCGAGAAACGAGCGCTCGCGGCGGTGTGTGTGCTGGCGGGCGGGTATATCGCGCTGTCGGCGCTCATCATGTTTCAGGTGGAGCCCGACAGCTTTGACACGTTTTTCGACGCCATCTACTGGGCGGTCGTCACGCTGACGACCGTCGGCTATGGCGACATCTATCCGACGAGCGAGATTGGCCGCATCGTGAGCATGACGTCGTCGTTTATGGGCATTGCCATCGTCGCGCTGCCCACCGGTATCATTACGGCGGGCTACATGCGCGAGCTCAGCCGTGAAAAGTGGGACTAAATAGAGAGGGCAGAACCATGGAGATCAGAACAGCAACGATGAACGATCTGGACGCGGTCGCGGCAGTGGAAGCCGAGTGCTTTCCCGTGGCCGAGGCAGCGACAAAAGAGGAATTCGCCGAGCGAATCAAATATTACGGCGACCACTTCTGGCTGATGTTCGAGGGCGACAAGCTCATCGCGTTTCTCGACGGCTTTGTGACGGACGAGCCCGACCTGACCGACGAAATGTACGCGAAAGCATCCATGCACGACGAAAATGGCGCGTGGCAGATGCTCTTCGGTCTGAACACCTTGCCGGAGTACCGGAAAAACGGCTACGCGGGCGAACTGCTCCACCGTGCCGTTGAGGATGCGAGAAAGCAGGGGAGAAAGGGTGCAGTCCTGACCTGCAAACAGCGGCTCGTCGACTACTACGCGAAGTTCTGCTTTGTCGACGAGGGCGTGACAGACAAGTCCGTGCACGGCGGCGTTGTCTGGCACCAGATGCGCATCACATTTTGATCGAGACTGACAGAAGAAAGGGAGCACGCTTGCGCGTGCTCCCTTTTTGCGATTTTTATTGCTTTCCCGCGAGGTAATAGTCGCTTTGGCCCGGATGGTAGAACGGACAGGCGGTCAGCTTGCCGCGCAGGAACGACGCCATCTCGTCCTCATCGAGTTGCTCGTCACAGTAGTAGCTGTCGGACTCTTCATCGTAGCTGTAATAAACGCAGTCCTCGCACAGGCTGATGGACATGAGATCATCTCCCGAAAGAAATTAGTGCTGATACTCGAATTCGAGCTCGTACATGCTGACGATGTCGCCGTCCTTGATGCCAAGGTCCTCAAGCTGCTGGAAAACGCCGTTTTCTCGCAGCATCTTATCAAAGAACATCCGGCTCTCGTAGTCACCGAAGTTGACGTTGCTCATAAGGCGTTCAAGCCACTTGCCCTCGACAATGTAGGTGTTGTCCTCGACGGTGATCTTGAGCGGCTCGCTCGCGTCGATCTTCACGGGCTTGGGAACGTACTCGGGCTCGTAGACCGTGACGGGCGGGAGTGTGGAGAGCTTTTCGGCGATCTTGAGCACGAGCTCGCGCGTGCCGGTGTGTGACGCGGCGGACAGGGCGAAGAGGGGATAGCCGAGCGGCTCGACATGCGCGCGCAGCTTTTCGAGCAGGCTCTCGTCCTCCATGATGTCGGTCTTGTTCGCGACGACGATCTGCGGGCGGGTGGCAAGGTCGGGGGAATACTGCGAGAGCTCTGCGTTGATGGCGTCAAAGTCCTCGACAGGGTCGCGGCCCTCGCTGCCCGACACGTCGACGACATGAACGAGCAGGCGGCAGCGGTCGATATGGCGCAGGAAGTCGTGACCAAGGCCCGCGCCCTCGGCTGCGCCCTCGATGATGCCGGGGATGTCGGCCATGACGAACGAAACGCCCTCATCGACGTACACGACGCCGAGGTTGGGGTAGAGCGTGGTGAAGTGGTAGTTTGCGATCTTGGGGCGCGCCTTCGACACAACGGAAAGAAGCGTCGACTTGCCGACATTCGGGAAGCCGATGAGGCCGACGTCGGCCAGCAGCTTCAGCTCGAGCACGACATCGTGCTCCTCGCCCTCAAGGCCCGATTTGGCAAAACGGGGCGCCTGACGCGTCGGCGTTGCGAAATGCGCGTTGCCCCAGCCGCCCTTGCCGCCGCGGCAGAGGATGAACGGCTCGGAGTCGGACATATCCTTGATGATCTCGTTCGATTCCGCGTCGCGCACGACGGTGCCGCGCGGCACGCGGATCGTGAGATCCTTGCCCTGCTTGCCGAACTTGCGCGCGCCCTGACCGTCCATGCCGTTGTCGGCGACGTATTTGCGCTTGTAGCGAAAGTCCATCAGCGTGGACATGTTGTCGTCGACAACGAGGACGATATTGCCGCCGTTGCCGCCGTCGCCGCCGTCGGGGCCGCCCGCGGAGACGTACTTTTCGCGGTGGAACGCCACCGCGCCATTGCCGCCCTTGCCCGCGCGGCAGAAGATGCGCGCCTTATCAATAAAAGATGCTGCCATGTTGGCACCTCCTTGAATTCTTGTTATTCCTGAACAATTAGTGTATCCGTTTTTTGGCGATTCGTCAAGAAAAACGGAACGTTTCACAAAAAAGAAAAAATCGAAAAAAGTTGGGAACTTTTTTGTGCTCCCTTTCGTCAAAGGAAAAGACACAACAGGAAAGGAAGCGGAAACCTTGAAAAGACTGCTTGCATTGATGATGGTCGTCGCCGTAACGGCGGCGCTTTTGGCCTGCACGAAGGGCGGGCGCGATAACGAAGACGGAAATGACACGCCCAATCCTGAGCCGCAGTACGTCGGCGCGGACACGATGACGCTGCGCGTCGTGGGCGACGGTGAAAACGGTACGCTCATTTTAGCGGGAGAGTCGGAGGTCTACGCCCTGCCGCTCGAAGGCGTGACGCTGTACTTAGACGGCGGCAGTGTGTCCGCTTCCGAAATCGAAAGCGGCATGAGCGCCGAGGTCTGGTACACCGGCGGCGTGCAGGAGACATATCCTGCGAAGTTTTCACAGGTGGTGGCCGTGTCGCTCTCGCACGAGGACGATGTACAGCATGACCTCTGCGGCCTCTACTTGCAGGTGCTTGAGGATCTGTGGAACACGGATGATGGGCTCAACGGCGGCGCGGAGGTCGTGAGCGTCGATCTGAGCAAGGCACCCGGCGGGCTGACCGCGGGCGAAAAGGCGGCGGTCGCCTATGTGTTCGCACAGAAGCACGGCGTGCAGGGCCTGACGATGACGTTTGACGAGCTGCGCGAGGAGGGGTACCTCATGGGCGAAAAACTGGAGGGCGGCAGCACGGCCTATTCGTTTGCAAATGGCCTGCTCTTCACCATCACGCCGGAGGAGACGCAGGACAACGGCGCGTCTGTCTGCTTCAGCGCCGGAAAGTGGCGCTCGCCGCTCGGCGCATATTACTTTACGAAGTGCACGGCCTCCCGCGGAGAGAGCGGCTGGGAATACAGCGTCGGCGCGGAAGCGATCTCTTAAATTACAGCAGGTTCTTTAATTTGAGCAGCGAATCGACGATCTGGTCGGCCTCGCAGCGCTCCGGAACGGGGCGGTGCGTGTGGTTGTACCAGATCGTTTTCATGCCCGCGTTTTTGCCGCCGGTGATGTCGGCGGTCAGCGAGTCGCCAATCATCACGCACTCGTCCGCGGCAACATCGGGAAGAAAAGCGCGGCAGGCATCGAAAAACGCCTTTTCGGGCTTGCGGTAGCCGAGTGACTCTGAAACGAACACATGGTCAAAATAGGGGAGAAGTCCCGCCATTTCAAGCCGGTTGAGCTGCTGGTCGTGGAAGGCGTTGCTCGCCGCGCAGAGGATATATTTTTCCTTGAGGTAGCGGCAGATCTCGTCCGCGCCGTCGACTGGGATGGCCGTCTCGTAGAGGAGGTCCAAAAACCGCTTTTCAAACGCGGCACCGTCGGCCTGGATGCCGAGGGCCTCGAAGATGCGGTTCCAGCGGAATTCAAAAAGCTGCTGCGTCGTGAGCTCGCCGCGCTCGATCATGAGCCAGAGGCCGTCATTGATGCGCGTGAACGTCGCGTAAGTGGAATCGTCATAGGGGAGACCCCATTCGGCAAAGCCGATGCGCATGGCCTGCTCGGCGCATTTGCCAAAGTCGAGCAGCGTGTCGTCGATATCCATCAAAACTGCCTTGAGCATGAAAAGTGACCTCCTGCGGAAAAGATAAAGAAAAGAGCCCCGAGCATTCGCTCGAGGCTCTTCATTGTGCAATTACTCAGCGGGGTAAACAGAAGCCTGCTTACGATCCTTGCCGAGACGCTCGAAACGGAGCACGCCGCTCTCCTTGGCGTAGAGAGTATCGTCAGAGCCGATACCGACGTTGACGCCCGGATGGATGTGGGTGCCGCGCTGGCGCACAAGAATGTTGCCGGCGAGAACGAACTGACCGTCAGCGCGCTTGGGGCCAAGGCGCTTGGCGTTAGAGTCGCGGCCGTTCTTCGTGGAGCCGCCGCCCTTCTTGTGGGCGAAAAACTGAAGACCGATGTTCAGCATGGTGATTTGCCATCCTTTCTGTAAGATGATCGGAACAGGGGGCTTACGCCTCCATGACTTCGATATTATCCGGATATTCGCTGTGCAGCTCGGAAAAGAGCAGCATCAAACCCGTTAAAAGAGCCTGACAGGTGCTCTCGTTCGTGGCGGACAGACCGCCGGGGAGCCGGAATTCCACAGCGCCGGAGCGTTCATGGACCTTGACGGAAGCGGCGAGGCCTAAAACATCGTTCACGGTGCTTTCCACAAGGCGAACCGCACTTGTGACTGCCGCGCAGACGATATCGCTGCCCTCTTCGCTGTAACCGCTGTGGCCCTTAGCATCAAAACCGATGATGCGCTTCCCCTCAGTGAGGAATGTAACAGTGGTCATGCCTTAGACGGAGATCTTGCCGATCTCAACCTTGGTATAAGGCTGACGATGACCCTGACGCTTGTGATAGCCCTTCTTGGCCTTGTACTTGTAGACACGGACCTTCTTGCCCTTGCCGTTCTTAACGACAGTGGCCTCCACCTTCGCGCCCTCCACCACGGGAGTGCCGAACTTGGTGTTTTCGCCGTCAACGATCGCCAAAACCTGATCGAAGGTAACGGCGTCGCCCGCCTCGACGGGGAGCTTCTCAATGAACAGGGTGTCGCCCTCGTTCACAACATACTGCTTACCGCCGGTAACGATGATCGCTTGCATTACTTGCACCTCTTTCCTTAATTACGGACTCGCTGTCGGGGGCGTTCGAAAAGTCTCGAAACCTTCCGAAACTTTAAGCCCATTCAAAGCGGCTGTTCAAGTATAACTTCTGACTTTGAAAAAGTCAATAGGTTTTTGGAAAATTCTCTGTGCAGTTTTGCTCAGGTGCAAAGTGAGTCGCGGCACGTGTGCCGCGAGGAAACAGCGCCAAAGGCGCTGCACGGGTCAAAGGGGATATTCCCTTTCGCAAAAGAGAATATCCCCTTTGGAACCCCAAGAGAAAGACTTTGTATTGTCAGATTGCAGCTTGAAGAACTGCATGCGCTGCGCAATCAGGTGCCTGCTTGATGATGTATCTAAACGATTTGACTTTCTTCTATCTTCGCTGTCGCTTTGCCTGCGTGTCGTTAGCCTTACGCAATCTCCGTCTACTTCGGATTTGCACAAACTTGCTATTGCCTGCCAAGGCGGCATTGCTTCGCTCGCCGCGATATGCGCACCATCGGTAGACGGCGATTAGGCTGCACTCCTACAAGATCAGCAGAGCGGCAGCGGATAATAGGAGCAGAGGCAAATCGTATAGCAAAAGTAATGGCGGCGAGCGTTAGCAATGCCGCCAC
>ULVV01024172.1_pt1 | contig 22644 bp, 16 predicted proteins | sample 1959761 | NCBI WGS metagenome assembly ULVV01 (sample SAMEA4835795, study PRJEB28245) | human gut metagenome | biome: gut microbiome; material: fecal sample | place: Denmark | collected 2008
TTGCAACATCTATGGGCTTTGCAATAAATCCGTTCATTCCATTAGCATGTACATAATCCTTATCAGTTTCAAATGAATTAGCTGTCATTGCTATTATAGGTACACTTCCTCTGCTCCCCTGTCTTATGACTCTTGTTGCCTCCATACCGTCCATAACAGGCATTCTTAAATCCATAAGAATTGCATTAACATTTGTACCATCCTGTGACTCCATGAAATCAACTGCAGATTTACCATCTGCTGCCTCATAAACAACAATATCCTCATCTTCAAGAATATCTCTCACAAGTTCCCTGTTAAAATCATTATCATCAACTACAAGAACACATTTGTTCATTATTTTCCCTCTGCTTTCTACTGTCACAGTACATTATTCTCTCTTATTTCCGAAACAAGCTTTCTTCTGTATGCCCTGCAGCCATTCTCATTCCAGTATTTTCTCTTTTCAACCTTAATAACTTCAAATGTTGTGTGGAATATATCTGTCTTATAGCTTGTATAAGGCTCTCTGCCCGGATAAAATACTGTAATTGAATCAGCACATTCATCCATCTTAAGACCATAATCCTTAGCAAATTTCCGTGATTCATAAGGGCTTCTTATCATCTTGATATGTGCATAATATCCTACAAGATAAGCAAAATAGTTCATATCAAATTTATCAAGCCATCTGCCATCACTTGCCATAAATACTATAACAGGGAATGTTCTTTCTTCATCTGCAATCAGTGTTGTAAGGTCATCGTAATCCTTACTGTCTTCAACATATCTTACAGATTCCCTCATTCTTTCCACATCAACAATTCCTATATTGTCTGCAATCTCTCCAAAGAAATTAGGTCTTGAAAACAGGACATTTTCATTATCTCTGTATCTGTCTGCCGGCTCTGCATATCTGTTAGATACCGTAAATTTCAGTCTGTCACCTTCCTTGCATATAACCGCTTCAGATATCCATACTCTTGTCGGTATCTTAGTATCAAGATGTGTAGTTTTTTCAGAAAAATACACATTTTCTGCATCATACGAAAGATTAACTGAATATCCGGGTTCTGCATTAACATAAGTTTCTGCGCTCTCTGGTAAATCTGTGAATACATCCTCATATCTTGACTTAACCCATGAATATATGTACCCTACGGCTTTTCTGAAAGCATCAGTCATTGCAAGATTGCTTAAGTCGATATATGTATCCGCCTTGAATACCATAAAAGAACCAAGCTGTTTAAACGGTTCAAATCTTCTTCTCTTGGCAACGCTTTCTGTCTCCTGCTTCTTCTCATGTTCTATCTTTACAAATGCTTCTTTGAGTCTCTCATCCTCAGGTCCTATCTGATTAACTATCTTAACAATATTATTAACAGTAATCTCCGGACCCTTATCTCCGGTATTATCCCATAGCTGTCTTAGTAACGGTTCTCTTTTAAACTTATAGAACTTCTTGGCAAGCTCTGTATCTTCATCAAATATCTCTTCAATATATGGATGCAGCGGTTCTCTTGTAAACTTCAGTCTGTAATGACATCTTAACATATAGTTCCATTTTCTATCTTTATAATGCTGATGTCCTAAATCTTCAATCAGACCCACAACTGAATCATCACATAACTCCAGTGTTGCAAGAATACTGTTCATCTTTCTTGCAAGTGCTTCATTACCCGTGCCAAAGGCTGAGCCTTTATATCTCATATCATGTTCAATCTCATGCCAGCCCTCAAAAGAATTAGTTCTTACCTGTATCTCAAATGTATCATCCACATAATCTCCAAGCTCAGGATTAACAATGGTCTTGCTAAGATATCCTGGCAGCTTGAATATTCCGTTAATCTTCATTGCCCTGAACTCATATTCATTGGCCTCTGTTGTATTCCACACGCCCGGCATAGAGAATATCGTATCAAGAAAATTCTTAACAATCTCAACATCATCCGCATAATACAGAATAATTCTTATTCCTATAAGATCCTGCATCTTCTTATCCTGATTCTCTGTCCCAGGTCTTCTGTAATCCTTTAATATAAGTTTATCAAGCATTGAATCAGGTGCTTTCACCCTGTATGCAACCCTGTAATAGAATCCTGCTTTCTTAAGCTTTTCTTCTATAATACTTAGCAAATCGTCCTTAACAATATCCGGAACATATATCTTTTCTACATTTTCTTTAGTAAATAATTCATTAACTTCATTCATACCCTAACCTCTGATTCCAGCCACTTTGGCAAACTGTGTATCCACTCTTGCCCTTAAGCGGTTTTTTATTCCCTCTGTTGTAAATGCAGCTTCAACACCATTCATTATCAGCTTCTTAACATCTTTCTTCTCCATATTAAATGTATCTGCAACCAATGCAAGTTCCCTCGCCTCTGTAGTGTTAGAAACCATCATATTATCCGTATTAACAGTAACCTTTATCCCCTTATTCATAAGCTGCTGTATCGGATAATCCTCTATTGTCTCATATATTTTAGTATTCAGATTGCTTGTCGGACATAATTCCAACGCAGTTCCTTTGTCTGCAAGCTCCTGCATAACTAAAAGATTCTCTGTACATCTTACGCCATGTCCTATTCTTACAGCCTGAAAATTCAATGCACATTCAACACTTTCCGCTCCGGCTGCCTCGCCTGCGTGAATAGTAAATGGCACTCCTTTCTGCACTGCATCCCTGAATACATCTGCAAATGTATCAGTTCCATAAAGTCCTTCTGCTCCTGCAAGATCTGCTGCCACAACACCTCTTCCCTTTTCAGCATATAATGCAGCAAGTCTTACTGTCTCCATATTAGCATCCTTATTATCATCCGAACGCATACAACATAATATCAGATTGTGACAGGAATATGACTTCCAGTACTTTCTTGATTCATCAAGTCCCTCACATGCTGCTTCAACAATCTCCTGCTGTGGCAATCCTTTTCTTGTATGAAGCTGTGGTGCAAATCTTATCTCACTGTATATTACTCCCTGTTCTTCCTGTTCCTTAATAAGCTGACACACACTATATTTAACAGCCTCATACGTCTGCAAAAGCTGAAGTGGAAACTCGAATTTCTCAAGGTATTCATTAAGATTCTTACAATCTGATGATACACTCAGCTTTTCTGACAATTCTATCTCATCACCTGTTTCTATATTCTGCATACCACAAAGATGTCTTACAGATTCAAGCGACAGTGAACCATCAAGATGTACATGCAGGTCTGTAAGGCAATCCAGTTTTTCTATCCATTCTATATTACTGATATTCAAAAAAACACCCTCTAACATAATAATATCTTACATACACTTCTTTACATTTTAAACTGCATTCAGTATATTTGCAACACCGATAATGCTTTACATCCATATTTTACCAAGTATTATGATAAATTTTATGATTAATTTATATTCAGCACATTTGCATTAAATATGTATGCGTGTTATAATCTATACATCAATATCGTTATAAGTAATCGGGGGATATAATTATGTCAGTTATTCATGAATCAGCAGAAAACTATCTTGAATCAATATTAATGTTAAGCAAAAAGCTTCCTGTGGTTCGTTCAATAGATGTTGCCAATGAGTTAGGTTTCAAGAAATCAAGCGTCAGCATTGCGATGAAGAATTTGAGGGAATCTAATCATATAACGGTAACTAAAGAGGGTTACATATATCTTACAGAATCAGGTAAAGAGATTGCTGAGATGATATATGAGCGTCATCAGCTCCTTACATCATGGCTCATAAGGCTTGGTGTTGATCCTAAGGTCGCTGAAGAAGATGCCTGCCGTATCGAGCATGATATAAGCAAGGAATCATTCAACGCTATTAAGAAAGCTATATCTTAATTTTTCTCATATAATTTCCTTCTCTGAAAGAGCCATACCGGATTATCCGGCATGGCTCTTTCTATTTTACATATTCTTTTTATCCAGCAAATTCCTGTGCCCAGTAACCTCTATATTGACCATTGCTTAGTCCCACACTATATCCAAGCCCCATTTTTGTATACTCCGGACTTAATATATTAGCCTTGTGTCCTGCTGAACTAAGCCATGATTTCATAACATCTTCAGGAGTTGCCTGACCTACCGCTATATTCTCACCACATGCACTCTGCCATTCAACATTACATATATCATACACTTCAAAGCAGCTATTACCGTTAGGTCTTTTATGTTCAAACACACCTGTACAATCCATCTCAATCGCACGCATATTTGCAGCATCACATAACGCTCCGTCTAAAACAAGATGTGCAGCTCCAACTTTGTCTCTCTCAATATTGACAAGTCTTAACACTTCGCTGGCATATGCACTATATGTAACTGTATTAACCTTTGCACTTGCAAGCAGACTATTATCATCTTTAATATTAACATTTCCGCCTGATGCCGGTGCCTGCAACTCTCCAGGCGCATTATTCCCGTTATTATTCTGATTATTATTTTCTACAGATTCCTGAGTGTTTTTTTCCTCATAATTAGAATCTTCTGTATTTCCATTATTCCACTCATTATCTTCTGCAGCTATATTTTCCTGACCTCCAATCTCCTGTATATCGCTATCATTCCGAGTCCCGGATGCCTCACTGTCTGCAGTAATTACTTCTGTATCCACTTCCTGAGTTTTAGTTTCCAACTCCTGAATGGTACTTTCTGTTTCTTTTTCGTCCTTTGCATTCTGTATATTCTGCGTTGTTTCAACATTATGATTTACATTTTTATCAGCACTTCCGCAACCTGCAAATATACTTCCTGCCATAAGTACTGCCATTAATGTGGCAGCAAAGTCTCTTCTTTTCATTCTCATGTTTCCCCTGATTAATACTCATTTGCATCAAAACTGCTATTTAAAATAATAACATAGGTATAAGAATTTTTCCATATATCTTTATTACCATTTTATACCACATCAGCCCGTATAATTGCTATATTTTACCATATACACCACTAATAATAAGACAATAAAATGTTATTTTTCTTATAGTGCAATCATAAACAGATATACTATGGAGGAATATTCAAATGCATGAAGTCCATAACAGGATCCGTGAATTACGCGAAGAAAAACACATTACACAGATAAGATTAAGTACTGAACTTGGTGTTGCGCAGGAAACAATAAGCGCATATGAACAAGGTCGGCATATGCCCAGTGTATCCACACTTATTAAATTAAGCAGCATATTAGATGCCAGCATGGATTATATTATGATGAAATCTGATACCAGAAATATTATTGAAGTGCAGTCTTTATCAGACAGTGAAACAAGACTTTTAGGTTTTTATAAAAGATTAAATTCATCTGGAAAAGAAAAAGCGCTATCTTATATAGAGGGGCTTAATGATGGATTAAGATCATATCACAAATAACAATCATATAAAAGACCTCCCTGAATCTGTGGGAGGTCTTTTATCAATATCTTATTTTTCAAGATATCCTGTGTATTCTGCTGTTCTTAATATATCATTAGCTCTTGCTATCTGTTCCTTATCAGGTGGCATTACATCAGAAAGTGTATACGGAATTCCTAATTCCTCCCACTTAAATACTCCAAGTGTATGATATGGAAGAACTTCAAATCTCTTAACAGTCTTTAAGCTGGCAACAAAATCCCTTAACTGTTCAAGGTCTTCCTGTGCGTCTGTCACTCCTGGAACAAGAACATTTCTTATCCACATATCCTTATCATGGTCAGAAAGATACTTTGCAAGGTCAAGGATGTTCTTATTAGTCCAACCTGTAAGGTCCTTGTGCTTCTCATCATTAATCTCCTTAATATCAAGAAGAAAAAGGTCTGTAACAGCCATCAGCCTGTCAAACTTTTCAAGATATTCCGGCTCCGTCTTAAAAGGATTACCTGACGTATCAAGAGTTGTATGCACACCATTCTTTTTCGCAATTTCAAAGAGTTCTGTCACAAATTCCATCTGAAGAAGCGCCTCTCCACCACTTACAGTGATTCCGCCACCATTCTTCCAGTAATTTCTGTAACGGTAAGCTTTATCGAACACTTCCTGCGCTGTTTCTAATGTTCCGCCTTCTTCTTTCCATGTCTCAGGATTATGGCAATATCTGCATCTCATATGACAGCCCTTAAGAAATACAATATATCTTACGCCTGGTCCATCAACTGAACCAAAGCTTTCTACCTGATGAATTCTACCTTTAATACTTTCACTCATAGCATTTTCCTCTTCCAATAATTATTACTTTATAAATGTATTATCACTTAATAACGATAATTTACTCCAAAAATGTCTACATTTTATAAAAACATATATTTGGTGCATTAAATATAACATATCCCCTATATATTGTCAGTTCGAATTGCTTATGTTCGCATAAAAAAGCAAAATGTAGACCTTTTTATCTCCATTTATCTGTTTTATAGCGCATTCTCTCCAGCTTATTTATCTCGTAACATTTTTCACACATGCCAAATCTGTGATTCCATTCCAGTCTCTTTCCACAGCGTTTACATTTGTTGAAGAATTCTCCATTAGTAAGTTCTCTTACTATACGTTCTGATATCTCCTCTTTAAGCATTCTGATACGCTCATCATATTCTGTTATATTAAGCGCATTACAGTATGAATTAAGCAGATCCATCTTCTTATACAGCTGTTCAAGGTCATCCAGCTTCATGGCTTCTATATCTTCAGATTCAGTATCTACATAATACCACATCCTGCTTACCGGTTCACCGTCAGCTGTCATATCAACAAGATCCTGCCACAAATATTTAAGTTTCTCGCTATTCTCATCAAATGGAATGTTAATAAGACTGTATTCAAGATCTTTATTAATCTTCTCACCATGCTTTTTCTCAATGTATTCAGCAAGTTTAATCCTGTTCTTTAAGTCAGCAACTGAAAAGCATTTCTTTTCAATCGTCTTTAACCATATCTTAAATATCTCTGAAAGACTGTATGGCATATCCAGAACTTTTCTTGGCGGCTGTATAACGCAGCTTGTTATCTGCTCATATCTTCCATGAAGCAGTTCACCTATCTGGTCCCTGTCCTCTATTGAGTTGACATACCCCTGGTCATACATCCCCTTTCTTCCTGCTCTTCCGGCAATCTGCTTAACCTCACTCATGTTAAGAAATCTTTTGGATTTGCCATCGAATTTTTTCGACTCAGTAAATATTATTCTTCTTATAGGAAGATTTACTCCCATTCCAATAGCATCTGTACATACTACAATTCTGCTCTCTCCATTTAAGAATCTGGCAACCTCTGCCTTTCGCACACTGTATGGAAGTGAACCATATATAACACTTACTTTATAGCCCTCCTTCTTTAGAAGGGTTGCAAGCATAAGAACTTTTCTCCGTGAAAATGCTACTAAAGCATCTCCATCCCGTATATCATCCGGAAATATGAAATCATGGTCTTCAACTATAAGTCTTGAATTCCTTTTATGTCTTATATCCGTATATGTATCTCCACACATTTTTATAAGCATTTTAACAATATGTATTGCATTCGGCGACATGCATACATGTACAACATCAGCATTGACGCCAAGAATTGCCTCTGTCCACGCCCAGCCTCTGTCTGAGTCAGCTACCATCTGTGCCTCATCTATTACACAGACATCAAAATGTCTGCTTATATCCATTTTCTCAACTGTACAGGATAAATGCTTTGCACCATCTCTTATATCCTTCTCCTCACCTGTCGTCAACGAACAGTTAATTCCTCTTGCAAGACTCATCTCCTGAATCTCAAGTGCAAGAAGTCTCAGGGGTGCAAGATACATTCCTGAACCGGCATTATAAAAATCTTCTAGTGCATCATGTGTCTTTCCTGTATTAGTCTCCCCTATATGAAGTATAAAATGTCTCTTTATATTTCTGGCTTCAGGATACAGCTGTGTTATATCCTCAGGAATACTCTCCATTAATGCGGTCTTTATCTTAAGTTCCTTAAGACTTGCCAAATCTTTAGGTACGAATTTCTTCTTTTTCTTTTTATAGTAATATCTTGCCATTTATTTTCCTATTGTTTTCTGAAATATAAACAAGAAGCATGACAATACATAAAACATTACATATTGTCACGCTTCTTTCTGTAAGGTCAGTCTGATTATTTAGCTGCTGCAGGATTATTCTTCTTAGTAGCAATCTCATCCTTAAGCATTGCAACAAATTCGTCCTTAGATACTGTAGTTGACTTCTGCTCTCCGTGAAGTCTGTAACTTACAGTTCCATCTGCCGCTTCATTCTTACCAAGTACAATAAGGTAAGGAATCTTCTTAACCTGAGCTTCTCTTACTCTGTATCCAAGCTTTTCTGCTCTCTCATCAATCTCAACTCTGATTCCATTATCTGCAAGATAATCATAGAGACCATGAGCATAAGCATTTAATTCTTCATCTTCATTCTTAACTGGAAGAATTATAGCCTGTACAGGAGCAAGCCATAATGGAAGGTTACCCTTTGTCTCTTCAAGTATATAAGCCATGAATCTGTCAAGAGAACCAAGGATAGCTCTGTGAAGAACTACAGGTGTCTTTCTCTGTCCATCTTTATCAATGTATGTTAAGTTGAACTTAGATGGAAGACAGAAATCAAGCTGGCATGTTGATAATGTATATTCATTACCGATAGCAGGCTTAACATTTACATCAAGCTTAGGTCCGTAGAATGCAGCCTCTCCGATTTCCTCTGTGTACTCAATTCCGATATCATTAAGAACCTTTCTTAATGCGTTCTCAGCATTGTTCCACATTTCATCATCATCATGATACTTTACCTTATCCTCTGGATCTCTTAATGAGAGAACACAGCGGTAATCTGTAATATTGAAATCCTTGTATGTCTCAAATATAAGGTCTACAACCTTGGCAAATTCTGACTCAATCTGCTCTGGTGTTACGAAAAGATGTGCATCATTCTGGCAGAAATGTCTTCCTCTCTCAATACCCTTTAATGTTCCACTTGCCTCAAATCTGAAGTCATGTGCAATCTCACCGATTCTTATAGGAAGATCCTTGTAAGAATGCATTTTGTTAGCATATATCATCATGTGGTGAGGGCAGTTCATTGGTCTTAAGACAAATGATTCGCCTTCAACTTCCATAGCTGGGAACATGTTTTCCTTGTAGTGATCCCAGTGGCCTGATGTCTTGTAAAGATTAACTGTACCAACACATGGTGTCATTACATGAAGGTATCCAAGCTTTCTTTCCTTGTCCTTAATGTAATTCTCAAGCTCCTGCCATACTGTATATCCCTTTGGTAAGAACATTGGAAGTCCACGGCCGATTAAGTCATCTGACATGAAAAGTTCCATTTCTTTGCCAATCTTTCTGTGGTCACGTTCCTTTGCTTCCTCAAGAAGCTTAAGATGTTCTTCAAGCTCCTCAGCTGTTGGGAAACATACACCATAGATTCTCTGCATTACATGATTGTTAGCATCGCCCTTCCAGTATACACCAGAATATTTAACAAGCTTGAAATTCTTACAGAGCTTAGTATTATCAACATGAGGTCCACGGCAGAGGTCTGTGAAATCGCCCTGGTCATATACTGTAATGTTGCCATCTTCAAGACCGCTTATAAGGTCAAGCTTATACATATCATCCTTGAACATCTCAAGGGCTTCTTGCTTAGAAACTTCTCTTCTGTATATCTTCTTGCCTTCCTTGCAGATTTTCTTCATTTCTTTTTCGATAGCTTCAATAGCTTCGTCATTGATTACATTATCTCCAAGGTCTATATCATAATAGAATCCCTCTTTTACTACTGGTCCAACCCAGAACTTAGCATCTGGATATAAATGCTTAACTGCCTGTGCCATAACATGTGCACATGAATGATTAAGAGTATTCAGTCTTTCATCTTCCTTAAAATTAACCATGATAAATCTCCTTTTGTGTTAATATTTTTGTTGCTATTCTCATCGCTGCTTGTGCTCGTAGCTCATGTTCCAGAGCTTCGCTCTGTCACTGTCGCGGTGCTCCTCGAATATCCATGCAAAGTCCACACCCTGTGCAAGCACAGCTGTTGACTTTCCCTGTATATTCTCATCGCTACTCGCGCAAAAAAGCCCCTTATACAGTGGCTTTCCAGCTTGCTGTATAAGGGGCGAATATTCAATCCGCGGTTCCACCCTTATTATTCTCTCAATCAGGAGAACATCTCATTATGATTATAACGGAATCACCGTGCCGTATTGGGGCCGCTCGGAGGTGGTCTTCCCATATCCGTATTCTAAAGCACTTCCACCATATATGCTTCTCTCTGTAGAACCGTAACATAGTACTCTTCTCGTCAACACTTTAGTAAGAAGTATATTTCAAATTTTACATAATGTCAACCTGTTAATCATTGATTTTTGTATTTAAAAATGCTATTATTTCTATATTAATTTTCGAACAATTTAATATTATTTTTAGGGAGGAACTAATGGATAAATTACATTCACACAACTATCTTATTGTTTTAGTTGGAACAATTGCATTATCAGTTATGACATTTTTTTCAGAAGGGATTAATATCCGTGCATTTATCGGAATTGGCATAATGCTTGCCAGTCTTATTGCTGCCGGTATTGGTAAGTTCTTAATTCAGAATCATTTTATTAAAGCTTTGCTCATTAATCTTACGCCTTCAATTGCTACATTTGTATATGCTTTTGTTTTAGGCGGCAACTCAGTTGCATTTCTTGCCAACTTTGTATTTCTATCAATGATGGCATTATATTTTGATAAGAAGTACATTATATATTACTCTGTTCCTGTTGCTAATATTGCACTTATATGTGCCATATTTTTCCCATTCGTTATTGATGGAGCTAATTACGACAGAGTAGATGCCTTTACAAAGGTATTCCTTTTTGACCTTGTTGCTATTGTTTTATACAAAGCTGTTGACAGAGGACGCGAGCTCCTTTCTCAGAGCGAAGAAACACTATCTACTATTAACAACAACTCACATGCAGCCAATGACATAGCCATTAATCTTAATTCAGCTATCGAAAATTGTAAAAACGGTCTTGATAACTTATCTGAACAGGCAACTAAGGTAAATGAAGCTGCTTCTCAGATGAATACCGTTATTGACGATACAACCAATGCAACTATATCTGTTACTGAGAAAATTCAGGATGCAACCGATGAAATCAATAAGAATTATGAGCTTTCCAAAGAGCTTGATGCTGGCTTCGAAAAAGTTGATACATCAGTCAGAGCCGGTAATAACGAAGTAAATGTTGTTAAAAACACTCTTTCGGAAATGGCAGAAACTGTTGGCTCTGCCAGAGGAGCTATGTCTGAGCTTATGAACGAGATGTCTAAGATTACTTCTATTCTTGAAGAAATTAATGCAATTGCAGCCCAGACTAATCTTCTTTCTCTTAATGCCTCAATTGAAGCCGCAAGAGCCGGTGAACATGGTAAAGGATTTGCTGTAGTTGCAGATGAAATCCGTCATCTTTCTGAACAGAGTTCAGAAGCTGCAGACAATATCCACAAAATCATTAACGGTCTTTCAGGTATGACAGATGAAGTTTCTAACCGCGTGAATGCAGGTGCTGAATCAGCTAATGGTGTTGTTTCCAAGATGGACACTCTTGTCAATGTCCTCACCGGAATCAATAATTCAACAGAAGTTGCACACGATCTTGTAAGAGAACAGTATAAGGTAATCGAATCTGTCAGGACAGCTTTTGACAGCGTTAACTCAGACATTCAGACGCTTGTTGCTACCTCTGAAGAGAACGCTGCAATGATATCTAATATTTCAGAGAGCATCCGCCAGCAGGAAGAAGCCGTTTCGAATGTTGACGATGGCATCGAGCATGTCTTAAAGCTTTCTGGTGAATTGAAAGAACATTTTAATTAATATGCATATAAAAAGTGGCAGTCTTCAGAAATACCTGAAGTCCTGCCACTATTTTTAACATAAACCTATCTTTTTATCCAATCTAGTTTCTCCAATTAAGTTCCCCTAATCAAGAAAGCTTCATATCTCCATCTTTAACCCAGCCAATCTTTTTAAGAAGCATATTAATAAGCGGACATATCACTGCCGGAAGAATGAATGATATAAGTATCAATCCAGCCCAGTCAAATCCTGTAATTGCAGTCTTTGTTCCATTAGCAATATCAGCTACCCAACCAGAATATACACCAATCTGTCCAACAAATCCGCAAGTTCCCATACCAGATGATACCGGAGTGCCATTCATCTGCAGCTTAAACAGGCATGTTGCCATAGGACCTGTAATTGCAGACGTAACTATCGGTGCTATCCATATTCTCGGATTCTTAATTATATTTCCCATCTGAAGCATAGATGTACCAATTCCCTGAGAAACAAGTCCTCCCCATCGGTTCTCCTTAAATGACATAACTGCAAATCCAACCATCTGCGCACAGCAGCCTGCAACTGCTGCTCCGCCTGCAAGCCCAGTAAGTCCAAATGCAGCACATATCGCGGCTGATGATATAGGAAGTGTAAGTGCAATTCCAACAAGAACTGATACTGCAATTCCCATAAGGAAAGGCTGAAGATTAGTTGCAAGCATAATAAGTTCGCCAATCTTCATTGCCGCTTTTCCCAAGGCCGGTGCAATAAGAGCCGCTACTCCTGTTCCAACACCTATAGTAACAAGCGGTGTAACAAGAATATCTATCTTAGTTTCTTTAGAAATCATCTTACCTGCTTCTGCTGCAATAATGGCAACAAAATATACTGCAAGCGGACCACCTGCACCACCAAGCGCATTAGATGCAAATCCAACAGTTATAAGTGAAAACAGTACAAGTGGAGGGCATTTCAGTGCATAACCGATTGCCACTGCCATTGCCGGTCCGCTCATTGCTGACGCAAGCCCTCCAACTGTATAATTGACACCGCTCACTGTTGCCACAGTATTAGTAAGAAAACCAATATGCAGCTGTGTTCCCAATGTATTAAGAATTGTTCCTATAAGCAGCGAACAGAACAATCCCTGCGCCATCGCACCCAGTGCATCAATTCCATACCTTTTAACTGAAACTTCAATATCTTTGCGTTTCAGAAATGCCTTAAATTTCTCCCACATAATAAACCTCACTTTGTAAATTTTCATTATGATAGCATATTATGGAGGGATTGTGAATATAGCAATTTTTACTCACCCTATATCATCCAAATTGGTATGATATAGTTATCTTTATCAATTGCACCAAGTGAAGGCTTCATACAGACAACTGCTCCACTTTGTAAGATAACATACCAGCCCCGTATCATAAAAATACAACTTTGGAGTTTTTACAAGACGCTTTAGCAGATTATTAGAATACGGATGAAGATAAAAAATAATACCAAGAGTTTCCAAAATTTCAAGCCAATCCTTTGCCTGTGTCTAGATTAATATCTGCGTCTCTTGCTATTTCTGCCTAAGACATAGATGTAAGAGAAAGTACTGCCACTCTTCCTGCTAAGGATTCCTTTACTCCCCGCATTAATTTAAATATCTGTGAACCAATCAACCAGAAGCTTCCTGGTTCGTGGTTTTTATCTACGCTCATCTTAATATAGGCAAACAATTCCGGTGCATACTGAACTTCATCAATTAATACAGATATAGAGCAGCACTATTCTTTAAAGAAAAGTGCCTGATCTATATTCAAATTAGCTCTGTCGGATATTTTTAAGAATTGTACCTCGTGTCAAGGACACGATGGGTACAATTTGCCTTCCTATATAACAATTATCTTATATTACAACCCCATTACAATGGTCAATCTCTGCTTGTGTCAAGTAAAGGACAAAAAATTCATTTATTATTTTTTGAAATAATTTTTGCAGACTCTGTTTCACTATTTTACTTTGAGATCCTTCTACCTACTACCTATAACCTGAATATTTCATAAATCACTCAAGATGCAATTCTATTACTTTCAAATAAAAGTTTCAATTTGTCTTCTTTTATTCCTACCCTCAATAAAAAACAGCAATATGCTAATGCCATCAAAGCATAAGCTGTTTCAGCAACCACAGAATCTAATGTCCTATATCTTCCATGTGTAATATCATTTCTGTATTTTACAAATGCTGATATACTCTCCTCTGTACATGTCAATTTAGCTTTTTCTTTAAGTATTTTCATATAATAATCCTGTTTTTTGTAAAGTAAATATATCTTTCTGCTATTTGCCATACCCCAATGAGACATACTGCTAGAAATCATATCATATGTCTTGTCCTCTAATTTTTTATCAGATTTCCTATGCTGTTTGATCACCTCTTTCACACTTTTAATTAAATCCGTCAAATTGGTATTTTCATCATCTTTTAGGTCTGTTATAAAATCCAATTCACATTCAATAGATGAACATATATTTTTAATCTTATCATCAGACAAAATACTATAATCCTTATCATTATCAGCATAAAAATCAAATAAATATGATGTTTCCCCTTCTGTATCAGCGGACATCACAGAATGTAAATTTACTATGCACTCATCAATATCATCAAATAAAATATTCTGTTGATATTTCTTCTCTGTAAAATTGTCATACTGATAATCTAAGAATCCATCTGCAAACAAAGACAATCTACCTGTTTCGTCATTACTCTGATATAAAGGTACTTCATCAAATCCAACATTTTCTCTATTTGTCATAAATCTGCAAACTTCCATTAAAACTTTATATATAGGTTTTATCGTTTTTATATGCATTTGCTTTGGAAATTCATATCTTACAACCAAATCCATAATCGATGGATTATTCTTTGATGGCACATTCCTCAAAATAAGTTTACATTCAATATCTTTTATTTTAACAGAATATTCTTTCTTAAACTCAGGGTAAGTTTTAACATAGCACATTTTATCTTCATCATAACTGGTAACAATTCTTGTTTGCTGATACAAATTGTTAAGAATCCCACCTATAAACTCTATCGCATTCATTTTGGACATATCGTAACTATGTAGATTTGCTTTGCTCATAATATATATTCCCGGTCTTAGCTTATAATTTGCTGATATCTCCCTTTCATCATACCCTGTATACAAAGCAATCTGATAGCCGTCCGTTGAGTATCCGTACAAAAAATGTTCTGGTGATTTCATTACATTTTTTGAAAACTCAGCTAATATACCTACTCCCTCTGTTATAAAGTTAAATACCTTATCTTGTGCATGAAAATAAATTTTCTCTTCACCTTGAAATACAAATCCTGTAAAATTGTCTGTGTTACGACTTATCATATTTAATATCATCACCTCGAATTATAAAATTGGCAAAGGCATCATAAATAAATCCTTCTGCCCGTGTTCTTTTAAAAACATCACAACTACATATTTTGCATCTTTACTTCTTCTTTAAATATGTATCTTCCACATAAGTCTCAGGTGTTGCTTCCTCAATTACACCAGACTTTGAATCAAAGGTATACTTCCTCTTCAACCTTTCATACAGTACAGAACCTACAGTTTCCATTACCTGCTTCATCATATTTGGATCGTCAAACAGCTTTCTGAAAAACTGATCATTCTGCTCATATCTGTCTGCTGCCATATTCGGAAAATCCTTTTCAAATAACAACATAAAGGTTGCCCTGTCATTGTTCTTTGCGTAGCTCTGCCATTTCTCCTGATTGGCATAATCATTTTCCATCTGAACAAGTACTTTATCCATTTCTGTAAAATGGGTTCCATACTTTTCGTTTATCTTATCAATGATTACTGTCAACGGGTCTTTCTTAGGCTCTCTATGACCGGAATCACCTGAGATAGGTGTATATCCGCCTTCTGTGCTTTCAAGCTCTATCGGACCTTCAAAGTCTTTTTCCAGCTTATAGTATTCAAGAAGGACTTTGTCATCAATATTTATCTTCTCGCCACCATGTCCCTTTGGAAGCATTATGTATAAGAATTTTGAATAAATACTGAATCTGTGAATGTCTTTATCAAATAACCTGCATACCTGTGTAATATAGGCATACACACGATTAAAACTTGCCAGAGTAGACTTAAATATATCCTGTTTTTCAACTTCAAGCACTTCATATCTGTCTACTGCCGGTCTTAACTGTCCCTGAAGCTTTCCAAGATCACCCACTGACTGATTCTCACTCTGATAGAAAATATCTGCAAATTTATCCACTTCTGATTTCTGATATACCCTGAAATCATCCAAAGTGTTCTTCATGTCATATACAACATTAGGATCTGTTTCCTCTAAGAGCACAGTTTCCTCATAAAATGGCTCAAAAGATGCTTTGATATCCTCTGCTGAATTGACAAAATCAAGTACAAAGGTATCTACTTTTCCTCTTGTAGTACGATTCAATCTTGATAAAGTCTGTACTGCCTTTACACCAGACAATTTCTTATCCACAAACATGGTATGAAGCAATGGTTCATCAAAACCTGTCTGATATTTTTCTGCAACAACAAGGATTCCGTAATCATCTGTATGGAAAGTTTCCGGCAAAGCTTTTTCTTTGATTGTCTTGCCTTCTTTATCCTTGTTCATTCCCGCCTCGGTAAACACATCATCGTTATCTTTCACTTCACCGGAAAAAGCGACTAACACTTCAAGGTCATTCAGTCCTTTTTCTTTTATCTGTCTCTTAAATTCCTGCACATATCGTACTGCGTGAAGTCTGGATGGTGTGACAACCATAGCCTTCGCCCTACCACCTATCTTATGTCTGGTGACATTCATAAAATGTTCCAGCATAATGGCAGTCTTCTGAGAGATATTATGTGGATGCAGTGTCTCATAATTTATAATTGCCTTTGAACCTGCTGTTGTATCAAATTCCGGATTATCCTCAATAATCTTGGCAATCTTATAGTACATTTTGTAGGTCATATAGTTCTGCAAAACATCCAAGATGAAATGCTCCTCTATCGCCTGTCTCATAGAATAAATATGGAAAGGTCTGTAGATTCCTTCCGCATCCTTCTGACCAAACATCTGCAATGTCTTTCCTTTTGGAGTTGCCGTAAATGCAAAGAATGATAAGTTCTTATGCATCCCCTGTGCTGCCAGTTCATCTAATAGCTTGTCCTCATCATCCTTGCGTTTTCTCTCGTCTTCATCTTCCATCTCGGCATACTCTTTTAGAATTTCTTCTGTATCAGCTAATGCTCTTTTTAACTTTTTCGCTGCATCTCCGGTCTGCGAAGAATGTGCCTCATCAATAATAATCGCAAACCTTTTGTTTGCAGAATCTACCTCTTTATAGATTACCGGGAACTTCTGTAATGTAGTGATAATAATGCCTACACCATCATTAATCGCATCTCTAAGCTGTCCCGAATTCTTATCTACCTTCTTAACCACGCCCTCCACATGGTCAAACTGATATACCGTAGACTGCAACTGACTGTCAAGCACTCGTCGATCAGTAACGATGATGACTGACTGGAAAATCTTATTATCTTCATAATCATGGAGTCCGGTAAGTCTGTGTGCCAGCCATGCAATCGAATTGGACTTTCCTGAGCCTGCACTGTGCTGGATCAGATAACTCTTGCCTGAACCATTCTTTTTCACATCTTCCAACAGCTTCGTAACAACATCAAGCTGATGATATCTTGGGAAAATCATAGTCTCTTTCACAAGATTTCCATTTTTATCGTACTCCTGCTGCAAGTGCATATATTTCTGTAGAATTTCCATCAGACTGTCCTTGCAGAGTACTCTTTCCCAAAGATAAGCTGTATCATATCCATCTGGATTTACCGGATTACCTTTGCCACCTACTTTTCCAGCACCATTACTGCCCTGATTAAATGGCAGAAAATATGTACGTGCTCCCTCAAGCCTTGTTGTCATATAAACATTGGTAAGGTCTACTGCAAAATGCACCAACACTCTTTCCTTAAATGCAAAAATCGCATCCTTGCCGGCACGATCAAACTTATACTGGTTAATTGCATTTGTTGTATCCTGTCCTGTAAATTGGCATTTCAATTCCATAGATACTACGGGAATACCATTTACAAAAAGCACTATATCTATGCTGTTCTCATTATGTACAGAATAATGAAGCTGTCTTGTACAATGAAGGATATTCGCATCATACTGGATCTGTGTAGTCTCATTCAAAGAGGTCTCCGGCTTCCAGAAAATCGGATAGAACTTGATGCCTCTGTCTGTAAATCCATGCCGCATCACATTCAAAAGATTAGTCGTCTTGACTTCTCTTTTAAAACGCTCAACTATCTGCTTCTCGGAGTTCTCTGCATAGATTTTCACATACCTATCCCATTTCTTAGGCTGACTTGTCTTGATAAATTCCACAAATGTTTCCTCATCAATTCCTGATTCCCGATTAAATTTCTTCGGATTTCCTTTGGTATATCCGCCATGATGAATCAGATAGTCTTCGATATCTTCCTCAAATCTTTTCTCTTTTACATCAAAATCAGACATGAGCTACACCTCCTTTTTTCCTGTGACAACCTCGTAAATGAGGGATTTTTTGTATTCTTGGAGTTTGTCAATTGCTTTATTTCTATCAGCTATTGTTTTATCAATCAAATTCTCTTTGCTTTGTAAATACTTCACAATCTCTCTTTGCTCACATATAGGTGGCACTGGTATTTTCAATGCTCTTAAATCAGTTCTCGACACCTTTAATCTGCATGTATTTATCCGATCATCACCCCTATCAATTGACATTATTCCTTTTCCTAAACTGTGCAATACTTTTTTAACAGTTTTGCTATGGAACAGATAATCACAATACTTTGCAGTTATATGATCTTCTTCATTATCATAATATGTGTAATATGCTGGACTTACACATCCAAAATAATGTGAGATTCCCACCGCACCTACAATCATATTCATGCTATTTAATACAAAATCCCCTTCGTGTGCTAATTTATACTGTGATACATCATCTTTAAATCTATCTAAATTTGTTGTTTTCTCTGAATATAATGTTACACCTTTGTCAATCGAAAGCGATAATCTCTCTGCTGTTTTAACAGGAAAATTTTTCTCGTTTCTTTCTTTTAATACATTTTTAAATGACAAATACTGCCAATGTGATGGTATCTTCCCAAGCCATTCTGTACCACTCTCTTTATAATCCACTTCATAATCAAGGCCTTTTGTAACTACCTCCGTAATAATTGATATTTTGTATTCCTTTAACTTTTCAATAATTGCCTGCTGCTTTTCAATAATTTCATCAATCTTTGAACACTTGGAGTCCAAATAATTTACTATATTTTCTTGTTCAACAATTTCAGGTAAAGGAAAAACCACACTATTCAAGTCTCTCTGAGTCATTGAGGGAACTGCTGATCCATATTGATAGTAATCAAACTGAATTTGAGTGCATAAATAGTACAAGTACTTTGCAATTCCAATATCTTTAATTTTAGTATAATACATTGTATCTACAGTCCAGAATGTACCATTAATGTATCTTGGCTTATCTATTGTCCCTTTTCTTCCCAATAATACCGATTCACCATCATATAGATACTTCGTAGCTCTATCAAATTCACCACCACTTCCAATTACAGGATAATCACCATTATCATCTTGTATATCCTTAAAATCCGCACCATTCATTATATATGCATAGTTTTTAAGTCTACATATTTTCCACTCTTTAGGTATCTCTCCAATCCATTCCACTCCACTATCCTTCATCTCTCTCATAGTTCAAATACCTCCTCAAGACTTCCGGACAGTTCTGTCTCCAAATCCATAATCTCTGCCATTATCTCTGCTGATGGTCTTGGAGCTTCATACTTATAGAAATATCTTGTAAATGGAATCTCATATCCCACCTTTGACTTTTTCTCATCAATCCATGCATCCGGTGCAAATGGCAGTACTTCTCTTTCAAAGTACTCTTTGATATCCTCTTTCAATGGAACATTTTCCGTATCACGAAGACTGGTATCCGGCTGTTTCTTTCCTTTTTTCAATACCAGATTACCTTCTTCATCACGGAGCGGTCTTTCTACTGTAATCTTGGTATAACCAAAATCCTCGTTATCATAAATCTGACTGATTTCACTCTCTTTAAAATCACCATAAATCTTTGTAATCTCTGCGATATCCTCTTCAGATATATCGTTTCGCTTGTTTCCCAATGCCTTTCTTCTCTTAACGAACATCTCATTTGCATTAATCAACTGTACTTTGCCCTCTCTGACTGTTCCAACCTTTTTATTTGACAGTACCCAGATATAAGTTGCAATTCCTGTGTTGTAGAAAATATCGTTCGGTAAAGCAATGATTGCCTCAAGCAAATCATTTTCAAGAATATATCTTCTGATTTCAGAAGGTCCGCTTCCCGCATCTCCTGTAAAAAGTGGCGAGCCATTATGAATGATTGCAATTCTGCTTCCACCCTTATCAATGTCTTTCATCTTTGATATTGCTGTCATAAGAAAGAGCATCTGTCCGTCACTTGCCGCCGGAAGTCCTGCTCCAAATCTTCCTCCAAAGCCAAGCTTAGCCTCTTCTTCTACTTTTGCCTTTTCATTCTTCCATTCACGCCCAAATGGAGGATTTGAAAGGATATAATCAAAGGTACTGCCTGCAAACTGGTCATCTGATAATGTGTTACCATCCTTGATATAATCTGCATTGTTACCCTTAATCAGCATATCTGCCTTACAGATTGCAAATGTCTGGTCGTTGATTTCCTGTCCAAAGGATACAAGTTCCGTAGAAGCATTCAGGCTATGTAAATATTCCTCTGCAACAGAAAGCATACCTCCAGTTCCACATGCCGGATCATAAATTGTCTTTGCCACATTATTGCCGGAAAGGATATCATTATCATCATAGAAGAGAATATTGACCATAAGTTGGATAACTTCTCTTGGAGTGTAATGCTGTCCTGCGTCTTCATTATGAGACTCGGAAAATCTTCTTATAATCTCTTCAAAGATATAGCCCATTTCAAGGTTAGAGATTTCATTTGGATGAAGATTTCCCCTATCTGTTGTATATTCCTTTAAAACAATATAAAGAATTCCCTTATTTGACATAGTAGTAATATGACCATCAAACTTAAACTTTTCCAGAATATCCTGCACATTTGCTGAGAATCCATTCAGGTAATTTCTGAAATTCTCTTCAATATGGTCTGGATCATCCATAAGTCTCTCAAATGTATATTTACTGGTGTTATAAAAATCATATCCTGCTGCCTTACGAAGTAAAACATCCTTCATCGGAAGATTCTTTACTTCCTCATATTTTTGCAAAACTGCATCCTTGGTATCTGAAAGAATACAGTCAAAGCGTCTGATTACTGTAAGCGGTAATATAACATCTCCATATTCATGTGGTTTATATACACCGGTAAGCTTATCTGCTATTGCCCATATCAGGTCTGCTTTCTGATCTATTTTTGCACTTCTCGTAGCCATTTACATTTTCCTCCATAAGGTAATTTACTTTTCTTTGTCATCCCGTACATAGTCAATCAAATCTCCAAAATTGCAATCCAACTCTTTACAGATTTTTTCCAAAACGGATAATTTTACTGACTCGCAGTTTGTCATCTTTGCAATAGTACTGGAACTTAGTCCGGTTCTCTCACACAAATCTCCCTTTTTCATTCCATGATCAATCAACTGTTTCCACAATCCATTATAACTAATTGCCATACCTCATATCCTCCGTAAAATATGCAATCAACTCTATGATTATTTTATCATAAGAAAACTGCTTGTACAATTTGCATTTACAAATATTCTATGCCTTTTTTCAAATATGAAATAACTTTTTTATGAAACCTTAATCTAAATTTAAGTCCAAATATAACATGATACTTACAATTACATTTTGTATGTAGTAAATCACTTAAATACCTACTGCGTTTATGTGGTTAGCTAACCATCATAATTTTATTACTACAAGCTAAAACATAGTATTGCCCCAACTAGCAAAAAAGCCATCTGGATTTTATTCCAAACGGCTTATGTAAATTTTATTTATTATTATAGCGACTGCATTCTTTTTCAAGCTTTTTAAAATCCAAACATCTGATTTTTCCTTTATAATTAGATTTACCCATACATAATTCATATAAACAATTAGCTTTATTAATAATTATCTCTGCATTTTTTCTGCACCATTTCAGCTCATCAATACACAACTGCTTATAGTGTTTTTCAGCTATTGTATCTCTTTTATCTTCTTTTAGATTTATTTTTACTAACTGTTTATCCTCTACTGGAATCATAAGATTATAATTTAAAACCCCAAGCAATTTTCCCTTTTTATCAATTATTTTGTCAAAATCGGCTCTAGGACTCATTTTCTTATGTTTTTCTACCGGATGCGATAATGGAATAAGATATTTATGTTCATTGCACACCACAACTGTACCTACATATATGCGGTGCTGTTTTCCTATTTGTGGCGAAACTGAAGAAACCCTATCATCAACATTATGCAGATTTCTAATATATTTCATATCTATACGATATAAATTTAATTTTTCCTGCTTCATATACCTCCTCAATACCAAAAATGGCTATGCTAAAAAGCATAGCCACCATGAAGAATCACCAAAGGCGATTCTTACGCTTTTACAACCTCCACTTAAAGGTAGGACTCACCTCTATTATTATATTACCAAAAAAAGAAAAATAGTCAATACAATTTCTGTATTTTTTTTATTTTTGCAAAAACAGACCTTTTTCA
>ULVV01007742.1_pt1 | contig 22250 bp, 23 predicted proteins | sample 1959761 | NCBI WGS metagenome assembly ULVV01 (sample SAMEA4835795, study PRJEB28245) | human gut metagenome | biome: gut microbiome; material: fecal sample | place: Denmark | collected 2008
AAAGCGGCGGCCGCGCCGGCCCCTTGCACGTTTTCTCCCAGATCGACTCCATACCCTGCGCCTCCCGTTCGTTTTCGCTATGTAGTATGCGCGCCCCCGCACGATCCATGAGCCACACAGCCCCAAAACCGGAAAAATTTTTTCAAAAGGATTGATTTTTCCGAGAAATGTGCTATAATATCCCCGCTGAATTCAATATGGGCCTGTAGCTCAGCTGGGAGAGCGTTCGGTTCGCATCCGAGAGGTCGAGAGTTCGAGTCTCTTCAGGTCCACCAAACAGGTATTGGACGAACACCTATTTCTTCAGCGGCGGTTTCGCCGTAAAGTGTAGACTCTAATACAAATAAAAAAGAACCAAAGTCACAAAGATTTTGGTTCTTTTTTATTTGATCTTGATGAAAAGAAAGTATATATTGAGATCGTGGCCAAGATGTGTTATAATAATTAAGGAGTCGTTGTTTTGGGAGATGAGTGATTTTGTATTTCAAAAAGGAAAATCAGAAATCTCCGAATTTACAAATAAAAGATTTTGCTCGTATTCAAGAGATATTCGAACTGAAAAAATGGCCTATTGAAGATTATTTTAGTGACAGCGTTTTTGAGAACTTCTGCAATATGTTAGCAGATTTAGAGCCTGAACAGTGTAATTTAGTCATAAATCTCACAGAAAAATTTTTATGGGTTCAGGACAGTGCATATATTAAACATTTTTCAGGTGCATTTGACTCTTTTATTTCTTCGTTTAATTTTTCACGTGGCAAAAATATTTATATCTGCCCTATTCTGCCTGAAGAAGATTTTGGAAAATCAAAAAGTTCAGTATCTTTACTTTATTTGGTAAAGTCTCATTTAAATGCTATACAGCGAAAGTATTCTGAATTTTCAATAACATATGCCGATTCACCCAATGCAGTAAAACTTGAATTGATAAGAGATAGTTATACTTTATGTTTAATTGATGATTTTATTGGTACAGGCGAGACTGTAGAACGAGCAACTCAGTATTTTTTGAATCGTAATATTTCAAAAAATATGATAAGTATTGTGTCTTTGGTTAGCATGCGTTCCGGCCTTGCCGCCCTTAATAACAAAGGGTATACTACATATACTGATATTAGTTGCGATAAAGGTATTACTGATAGTGAAAATGAAGCACATATTGAATTGATGAAAAATATTGAAGAGGCCATTCAAGTATCGGGCGATTATAAGTTCGGCTACAAGGGTTCTGAAGCTCTAGTTAAAATGATACGAACTCCAAATAACACCTTTCCGATTTATTGGCTACGAAACAAAAAGAATAAATTTGCTCCTTTTCCGAGGTAGGAATATGTTATTAAACGAGGTATTATTATTAAAAATAATCGATTCCAATGGCAGAATATCGTTGCTACGTGATAGAGGACTATCGCATTCACAGATAGCTATGCTTATAAAAAAGCAAGAAGATGAGGGCAACATTGTCGTTACCGAGGATGATATTAGTTTAACTAATCAGGGTTCGAAAATTTTAAAAGAAAATATTTCAAAAATAGCTCCTAGGAAAAAAGACCAATGGATTTTGCCGCAGGAACATTTATACAAAGAGCCAATTTCTTTAGGACAAATTGTGTTACCTAAAAACAGAAAGATATAATATCTTGCAGACCACATCAGAATGTATTCTTTGAATACAGATTGGCGAGTCGTCAATCATTTATGAACCGGCTTTCAAGCCTTGCATAGAGTTTTATCTTTCGCTGGAAGCGGAATCTAAAACTCTATGCATCTTCGCAACGTGTTGCTCAGAGCACACACCTCATTTTTGATCAGTCATAAATGAGGTGTGTGAAGAAATCTTTAGTGATGTGGTCTGCAAGGTGTTTTATCGAGGAGGGAGAAATAAAAATGAAGTGGGGTGTTATCGAGAAAAATATAAAAAAAGAATGTAAATCGCATCACAAAAGTTCTGAATATACTCAAAAATATCTTACCTATTCAAAAAAGTTATTTGATAACAACCTACCGATTATTTCTTCTCCAAAACATTTTTCTTTGCTTGTTGGTCTTGAACATCAATATATTTGCAATATGGCATACGCTTCAGACCGTTTCTATAGGCATTTTTCTATTCCAAAAAGTAACGGACAAGCTCGAAATATTGATGAACCACTACCTGATTTGAAATTTGTTCAATCTTGGATTCTGCATAATATTCTTGAAAAATGTGCGGTTAGTGATTATGCTAAAGCTTATTTAAAGGGTCGCACCTTAAAGCACAACGCAAGATTCCACAGAGCTCAGAAGATTGTAGTAACGATGGATATAAAAAACTTCTTCCCATCTATATCCGTCAAAGATATTACGGAAATTTTTGAAAATATGGGGTATTTTCATGATTTGTCATGCTTTTTGGCCCATTTGTGTTGTTATAACAATGTTTTGCCTCAAGGTGCGCCAACAAGTCCTTACTTGTCCAACCTTAGAATGATTACTTTAGATGACAAGATTAGTGAGTACACATATGAAAAGAGTATTCGTTATACACGATACGCAGATGATTTAACATTTTCAGGGGACTTTAATCCGCATTTTCTTATAAGCAATATAAGCAAATTTGTATACAATGAAGGATTTTGTATCAATCCCCAAAAAACAAGAATTGCAAGAAGCAATACAAGGCAAGAGGTTACTGGAATTATAGTTAACTCTCATATGCAGCTTTCCAAAGAAAAAAGAAAACTTATTAGACAGCAAGTGTACTATATACGTAAGTTTGGATTGGAATCACATTTGGAACGTATTGGGGAAAATCGTGCCAACTATCTTAACCATCTTTTGGGGCAAATCAATTTTGCACTATTTGTCAATCCTAAGGACAAAGAAATGAAAGAGTATTTTAATGTTGTGAAAAGCATTATGAAAGACCAACAAGAACAATGAATTAACCACCTGTTATATACAGTAGGCAGTTTTATGCGTTCAACATAATTCAAGAGCAGTTCCTTTGACCTTATTTAAAGTCGTACTAAAAACATGCCGGTATAGATATTTTGTAAAACTGGCAAGCAATCCCCTATAGACTGAAAAGCATTCAAGGGATTAAGCTGTGGTATAATAACGGAAAAATCATCGAGATTAGTTCATTATGAACTTTCCTCGGTGATTTTCTTATATCCATACATTCGATTGCCGCTGTCAGCCTCGCTATAATAATTACATAAAGAAGCAGAAGTATCACCTTGCGCTTACAACTGGAGAATGGCGACTAATGATCGAGGCCTTAAACAATTTCCGCAATCGGCTTGTTTCTGAGAGCAGATATACTGACGCCGTGGACGAGGGACTTGTCAAGGTAGCGAATGCCAAAACCAAGAAATTCAAGATTATAGAACGGAGAGACTGCGTATGGAAAAGTACATTACCGATGAACGCACAGGGCTGAAATATGAATTGGTCGGTGACTATTACCTGATTGCCGGGGATGATGAGCCAGAGGAAGATCGGCCAATCGGGGTATGGGGACAGCGGCATCTCCGCTATCTCAAGGAGCATCACCGTGTGCGATATGCCAACCTGCTGACCAGCGGTGAATTGAACGCCCATCTTGCGGATGTTGACCGACAGGCAGAGGAGCTTTTTCTTCGGCTGGTAAAACAAATGGCAGATGCTGAGGGCATTACGGAAACGCTGAAAGCCAGCGACCAAATGGAGTGGGTCAGGCGGATGAACTCCTGCCGAGACCGTGCAACCGAAATTGTCTATCACCAAGTAATCTATACATAAGAAAGGCCCTTCGTATCGAGAAAATGATACGAAGGGCCTCTTTTTGCTTATTGCGCTTTCAAGAATCCGGATTCAAAGGCATCGGGGAAAATAAAGCGCTTCTCACCCTGTTCAAAGCGGACGGTCACATATCCCCTGCTCAACTCGATCACCTTGCCGATGCCGAACTTAGCGTGAGCCACAGCGCTTCCAACGGCAACGCCGGAAACATCGACCTTCGGTTTTTCGGGCTGCTGGGGCTTTGCGGGAGCGATCGGAGATTTCACGCCGAAGGCAGCAGTGACAAAATCCGGCTTAGCCGGTGGCGTCCGAGTTGGAACGGGGGCTTTGGGCGGCTGCGGCTCCTCGTCCGCTTCTGGAACATCGGCTTCGTCGATTTCCGGCGCATGAGCCAAGAGCGGTTCCGCCCGACGCTCTTTTTGCTTGTCTTGAAAAGCTTGGCGAGCTTGCGGATAAAGCCAGTTCACCGGAGCTGGACAAAGAAATCTGCATGGTGCTGAAACAGATCACAGCAGAATTTCTGCTGCCGGAAAAGGGATGATGCGCTATGGCGGTGACAGGCTTTTGGCCTGTGTTCAAAAACCTGAAAGCCACGCTGGACTACGCCGACAATCCCGACAAAACCACCGCACTGGAATATCTCGACGAGGATTTGTACGCCGCCCTGCGCTACGCAGAGAACGATAACAAGACCGACCGCAAAATATTTGTCGGCGGCATCAACTGCTCGGCGCAGAACGCCTGCGCCGAAATGATCGCCGTACAGCGACGGTTTGGCCTGCGTGGCAAGGTGGTCGGTTACCACGGCATTCAGAGTTTTCGTGAGGGTGAGGTTACACCGGAGCGGGCGTTCGCCATCGGCAAGGAAACCGCACGGCGAATGTGGGGCGACCGATATCAGGTGCTGGTTACCGTTCACCTGAACACCGACAATGTGCATTGCCACTTTGTTGTGAATCCTGTGTCCTTCAAGTGTACAGTCGTTCGGCCCTGCGCTGCAGGAGCGGGCTAGCGCTCGAGCAGCCGAAGCATTCCCGCATGGAGCGCAGACGGGACCGGCATGGCGGGAACCGCGCCAAAAGCGGTTGCGGTCAGCGAACCGGCCACGCAGGAAACCCCGAGAATGTGCTGCAAGACCTGCGGCGCGGGAATTCTGTCGCAGCAGTCGCAGAGCAGCAGCTCAGAAAGGAAGGTTCCCCAGAAGGCGTCTCCGGAGCCGGTGGTGTCCAGCGCGGTGACCTGAATCGTGTGCTGCCGCAGAAAAACGCCGTTTCTGCATAGGCAGAGGCAGCCGTCGGCGCCAAGCGTAACGACAAGCATCCGAATATCGTAACGTTCCAGAAGCTCCCGCATTCCGGCCGTGTGATCGGCGGCCTTTGTCAGAAATTCAAGCTCCTCCTCGGAAAGCTTGACAAGGTCGGCATAGCGCAGTCCCTCGCAGATTGCATGATAGGCGGAGTCGGTATCGGGCCAAAGCGGCAAACGGAGGTTGGGGTCAAACGCGATCGCCGCGCCCTTTGCTTTGGCATATTTCACGGCGTCAAGCGTTGCGGATCGAGCCGGCTCGGCAGTCATGGAGACCGAGCCGAAATGGAAGATACCCGCTTGCTCCAGAAGCGTCAGCGACAGCTCGGCGGATCGGAGCATACAGTCGGCGCTATGCTGGCGGTAAAAGCTGAAGGATCGATCCCCGCGCTCGTCCAGAGAGACAAACGCCAAGGTGGTCGGCTCCGTCTCGCTGCGCAAAAGGCCGTCGGTGCATATGCCGTTGCGCTCCATTGTGCTGCGGATCAGCCGTCCGAAGACGTCATTGCCGACTTTGCCGATAAATGCGGTCTGCATATTCAAATGGGAGGCGGCGGCCAAAACATTGCTCGGAGCGCCGCCGGGAGCGCCCAGATAGGACACCTTCCCGCTCTCCTGCTGCCCGCCGGGAACAAAGTCGATCAAGGCTTCTCCAAGCGCAACAATGTCGTATTTCGGCGCTGCTTCGCTGCGGATGCACGCGCCGTTGAGTTCACTAAGGGTGGCTTTCGCGTCAGCACGGAACACGAGTCTCGGGGCGTGGGCCGGATCTGCCTCCGGAAACGTCTGCGCTCCTTCAAAGCAGTATAGTTCAATGGGCGCGGGGCCATTGAACACAACGCACTGCACACGGCCGTGCGGTGTATCGTTTTCAACCGGCGCAAACTGAGGTCGGAAGCCGTATGCACTCAGCTCCCGGAATGATGCGGCAAAATCGTGCGCGGAAAGACCGATGTGCTCCAGACCGAGTATTTCCGAAGAGTCGGATGGGTAGTCCTTGTCAAGGCGCTGACAGAATTCGAATTTCGTTCCGAAGGGAGCGATCAGATTGAAATATTTTGTTCCGGTTCCGAAAACCTTCGGGTTAAAAAAGGGAACACCTCTGTCGTGCTCAAGCTCGAGACCTTTTGAAAGCAGCGCACGCAGAAGGGCACCGGCATCCGGGGTCTCAAGGGCGATGTGCTCAAGCCCGACGATCTTGTCCGGCGCGCGGGACGGCGCGTCCCCCTCGGCGGTGACGAGGCGCAGACGGCAATTTCCGCAGACATAAAGCCTGCCGTCGCCGACGGGTAGAAAATGCAGAACGGATTCCAGCCAGCGTCCCGCTTCATCCGGCGAGGGGACGGGCAATTCGATGCAGTGCAAGCGCATAATAAGCTCCTCTTATTGGCTGTGGCGCGAAAGAACGCCCAGATAGATGCTGCTGAGAAGGATCTGCTTTTGCTCAGCGGCGCGGTCCTTGATGCGGCGCAGGATCTCCTCGCCCGCCATTTTGCCCAGCTCGTCGACCGGCTGAGCCACCAGACGTACCGGCGAGGATTCGAGGAGAGGAGAGTCAAAATCCGAAAAGCAAACCAGCTCAACATCCCGGCCGATCTGCATACCGCATTCGCGAAGACAGTGATAAACATCGGTGCCCATCAGGCCATTGGAGGCAACGATCGCAGTACACCTTTGCTTGAGCAGCTCCCTGGTGCTGTTCCATGCGCTGCGCTCCATCGAATCTCCGTGCTGGATAAAGCCATCCTCAATCGGAATGGCGAAATCGGACATAGCCTGACGGTACGCCGCAAGGCGCTCCCGCGAGGTGCTCAGGCGGCTCAGGCCTGTAATGAAGCCGATCCGCCGCTGCCCCTGTTCGATCAGCGAGGCAACGCTCCGGTAGACGGATTGATACGCGGACACCGTCACGGAGGAAAACGGCGCAGCGTCTACCTTCCGGTCGGCCAAAACAGTGGGGAAGGACGCCGGAAGCACCGCAGAAAACTCGCTGTAGGACTCCATGGTCGATGCCAGCAGGATCCCGTCCACAACTCCGGAGGTAAGATACCGCAAATGCTGCAGCTCACGCTCCTTATTCTCTTGTGTGTTCGCGATGATCAAATGGAAGCCCTCTGCAGAAATGCTACTCTCAACAGTCTCGATCAAACGGGCGAAGAACTGGTTGGAAATATCCGGGACCACAAAACCAATGATATTCTTCTTTCCTGTGCGGAAACTGCGGGCAAATGCATTTGGTGTATACCCCAGCTCTCGGATTGCCTTCATCACAAGCTCTCTTGAATGCTCGGATACGGTACGGGTGCCATTCAGTGTGTGCGATACCGTTGCGGTCGACACGCCCGCCGCGCGCGCAACGTCTGAAATATTCGGCAGTTTCTTTTCTGTTCTCATAGGCGGTTTTATCCTCACTCATCCGTTGCTGTATTGGTTTCATATGCGTAAACGATTACGCTTATTATATCGATGAGATAATTCGTTGTCAAGCCGAATGAAAATAATAAAAAAATTCGGCATATTATACAAAAAATAAGCATCATTTTTGGAATTGACAGAGTGGAAAAACTGTGCTATCCTTGCCGTAGCAATAAGTTAATCGATTGCGCAATCGATTAACCAGTGTTAAACAGCATATTATTATAGTAAATAGGAGGTATGTACATGGGTGGATCGTCAGAAGCCGCAGAGGTCGGCTGTCGAATCATCTCAACCGTAGACGTTCTAGTCGTTGGTGGCGGTCCTGCCGGGATCGGGGCTGCGGTCGGCGCGGCTTATCACGAAAATTTGCGTGTGGCGATCGTTGACGAAGGCGGCTGCTTCGGAGGCGCGGTTCCAAAATCGTTGATCACCTTTGCAGAGGGCGGCGTTGTTTGCAGCGGTGACCAGCTCTTGATTAAGGGTGTGTGGCAGCGCATCCAAGACGAAATGGTTCGCCGCGGCGGTGCGATCCCTGCGCACGAGCTGATCCATTCTAATAAGTATTATCCGTTCGACCGTTCCCGCTGCGAAAAGGATCTTCAGCTCACGATTTTTGACCCGGAGTGCTTCAAGCTCGCCGCAGACGAGATTTTGACCTCCCATCCCAACATTCAACCCATCCTGTATACGCGCGCGGTCGCGCCGATTATGAGTGGAAACCGGGTTACCGGCGTTTATGTGGAAAACAGGGAGGGACGCGGCGCGATCCTGGCAAAGCGTGTGATCGACGCAACGGGGATGTCGTTCCTTTTGCGCGCAGCCGGCGCCGAATGCGTGTCAACGTGCGCCAACGCGCCGCACCGTCAGGGGCCGATCCTCGTCTTTTTCAGAGCCGGCGGGATCAGTGAGGTCACGCCGACCTACCGGCCTAACGTAACGGATGTGCCCTACGGCGCGATCAACCTCTTCCCGACGATGCGCGACCATGAATATCGGATCGAGATGACGCGGGCGCTCGGCGACGGAAGCAGCGTGGAGGATATGACCCGCGCTTCGATCGAATGTCGCCGCCAGATCCCGGAGATCATTGAATATCTGCGAAAGAACTGGTACGGCTGTGAGAATATCTACCTGATCGACTCGGGCAATGAGGCGCTGCCGATGTCTCTATATAAGCTGGTCGGCCGCCGGCCGGTGTGCGTGAATGACATGCTGAACGGCGTCGTCCCCGAGGACACAATCGCCCTCTGCGGCTACGGGATCGACGTTCACAGCGCCGAAAAGGGCGGCCAGAATTACCTGCACTACCTCGAGCCGGGTCAATACTATGGCATTGGCTATGGCGCGCTTGTTCCCGCAAGCGAGGTCGAGAACATTCTGACCGCCGGGAAATCGGTTTCCTGCGAATCCGGCGCGGAGGCGGCGATCATGGCGACGGCGCTCAGCATGGCGACCGGCGAGGCGGCCGGAACGGCCAGCGCGCTCAGCATCTGTGACGATGTGCCGGTGCGCAGTGTCGATGTGAAAAAGCTCCGCGAGGCTCTGCGCAGGCAGGGAGCGCTCTTGGAGCCGGAAATACTTCCCGAGGCGCAGAAATACGATGAATACATATTTACCTATTAAAAATTATAAGGAGGACAAGATGAAAACAGTTAACATTCCTGCAAAGGCCTGCCCCGTTGTCGACGAGGTCGATGTGTTGGTCGTAGGCGGCGGCGCGGCCGGCATCGGTGCGGCCATCGGCGCTGCGCAGTGCGGCGCATCGGTCGCGCTAGTCGAGTACTTCGGTGCGCTGGGCGGACTGCTGACAAACGGATATGTTACAAACTGCGAGGCGGGCGTGGCGATCTCCGGCGACAAGATCCTGATCAAGGGCGTTTTCGACAAGCTGGTCACGCGTATGGTCGAAAAGGGCGGCGCGATTCGCGGCTACGACCTGATCCGCTCGAACAAGTATTATCCGTTCGATACCTCGCGCTGCGAAAACGATCTGCAGATCACGCCGTGGGATCCCGAGGCATTCAAGCTCTCCGCCGATGAGCTGATGGCGGAGCACGGCGTAAAGGTGTATTTCTACACGCAATTCACCGAGATCCTCAAGGAGGGCAACAAGGTGGTCGGCGGCGTGATCGAGAATCGCTCCGGGCGTCAGGTCATCTTGGCCAAGCGCGTCGTCGACTGCACCGGCGCTGCCGCCGTCGCGCAAATGGCCGGCGCCGAATGCTGCGGCGTCGGGCGCAAGGGCTCCATGACGCTGATGTTCCGGGTGGGAAACGTCAAGAACGTCGTCCCGTCCTACAAGCCGAATGTGAAGGAGATCCCCTATGGTGCGGTGAACTTCTTCCCTCTGATCCGGGAAGGAGACTTCCGCGTGGAGATGACCCGCTATATCGGCAGCGAGAACAGCGCGGAGGATTATACAAAGGGCACTATTGAGTGCCGCCGTCAGTGCCAGGAGGTTCTGCAATACCTGAAGGAGCACTGGATCGGCTTTGAGGACGCTTATATCATTGACACCGCGCCGACGCTCGGCTCGCTTGCTCAGCCGGCGCTGGTGGGCGAAAAGAAAATGACGCAGGAGATGATCCTCAAGCGCGAGATGCCGGACGACCGCATTGCCATCACCGCCTACGGCATCGACCTGCACAGCCCGGAGATGGGCGGGCAGAATTTCCTGTACTATCTGACCCCCGGCGAATATTACGGCGTGCCGTTCGGCGTGGTCGTTCCGAAATCGCCTGTTGAGAATCTTCTGGTCGGCGGAAAATGCGTTTCCACCGAGCGGGACGCGTTCAGCTCCGTCTGCTGCTCCGCCATTTCCATGGCGACCGGCGAAGCCGCAGGCACGGCCTGCGCGATCAGCATCCGCGAGGGTGTGAATGCCCGCGATGTGGACATTGGGATGCTGCAGCAGGCTCTCGTGAAAAACGGCGTATTGCTCGATCCGGAGCCCGCTCCTTCGGTCGAAAAATACTATGTTTACCCCAAGCGTGAATTCAAGCTCGACGAAAACGGAAAATTGAAAGGATGAGAAAAAATGAAAAAACTGATCGCTCTTTTGCTTTGCGTCTGCCTGCTGCTGAGTGCAGCGGCCTGTACGAATGTACCAGCCGCCGGCAAGAGTACGGATGCCTCAAACCAGGACGGTGAGCAGCGCCTGCGCATCGTCGCCACGCTCCAGTCCCAGCAGATCAACTTCTGGTCGAATGTTCAGCACACGCTTGAGCGTCTTGCAAAGGAAGAAAACGTCGATCTGACGATCATGGATCTGAACGGCGACGTCACAACGTTTGCAAACGTGATCGACGACATCGTCGCCATGAAGCCGGACGGCGTCATTACCTGCGGCTTGGAAACATCAACTCTGGGCATCCATGTGAAGACCCTGCAGGACGCCGGCATTCCCGTCGTGACCTACAACATCAGCCCGGAGGGCGCAACCTGCCCGCGGGTCGTTGCAGATCAGTCGGAGTTCGGCCGCGTCGCCGGTACTGCGGCGGCAGAGTACTGGAAAGAAAATCACCCGGATACGACGCCTGTCGGCGGTGCAGTCGATCTGTATTCCGCGCCGCAGTGCAAGGAACGCGTCGACGGCTTTGTGGAGGGCTTCCGCACCGTCTATCCCGACTTTGAAGTCGTCCAGTCCGTGGACGGCGGCGGCTCGCGCTCGGTTTCCCTTGCAGCGTGTGAGGATTTGCTGCAAGCGCACCCGGAGATCAACGTCATGTTCGGCATCAACGCCGACAGCGCGCTCGGCGCTCTGGATGCTCTGCGCGAGATCAATCGCGGCACGTCCGCCGATTCCCTTGTCGCCAGCGTCGACGGGACGGAGGCCGACTGTGCAGAGCTGAAGGATCCGAACTCCGCCCTGAAGGCCGTTGCGGGCAACTCTCCGCGCATTATGGCCGAGATGGCGTGGAACCTCCTGATGCAGGTCATTCGCGGCGAGCTTCCTGCCAACGAGGATTATCCGCAGTCGCTTGAGATCGTTTCGGTCACAACGGATACGGCGGATTCTTGGGTTAAAGAGAATTTCGAGTAAAAAGCAGTTCCCCATCACGCAGTCCGAAGCGACCGCAGACCGCTTCGGACTGCCCTCTGTTATACGAAAGCGCGGATCGGGCCGGAGAATAAGCAGCTCCGGTCGCGAACGCTTTTATACAAATACTCAGGAGGCGGAGAGAAATACTCCGATGTTCAAGATGAATGACCCTATTTTATTGGAATTTTGCCGCGTTCGGAAGCAATTCGGCCCGGTTATTGCCCTGAATGACGTTTCGTTCTCCGTTCGCGCCGGAGAGGTGCATTGCCTCGTCGGCGAAAACGGGGCCGGCAAATCAACCCTGATCAAGATCCTTGCCGGTGCCTACAGCATTGACGGCGGCGAGCTTCGGATTGACGGGAAGCCCGTTCGGATCGAAACGCCCGCTCAGGCCGCCGCGTACGGAATCTCTGTTGTTTATCAGGACGTGACAAACGTGGATAAGCTTTCCATTGCGGACAACATCGTTCTCGGTGCGGAGAACAGCAGATTTGGTTTCAATCAGAAAAAGAAAAATATCGAATTCGTTCGGCCGTTTTTAAGCCAAGTCGGGCTTGAAATCGAGCCGACCGTGCTAATGGAATCACTTTCCATTGCGCAAAAGCAGATGGTAATGATTGCAAAGGCCCTGTCAAAAAACGCCAGAGTAATCGTGCTTGACGAGCCGACAGCCATGCTGAATGAGCAAGAGGTCCATACGCTGTTTCAGATTATTGGCAGCCTGCGCGAGCGGGGCATTACGGTGGTATACATTTCCCACCGAATGGAAGAAATCTATCGCATCGGCGACCGGGTGACCGTTTTAAAGGACGGCAGCTATGTCGGAACATGGGCTCTGTCCGAAATCAATACCCAGCAGCTGATCGTCAAAATGGTGGGACGCGAGCTTCACGACGTTTACCCAAGCAAGCAGCGTCCGGTTGGAAAAGAGCTGCTGCGCGTTGAGAATCTGACCACGGAAAAAATCAAGGGCGTGAGCTTCAGCTTACGCGAGGGCGAGGTCGTCGGACTTGCGGGTCTGGTCGGCTCCGGTCGAACGGAGGTTCTGCGTGCAATTTTCGCGGCTGACAAGCTGCGCAGCGGGCAGGTTATTCTGGAGGGAAAGCAGCTTTCCATGGGCGCCCCGATCGATGCGATCCGGAACGGCATCGGACTGCTGCCGGAGGAACGCAAGCGCCAGGGAATCGTGAACTGTCTGTCTGTAAAGGACAACATCACGCTGATTTATTCCCAGCTGACCGCGAAATTCGGCTTTCTGAAAAAGGCGGGCGACGATGCGATCGTCCGACGCTATATCGACACGCTGCATATCAAAACGCCGTCTGCGATGCAGGCGGTGGGGAATCTCTCCGGCGGCAATCAGCAAAAGGTCGTTGTCTCAAAGTGGCTGTCTATCTCCCCTCGGATCCTGCTTCTGGATGAACCGACGCAGGGGATCGACGTCGGAGCAAAGGCCGACATCTATCAGCTGATCGATCGTCTTGCTCGGGAAGGCATGGGCGTGATTGTGGTTTCCTCCGACCTGATCGAGATCATCAACCTCAGCAATCGAATCGTGGTCATGCGGGACGGTCAAGCCATAAAAACACTTGAAAGCGATGAGCTTACAGAAGAGAATGTTATGCTATATGCTATGGGAGTTAACGCCGATGAAAAAGCTTAAAACAAATACGCAAACAAAGCAGCGCCTTGTAACGCTGCTGATCCTTGTACTGATTATGGTGATCCTTTCGTGTATCAGTAACAAGTACCTTACGGTCAACAACCTGATTAACATTGTCCGCCAGGAGAGCACCCTGATTATTATTGCCTGTGCCGCGACAATGCTGATGATATCCGGCGGCATGGACCTTTCTCCGGCAGGCGTGATCGCCCTGACCTCCGTGGTTTTTGCGAAGCTCTGCGTCGCAGGCATCAGCATCCCGCTGGCGGCGCTGCTGTCGCTTCTTGTTGGCGTCGCTGCAGGCACGTTCAGCGGTCTGCTGGTCGTGCTTGCCAATGTTCCGCCCATGATCGCAACGCTTGGCACGTGGTACATCACAAAGGGCTTGGCATACGCGATCAGCAACAGCTACGCGATCGTGCAGGGGCTTCCCGCAAACTTCGGGTGGGTCAATCGCTATATCGGGCCATTCCCGCTCATGGTGGTGATCGCCGTGGCAGTTTTTGCCGTGTTTTACATTCTCCTGAACCGAACTCTGCTCGGGAAATATGCCTATGCGATTGGCGGCAACAGCGAGACGGCGCGCCTGTCGGGCATCAAGGTCAATCTGGTGCGCTGCGTATTGTACATTTTAACGGCGCTCATGTCCTCCTTCGTCGGCATTCTGATGTCCTCACGCATCAATTCCGGCGACCCGAATCTCAGCACCTCCGGGATCGAGTTTGAGATCATTGTTGCAATCATCCTCGGCGGAACCAGTCTGCTTGGCGGGCAGGGCTCGCTGATCGGAACGCTGATCGGCGCGCTGATCCTCGGGAACCTTTCCAACGGCATGAACCTGCTGGGAATCGGCACGGTCTATCAGTTCATCGTCGAGGGCGCCGTGCTGGTCGTGGCTGTCGTTCTTGATCTGACGCTGAAGGGCAACGGCCTTCGCATCAAGAAGCTGCGCCGGTCAAACTGACCTCGGAAGCCCCACAAAAAATCCGGACACGAGAATGATTTTGTGACGATAAATAGCTCCGCTGCCGCTCCTTCGGTCAAAGCCGAGAAGCGGCAGCGGAGCTGCTTCGAACGGGCTTTGGATAAGTGGAGCTGCAAGCAAGAAAAGGGGCAGTCTCACTAAAAGGCAGCCCCCAAAAAAGCAAAGGCCCGGCTCTTGCGTAGAGCCGGGTTTTGGCGTATTATTTAGGTGCGAAACAAAACAAATGTTCTATAATTAATGACGCCTCTGAACCATATCGGCTCGGAGGCGTTTTTCGTTATCTCTGTTCAGGCGGGCAGATCTTCGGGAGGATTTCAAGGAAGTGCTGACCGATCTTTTCTGCGTCATAGCCGTTGGCCTCGCAGATGAACCGGACGGTATCCGGCAGCAGGACGTGACCCTTCGCTTTCTCCACTTCGTATTCCTTGTTTGTGATTTGCTTCATAGTGGGCATCTCGTCAGACAGGAGTTTGTCAAAGCGACATAACATAAATCTGGCACGGATTCCATTTGTCCCACAGATTTGGCATCAATTCAAATTCCTTAAATCCAAGGCTTAGGTAAAAACGGTTTGTTTCATCGTATTCCGGATACTTGCCCATTTGAACCGTCTTTACCTGAATAAAAGAATAGCTATGTTCTGCAGCAATCCGCTTTGCCTCGTCAAACATATCTCTGCCAATACCTTTACGATGATGCGTCTTCAATACGCCCATAACAGCAAGCTCAACGGTATCTTTTCCCGTTTCCTTCAGACACAAAAAACCATTGGCTTTTTCTTCTTCAAAAGAGGCAACCATTATTTCATTCGCACTTTCACGAATATAGTTTTCTGTTGATTCCGGAATCCCAAACCACTCTGGCAGTGCCGTAAGAATGCTGCGTGCAATTCGTTGCTTCTCCTCAATATCATCCACTATTCTTATCATCACTTTCACCTCTGCAAATCATGATTTCTAACCGTCTATTATACCGGCGAAGTATGAACATTTCTACCAAGAAAAACAGCCGGGATTATAGCGCGGGGGTTCTCCATGTCAACCCGGTAGGGGGATGAAAATCTCCGGGACCTTTTCGATCGGACAACGGCCCGGGGTCACACGCACCAAAATCGCAAAAAAGACATGGGGCTGCTCCACATCAGGGGAACTTTGTCTATTGTCCTGTTTTACTGGTTCTGCTCCGTCTTGCCCTGCAGGGCATTTTGTGATAAACTGGAGAAAAATTTGCAAGGAAGTGATTGGATGTCGCTGCGGGAAAAGCTGCTGCGGGTCGCGCCGGAGGCGTGGGAAGACGAGTTCGTCCGACCTCCTCGACCTGACCGGTATGACCCGCGTCGTCGTGACGCACACGCTGGAGGCCGCGCTCCTGCGCCGCTATGACGGCATCCTCGTCCTGAAAAACGGCCGTATCGCCGAATCCGGCAGCTTTGACGAGCTGATGGAGAAAAAGGGTTTTTTTCGCCCTGTTCACCGTTGCGCAGGGGTGAGAGCCGGATAAATGATGCAGTAAGAAGAATCATTCCGGTCCGATACCGCCGAAAACCGAATTTTCGATGGACAAGATGCGCGTTCCATGCTAAAATCAATTTGTGTGACCGCATTTTCTGCGCAGAAAGGAGCGAAGACTATGATCGATTTTTCCAAACTGGAACAGTATCGGGAGAATAACCGCATTGAGGCAAAAAAAGCGCTTGGCGGCCTGCCGAAGAGCATTTGGGAGACATACTCTGCCTTCGCCAATACCTATGGCGGGATCATCCTGCTGGGCGTAGAGGAGCGGGCGGACAAGTCCCTGCACCCGGTCGATCTGCCCGATCCGGATCGGCTCATCCGGGAGTTCTGGGATATCGTCAACAATCCCAATAAGACCAGCGTCAATATCCTGTCTGCCAGGGATGTTTTTGTGCAGGAGGTGGACGGCGCGCACATCGTGGTCATCCGCGTGCCCCGTGCCGAGCGCTCCTATAAGCCGGTCTATGTGGACGGCAACCCGCTGTGCACCTATCGCCGCAACGGCGAGGGCGACTACCGCTGCACCAGAGAGGAATATCAGGCTATGGTGCGGGACGCTTCCGTGCGGACGCAGGATATGCTGGTGCTGAACGAGATGGACCTGGGCGTGTTTCATCCGGAAAGCGTCCGCAGCTATCGCCAGAGAATGCGCCTGTCCCGCCCCGGGCATGTGTGGGAGTCATTGGAGAATGAGGAATTCCTCCTGAAGCTGGGCGCTGTCGGCATCGGCTCCGACGGAAAGAAGCACCCGACCTCTGCGGGCCTGCTCATGTTTGGCAATGAATACGACATTGTGCGGGAATTCAATGCCTATTTTCTCGATTATCAGGAGCAGTATGATGCCGATACCCGCTGGACGGACCGGATCATTTCCTCGTCCGGCGACTGGAGCGGCAATGTGTATGATTTCTATTTCCGCATTTACAACAGGCTGATCCAGGATATCAAGGTGCCGTTCCGGATGGACGGCGGGAACCGCGTGGACGACACGCCCGTGCATCAGGCACTCCGCGAGGCATTGGCCAACTGCCTTGTCAATGCGGATTATTATGGCAGGCAGGGGCTGGTCATCCTCAAAAAGCGGGACGGCATCACCATGTCCAACCCCGGCAGCTTCCGCATTGAGCTCGACGCGGCAAAGAGCGGCGGCGTGTCCGATCCCCGCAACGGGACGATGCTGAAGATGTTCAACCTGATCGATATCGGTGAGCGCGCCGGAAGCGGCATCCCGAATATATTCCGCGTCTGGCGCGAGCAGGGCTGGGCAGCCCCCACATTTACGGAACAGCTTGAGCCGGAACGGACGATCTTATCGCTGACATTCGAAAAAATCGGCGATAAAAAATCGGCGATAAAAATCGGCGATAAAAAATCGGTGATAAACGAGAAAATGAAGGAAACGATCATTGCATATCTTACGGATCATGCAGAGGCGAAGACCGCTGAGATCGCCGCATATATTGGCTTGAAGTTATCACGCACAAGGGATTATCTGAATGAACTGATCGCAGAGGATATCGTTGTCGCCGAGGGCGGAAATCGCAACAGGACCTACCGTCTGAGATCCTGATGCCCCGCGGCGGGAAAGCCATGCTTGACAATCCTGCGCGGGTATGATAGAGTATCCCCTGCTCGGAGGGCGAGCTGTTCGAAGAAATAGCAGCCGGACAAGAGGCAGACTGAGACGTCTGTTTCCTGTCCGGCTTTTTTTGCGCAAAAAAGGAGGTGTGCGATATGGATTTTCTGAACGGCGGGATCAAACCAATCTGGCAGCCTTGAGCCAATGAACTTGTGCCGCAAAACGGCCGCAGCCCTCTGCAGGACTGCGGCCGTTTTTGCGCATTTTATTGCGGATATTTGTTTTCAAGTATGGAGCAGGCCGGAAGCTTACTCCGGAAGATACGAGAATGCATAGCCGAATTCTTCGGCAAGCTCCTGGACCGGAGAACCGCGATAGCCATAGACCGTAACAGTGGCTGGGTCGCCAAATGGCACATTATCGCCCTCGAGGTTGGGATCGCCATCTCGGTTAAAGTCCAGCGACCAGCACGGTACGACTACCTGCTTCAGATTTGGGCAGGAATTGAATACTTTGCTGGAAAGCTTCTGCAGATATGGCGGCAGCGTGATCGATTCGAGAGATTCACAGCCGTAGAAAGCGCCGCTACTAATGATATCGGTCATGACCGGCATTTCAACCTCCGTGAGGGAAGTGCAGCCTTTAAAAAGACCGGAAGGAATCCGCTCCAGAGCGACCGGCAGTCTTGCCTTTTTCAACGCAGTACACCCAAGGAATACGTTGTAATCCAAGCCTTGATTTGCAATATAAAATTCTGTAAGGGAATCCGGCAGATCGATCTCCTGCAGCGCCGTGCAGCCTGCGAAAGCGTAGCTTCTCAATGTGACCAGATGATCCGGCAGATCGATCTCTTCCAGTGAGGTACAGTTGTAAAACGCTTCGTATCCAATGCTCTGCAGCGAATCGGGGAGCTGGACATGCCGGAGCGAAGTACACCCGGAAAAAACGTAACTTTCTATCGTAGTCAGGCTTTCGGGCAGCTCTACGGATTCCAGCGCGGGATAGTTCCGGAAACAATACTGGTGCAGATACTTTGCGCCGTAGACAACCTTGACAGTTCGGATGCGCGGGATATACTGCTGCCAGGGAAACTTGTATCTTTCAACCTCATAAGCGGCTATCCGTGGTGTTTTGTTGATCACAAGTGTTCCGTCCGGGAAGAATGCCCAGTCTATGTTCCCGGTCGAGCCGCTTGCTTCTGCTCCGGTGGGGTCCACAACACCGGGCTCCGGGAGCGGATCGGCGACGCGGTCGATGAAGCGGACGAGGATCGCGGCCACCTCTGCACGCGTTGCACCGGAGGCAGCGTGGAGCAGCAGCTGGCCGCCCTCCTTGGCTCCGCCGATGATCCCGCAGGAGACTGTCCAGGATACGGCATCCGTTGCCCACGGGCTTACATCCTGCCCGTCTGCGAAAATGCTCATATCGCCGCGGCCGCTGGTGTCAAGCCCGGTTTTCAGTGCATAGCGATAAAGTATGGCGGCCATTTGCTCGCGTGTGACTTCGCCGTTCGGATCAAACTTTCCTCCGCCAACGCCGTTGACGACACCGCTCTGCGCAGCCCATGCGACCGGCTGAGCATACCAGTCTGAGGCTCGAACATCCGTGAACGGTGTGCCGCTGATGTCAGGCGAGCCTTCATAACGCCAGAGTACTGTGACCAGCATGGCACGGGTCATTTTTTCCTCCGGGCGGAAATGGTGCGTACTGACACCACGGAACAGGTTCTTCCCGACCGCAGAACAGACAGACGAATAGTACCAGGCATCTTCGGGTACGTCGACAAACTTATAATAATAGCTGTTGTAATGTGGGATGGTCTCACGCATATATGCGCCGCATTGCGTGCAGGTATGGATCGTCAGTCCATCGATCGTGGCAGAAGGCTCCCGTATTACGACCGGCTCGGCCTCGTGGTGGCCGTTCGGGTCAACACAGGTGTTCAACTCGATTGTCACAGATATATAGGTGCTTGTTTCGATTTTCAGAGTGCCCCAGCCGTAACCATTGGAATGAAGGATCAGAAGTCCGTTGCATTCCTCGACGGAATACGGCCCGGTGCAGGTGGCGTAGTTGAGCCTGACTGCGTAGCTGGGCGTGGGAGTCCGCCCGACGGCAAGAAGAACGGCCTTTCCTGCCTCAAGCTGGAGCTTGTCCAGCGTCTCGCCGGTTTCCCAATTCTCGATGGTCAGCTTCTGCACGGAGGCCGGGTAAAGGGAAACATAGAGGTTTGAGGCGAAGGCGCTTCCTTCAATCGGCTTCAGAGTGTTGCCGTCAAGTACGGCGGTGAAGTACACTATGGTATAAGTACCGACTGCCAAATCTGAATCGAAATGGTAATAATGTAAGTATTCATACAAACCGGGTTCCCCGGTGAATGCACCGTAGTGGGCGTTCAACGGCGTTCCGGACGGTGCGTCACCGCGATAGACTGCCGTGCAGTAGTATTGCCCGGCTTTTGCTGAACGGCTCAGGATCGCTTCAACTGTCAGACTGCTCTCCGGCGACATCGCTGCATCTTTTCTGGTTGGGGCAGGAAGAATCAGATTGTCATCCAATGCAAGCCGTTTTTCCCGGTTTATGGCTGCGTCAGGAACCAGACGGATTTCAGTATCCTGCGCGGATTCTTCCTGCGCGTTGGCCAGTGCGGCGCTCAGGACCTCTGTGGGGATTGCAGCTGCGGGGGAAGCCTTCGACACGGGGATGAAGAAGCACAAAAGAAGACTGCATAACAGGAATAACGCGGTGATTCTTTTCATGGGGTATCCCTCCTTTCCTGTATTGTACAGGTCATAGCAGCACATGTCAAGAAAATTTACCAAATGATCTGTCAAAGACTTTCTGCAGCATGGAAAAGCGGGGACTTTCCCATGCGCTGCCCCGTGGTCGATAATAGCCGATCTTCGCCTGTACTGATGCAGGGCTTGCCCTGCAGGGCATTTTGTGATAAACTGGAGAAAAATTTGCAAGGAAGTGATCGGATGTCGCTGCGGGAAAAGCTGCTGCGGGTCGCGCCGGAGGAATGGGAAAACGAGTTTGTCCGCATCCGGCCTATGACCACGCGGGACGACCTGATCTACGCGGGAGACGGCTGCCGCCTGACGGATGAGCAGAGGGAATTTGTGAACCCCGTGTGGTTTTCGCTCGGCCGGGCCTATCTGGCCCCGGAGGATCACGATCCCTGCCTGATCGAAAACGAGCGCCGGGAGCCGATCGGCTTTCTGTGCTTCACGGCATGGGCCGATGCCTACAGCTGGAGCTATTTTCTCGACGTCCGGCAGCAGGGGAGGGGCTACGGAAAGCGGGCGGCGCAGCTGGCGCTCCGCCTGCTCCGGCTGGCCGATCCGGATATGCCGGTCAAGCTGGCCGTGGAGGCTGCCAACACACGGGCGCAGCGGCTTTACCGCTCGCTGGGCTTCCGGCAGCTGCCGGAGCGGGACGGCGACGATCTCATATTCTGCATGGAGGAGAATCCTGATGGATGATCTGGTCTTTCGCCGGGCGGGGAAGACGGACCTGCCGCACATCCTTGCCATGCAGGCGGATATTTTCCACGGTGAGCAGGGCATCCCCGATGACGACGTCGGGGCTTTCCTGCAAAAGCGACCCATCTGCTGGTGCGCCGGGTCGGGCGGGGTGCTGTGCGCGGCGGCTGCGGCGTGGCAGGAGGGGAGCGAGACCCACTGGGGCCGCTTTGTCGTGCTCCCGGCCTTCCGGGGGCGGCACATTGGGTCGCGGCTGGCGCGGTTCTCGTTTGACGACCTGTTTGCGATGGGCGTTGACCGCATCCACATGGACGCCCGCGAGACGACGGTCCGCATCGTCTGCGGCATGGGCGGGCGGATCGTGGGCGAGCCGGCCGCGTTCTACCGGGGCACCGTGACCCCGGTCGTATTGGAAAGACATGCCTACCGCGCGATTTGAATTTTCGGAGGGAATGACAATGTGGTTCTGGTGGTTTATGCTGGCCTGCGATCTGCTGATCCCGGCGATCATGATCCTTACGGGACGGATGATGTGGAAGCACTGCCCCAAAAAGATCAACGGTCTCCTGGGTTATCGCACGACGCGCTCCATGAAAAATAACGATACATGGCGGTTTGCACATATGCACAGCGGCAGGCTCTGGTGGCGTGTGGGCTGGGTCCTGCTGCTTCTGTCAGCTGCGGTGCATCTCCCGTTTTATCACAGCGATCCCGGAACGATCGGGAAATTCGCCCTCGCGCTGGAGGCGGTCCAGTGCCTCGTCCTGATCGTCTCGATCTTCCCGACGGAGCACGCCCTGAAAAAGACGTTCCGCGATGACGGAACCCGCAGAGAGATCGGGGGGACCCGATGACACAGCGGGAACGCATTGCCCGCTTTGAGCGGCTGGGGCTTGGCCTGTTCGTCCATTTCGGCGTCTTTTCCGTGCCGGAGGGCGGGGAGTGGCATCAGGCCGCGTCGAAGGAGAGCGCGGCCGAATATGCGCGGTATCTGGACCGCTTTTTTCCGAAGAAGGACTGGGCGGAGGACATTGCGGCCTTTTCATCAGGAAATTTTCCAAACAGAAAGTCAGCAAAAATGCCGGGCCCGGTTTATGCCGGGTCCGGCGTTTCACGATACAATAACAGAGAGAACCAGGTGACGACATTGCCGCCGTACTGAAATTCGATCCCGTGGCGCTCGGCCAGTGCCGTGACGATGAGGCCATGGCTCTCCACGCAGGGAAACATCCGGTCCGGGTGGCGGCAGGGGCCGTCCGGCCAGGCACAGTGCGCGCAGATGGCGCACGATTCCGTGGAAAGCCCGTAGACCTCTGTACCCTGCGCGCGCAGGATGGCGGAGACCTGCCGCGTCAGCTCCTCGTGCGGGCCGCGCGTGGCGAGTGCCGCCTCGGTGTCCGCGATGTCCGCGACCTCCGTCAGCGACGTGATGAGCAGGCCCTGCGGATAGGACAGGCAGCGCGCCCGGCACGCCTCCACGGAGCCGACGGCGGG
>ULVV01020064.1_pt1 | contig 21861 bp, 23 predicted proteins | sample 1959761 | NCBI WGS metagenome assembly ULVV01 (sample SAMEA4835795, study PRJEB28245) | human gut metagenome | biome: gut microbiome; material: fecal sample | place: Denmark | collected 2008
CACAGTCATCATAATGCTCGGAGCAATAGCTGTTTTGCGGCAGCGCAACGTCTTCTCTCTTGTGGCAGTTGTCGGGATAGGGTGTTTTGCAGACGGAGGCGCAGGGAGCCGGATAATATTCTTTGCATCCCCATGGGCCGTTGTTGTCCTCGGGGCAAACGCAGGTCGCATATCTGGTGCCGTTGTCGTCGGAGCAGGCCTCACCTTTAATCCTGGGTGCGTCACAGGAGGCAAAAGGATACTGTGCGGTGTCACAGTAACAGCGGTGTTTGCCGCCGCAGACGTCGGCACTGAGGGTACGCGGTGAAGAACAGCTTGCCGGAGTGTAAATGTAAGCGGCATCGCAGCATTTATCATAAATCTTGTCGTTATAAGGACAGGCGCGGTTAAACAGGCCGGAAGCACAGGATGAGACGGCAAACCCCAGCCGTTGGCAATAATCGTTGGAAGGGTCGTCAAAATTCTGTTTTCCGAAATCGTTAAAAGTAAGGCCTTGGTCTCCGACGATAAAATGAACGGCGGCGAGCTTGTAGGAGGGCAGACGGAGATTTCCGTCTGCCGTTGATACGGCTTCAAGACTTTGGCTTTGATTCGTATCTATGAGGCTGGTGTCTGATAAGAGGAACTTTCCGGAAAAGTCGTATTCGACGGAACCGGCGTTAACGGGAGCCGCGGTTAAACACACGGCGCAGCCCAAACCAAGAACAGCTTTCATCATACACCTCTCTATAACTGAAACCATACCTCTTACAGTATGTCATAATTATATTATTGTGTCAATATTTAATGGGGCGGGATTTTATTTTTGGCTAAGAAGGGCAAATATTTTTATTTTGGCCGGGGAGTATTTTTTTGTCTTGTTATTAGGCTGATAAATGCTTATATAGATAGAGAATTATCAGTAAGGAGAATGAATATGACTTTTGAATTACCGGAACTGCCGTATGCCAAAAATGCATTGGAACCCTATATTTCAGAAAAGACAATGGAGTTTCATTACGGGAAACACCATAAAGCTTATGTCGATAATCTGAATAAGCTGGTTAAAGATACGGAATTTGAGAATATGTCTTTGGAAGAAGTGATTAAAGCTTCGGCCGGGCGGGCTGAATTCAGCGCTATTTTTAACAATGCGGCTCAGGCTTGGAATCATACGTTTTTTTGGAATTGTATGATGAAAGACGGCGGTCAGGCACCTCAAGGCGAATTGAAGGATAAGATTGATCGCGATTTCGGCAGTTATGAAAAATTCAAGGAAGAGTTTAAAAATGCCGCAACTTCTCAATTCGGTTCGGGGTGGGCCTGGCTGGCAGAGGGTAAAGACGGCAAACTGACGGTTATGAAAACGCCGAATGCAGATACACCGTTGGCACACGGGTTGAAACCGATTATAACCTGTGATGTTTGGGAGCATGCTTATTATCTGGATTATCAGAATCGCCGTCCGGATTTTGTAAGCGCTTTTTTGGAACATTTGGTTAAATATTAAATCTTTCGGGAAATAACGGATAATAAAGCCTGACGGAAACGGAGGGCTTTATTTTTGTCTGCACAGATTGGATTATTTAATTGCTTTTTAATAAATATGTGCTTAAATAACCGCAGATTTAAACGGTTTATATTGACTAATTTTGTCTAAAATGATAGAATTAAGTAAAAGTAATAATCTCAGGAGAGCCGATATGAGTTATGAAAATGCACCTGTTGAATTGACCCACGGTCATTACTATACCTGCGGCGGTTTGCCGGCCGGAAGCCGTGAAGCCGAGGGCGATTTGAAACAAACGCTGAAAGCTGTTGCGGCTTTGTTTAAAGCTCCGGAAGAAAAGCCCGTTAATTTTTCGATGATTGCCCGGGGCAGGGATTATTAGTCAGATGTCCGGCTATACGACTGAAAATAAGTTTGTGATTGCAGAGGGTGATGAAGGAGATTTGTATATTTTCCTTCAGGCTAAAAAGGAGCATCCGGATGAGCCGCGGGTAATCTATGACGGCTATGACCATGCTATTTTTATGCGCCGTCCCGAAGAACGGATTATTCTGGATTATATCCATCCTGAAGTGCGTGATCAACTGCGTAAGGCTCGTCGGGTTGTGATGGTTGAAACGATTTTGGAAAATATCAAAGAGAGCTATTACGCCGATATGCAAGTGGTAGATAAAATTCCGGTTGACTGGAGCAAGATAGGTCTGAAAACCTGGGAGGAAATTGTCCTCAAAGATAAGCAGGTCTAAAAAAGGACTTGCTTTTTTTTCAAATATAGCCTATTACATTTTTTGTCTTAACGGTCCCATCGTCTAGAGGCCTAGGACGCGGCCCTCTCAAGGCTGCAACACGGGTTCGAATCCCGTTGGGATCACCAATTAGTACTCGGGTTAGATTTTTTGGTCTAACCCGTTGTTTTTTATCTGAAATATGGAGTTCTACCGAATTTTGGTTATCATTTTCGGCCGTTTGGTTAGAAATTCTGCACAATCCTTTAATATCCAACGGGTTCGTAAGTTTTACCAAGTTTGTTTTAATTTTCTTCAAATGAGTTGTTTCAAACTCGCTGAACGGGAAGTTCAGCTCGTAGGTTAATTTTCCTTCGGTCAGCCATAACTCCTTGAAAACAAACTTTAATAAGAATCTTTTCAGCTCCAATTCAGACGATTTTGCGAACAAATATCCGGCGTCTGTTGCGATGTCAAAAAGTTCTATAATAGCACCATTGAAGCTTTCATCCGCTTTTTCGTGGGCAATGATTTTATTTTTCAGCTGATGCATCTTTAACTGGATTTCATTACGCTTCGTATCAAAAGTTTCTCTATCCAGCTCGCCGTCAAGCCGCAAATCAAACAGATGATCCAGTTTATCCTTAAACTTTTCTTGTTCAGTTTTGAGCTTCGTGATAGCATCACGGCAATACTTTCGTTCCGTTGATTTGGCCTTTTTAAGCTCTTCTTTTAGCTCAAATACCACATTGTCCGGCAGGTGAATCCGGTTTAATATGGCTTCTATATCTCTTAAAACATTTTGTTCAGGCACATAATATCTTGAACCGTCAGCGTGATGGCAAAAAATATAGATGTATTTTTGCTTTTTAATCTCGCAGACGCACATTTGATTGGTTAAGCCACAGCGAATTAGACCTCGCAGCAGAAATGGATTTTTCGTTAATTTTGGGTTTTTCATATTTAGATTATGCTCGGCTTTCTTTTTTTGGCACAGCTCCCAAAGTTCTTTGCTTATCAATGGTTGGTAGATATGCGGGATTAAACCTCTCTTGGTTCGCATCTCGCCATAATAAAATGGATTATTTATGATACCAAACATACTGTTTTTTGATACTTCCTGACCCGTTCTGCTTTTTAATCCAAGCATCTGAGCATATTTGGCAAGTTCGGTAACGCCCATATGGCCCAATGAATAGATTTCAAACAATTTTTTGATAATACTTGCTTCCGGTTCTTTGGAGCGGACAAATTTCTTACCATGTTCATTGATATAGTTTTCGTAGCCGATTGGTGCCATACCCGTAATTTCACCGTTTTTGTTTTTTTGCTCATTAGAACGGCGGATATTTTCGGCAAGTTGCAGAACATAAGCTTTCGCTCCCATTACCGAGAAATCCCAGCGCATAATATCAACCGAAGAAGATTGACTGTTCAAAATCATTCCTTCGCGATAAAAATGCAGCTCAATCTTATTTTGTTTCATTAAATCATCCAGCAGCACACTTTCTTTAAATGAGCGTTGCACCCTATCCACAGTATCGGCAATAATGGCTATTGTTTCACGCTGGCGTTTGCAAAAAGCAATCATTTCCATAAATTGCTTACGTTCGCCATGAGTTGAACTTTCTATGATTTCAAAGGTTTTGATAACCTCTAAACCTTTACGCTCGGCGTAATCAAAAAGCCTATTGCTCTGTGCTGTCAGGCTCAATCCTTCTTCCTGCATTTTGGTTGAAACTCGGGTCAATATGACTGCTTTCATTTCTTAAAATCTCCTGTTTCATTGCAAGTAAACACTTGGCAAAACCTATCAGATTGCGTGTAGCGGCTTCTAATTCCATATCCGATAACGGCTTTGGAGCAATCTCTTGCAATATTTCTTTTAGTCTTGTCGTCATCTTATCTTATTCCTTTGCCTAAACTCAAGCAAAAATAAAGCTAATCCCTTGTTTTATCATCTTTATTTGTGCGAGAGCTTATTTTCACCCTCGCACAAATATAAAAAACACTTACAAGGCTTGCAGAACTTGCGATATCTGATCGCTTACCAACGGCTGAGCTGCCACAATCGTCCGTTCGCGAGCTTCTTTCAACTTGCGCTCTTTATCTTCTTTTTTCTTGATTTTCCGGCGTTCGTTGGCTTCCTTTTTGCGTTCGGAGGCCTTTTCTACTTCTTTGGCCAAGAAATTGACAATATCATCATCAAATTCATTATTGGCAACACTGGTATAGAAATCCGCTAAAAAATTGAGCTTTTGCATATCATCCAATAAATCGAGCGAATAGCGGATAATCCTTTTACCGCCCAAACGAAGCGTAAAGAGTGATTTCTTATCCGTATCAATAATCAGCTTGTTCATCCGGTTTTGCAAATTCCAATTGTTCTCCTTGAAATTTTTCATATTCTCGGTCAAAAGCTTCAAAATACGCTCTTTGGCCGTTTCCAAAGTCAATTTGCCTTCATCTTGTGAGGTTTCAATCTTGGAGGCGTTATATTTTTCTAAAAAGTTTTTCATTTCATTTTCCTTTCAAAATTAGGTTATTTGTTAAAAAAAAGAGCATAATAATTCTGTATGACAAACAGGTGTTACCTGCGAGCCATTTGGGGTTAAAACGTTTGCTTTTACTTGAAAATCAGTTAGTTATGGCAGTCCATTACACAAACCACATCATCGGGTTCAAACGGACAGCGAACATCAGTCACATAATAGAATTGTCCGGCAGAAGAAATATAGGCATATACCCCTTGCGGGCTGGAAATAACATCTTTGTAGTGTTTTATTTCTTTGAATTCAAAGCTATCAAAGTGAACAGATGTCTTTTCATATATTTTGAAATCTCTACCATAAGCAAAACCATGTTGTCGCAAAATACCATCCTGCTCGTCTAAGTTTCCATAATCTTTCTCGCAAAGCCCTTCGGCCTTACAAAACGCCGCAAAATCGTCATGTTCTGACAATTTCCAGTCCCCGAATTGATGAACACGCTCTCCAGATACCGGCATAAACCCGAGCATTTTGTCTTTGAGCTCTTCCGGTGCAAAGTCTGCAGCCTTTGCTACAAGTTGATAATGCATGAGTTTTCTCCTAGTATGCAAAGCGAGCAGCCTTGACAATATTTTCCAAGCGTTTGGCTTCTTTTTTGAAGCGGTAACCTCTTATGATTGAAGCTATGATATAAGCTAGTACGGTCATTTTTATTTCCTTTCTGTTTAATTGTTAAAACATGGCATCGTTGCCGGACAAGAACAGTATGAGTGAAACAGAAAATGAAAGTCAACAGATTGTTTTTCAATGATTTTTGCAAGAGGCGGTTTTAAATGTATTTAAATAGATGTCTGTAGATATAAGAAGGTAAAAAGTTTTGGAAGATTTTTCATAAAACCGAATATTTTGCACTATTTGACAACAGAATCGCAAAATCCGAAGAATTTTTTAAGTGAAATTAAACTTGTTTGCGGTTAAGCTTATCACAATAAAGTAGGATTTTATGAGGAACGCCATGGCACATTTTAACTTCAATCAAGGGCTTTTCCAATCCAAAGGTGAAATGTCAAAATACATTTCAGACGAAGGAAAAGAGTATATTCCCTATGATTATAATTTTGCGAACGATATTGTGCCGGCAATCAACAACCTGCTTCCAGATGTAGAGAAAGTCCCTCTCTCGTGCGAACTGAAGAACGTTAAGGTCTTTTTGCAAGGCAGTCTTATCGGACTTTGTTTCAAAGACTTTGACTTCGGCGATGTGCAAGCTGCCGGAGCATTGTTTGGGGCAACAGGTTCACCTTATATCAGTGTGCTATACTTCATTAACTGCCGATTTGGAGTTAATGACGGAATTGACATTCCGCCGGCCGGTGTCGGTTTTTATGACTGTGTGTTTGAAGAGGATTACAACGTTCGCATTCGCGATGACAAACCGGACGCTCCTATTGAATTTAATAATTGCGTCTTTAACAGCAGTCTGAACTTTGACAATATACACGCACGTATTCCGGTGGAGATTGATCGTTGTTTGTTTAACGAGAACAGCTGCTTGAATATGAAGAATTTTAACGATACAGCGGAGTTTGGCTTATATCACCTTGAAATCAGGAACACTATTTTTAAGGGCACCGTGAATTTTGACGGCGGCGTTATTCCGACTAAGAGTATCTTGGAATATCTGACCTTTTTCCGCGAAATCAGCTTTAAAGATACGAAAATCGAAAAAGATGTCAAAATTCAAAATTTAAGCTTTGCGCCGTTTATTACCAAACCGGCAAAGGACGGCTTTAAGAGCTTTCTTAATGCGCTGAGTGTCAACGGATATGGCAAAGAAGCCAAGTTTTATGAGCAAAATGTCGGTGCGGAAGCGGTGGAGCAGAAAATTGACAAGGATAAATTGGAAATTGCCATCAAATCCAATTGGGTGAGTATTAAACAAGCCGCCGCAATCCTAGGCATTTCCTACACAACACTGCTCGCTATGCGTAAAGAAGACAAAGCCGGCGGAATCCAACGAATTCCCTATCGCGGCGAAGGCAAAAGCAGCTGTTACTATGTCCCTCTCCTCGAAGCCTACAAAAGCCGCGATATGGCCTTGGTTAATAGATTGGCTAAGGAGATGGCGGGGAAATAAAGATAAACACTTTATAGAATTAATATTAACTCTTTAATAGAGGGACACTCCTGACTTTAACTTATTTATAGACTAAGTTTATCTATACCTCAAACCAATACAACGATTAACAACATATCATCAAAACTTTAATCCACTGATTGTATAAGCAAAGAAAACAACTTGCATTTTGCATTGTTTACCCTAAACTGTCTTTATCAACTAAGGACAAAAGCATGCTAAAAAAAACAAACACGGATATACAAAAAAATCACAATATTCGAGTACAGCCAATATTATCCGTATTCCTATCTTCTTTAAGAGATATCGGATACTCTTTTGAAACGGCATTGGCAGATTTGGTAGATAACAGTATCTCTGCATCCGCTGCAAATGTCTACCTGTATGCGTTACCATCAATTGATATGCTGGCAATTTTAGATGATGGACAGGGCATGTCCGATAGTTCGTTAATAGAGGCCATGCGCTTGGGAACCCAAAAGGAAAGTCGGGAAAAAAACGATTTGGGAAGATTTGGCTTGGGATTAAAAACCGCTTCTTTTTCTCAATGTCGAAAATTAACGGTGTTTTCTTATGACAGTTCAGAAATTTCAGGTTATACTTGGGATTTAGATGTACTTTCACAGACGAATGAATGGCTACTACAAAAAGCTGATATTAAAGAATTTAAAGATAAGTTGGATTCTTTAGATTCTGCTATATACAATAAATTCACAACATTTAAGCATGCTTCTCTGGTTATATGGGAAACAATAGACAGATATTCTGCTGAAGAATTTAATGAAGAACTGAATAAAGCACGCAAGCATTTGTCTTTGACCTTTCACAGATACTTAAGCTTTCCCGGGTTTAACGGGCAGTTGATTAAATTATATTTCAATAATAATAAAATCGATCCGTTTGATCCCTTTACCTCAAGAGATAAAAACATAGCAAGAGCAGGTATGCAAGCACAAACTGATGAATATCTGCTAACAAACGGAACGAGCCTTTCCGTCACACCTTATATTTTACCTCCGTTGAATAAACTTTCTCAGGCAGAATATAAGGAGTTGGCTACAGCAGATGGCTTTACAAGATCTCAGGGATTTTATTTGTACAGACAGGGACGTTTGCTGATTTACGGTACCTGGTTCGGATTATCTTGCATTAAAGATGCTTCGAATCTTGTCAGAATAAAAATAGATGTAGATGTATATCAGGATCAGCAATGGAAAATAGATGTAAAAAAATCCACAGCTTTTCCTAATCTGGAAATAAGAAAAATTTTATCTCATTATGTAAACGTACCGATAGACAAATCAAAAAAAGTTCACAAAGCATCTGGTGTAGTATCTAAGAAAACCAGAGATTGTTATTGGAAAGAAGTCATATTTAACGGTACTTCCGAATTCAGAGTTAACGAAGATCATCCGAGATATAAAACATTAATTGAAAATATGACACAAAAACAAAGACAACATTTAAAGGGATATTTATCCTGTTTAGAAGAATGCTATCCGAAAGAGCAATTGCATTCATTGATGACTGCTGATCCATATTCCGTAAAAGAAAGAACCGTGGATGAAAGTATTCTGAATGAAGAAATTGCTGAATATAAAAATATGGGAAAAGACAGAGAAACAGTAAAAAAAATACTTTTGGCTGATGAATATTATATCAACGCTGAAACTTTAATTGATAAAAGACTTGGAGAAATTTATGAGTAACGGGTATGAACCTCTTTTAAATATGGCTAAATCCTATTTAACGGATTTAAAACAGATTACCGAAAATGATGTTATTGAAGCTGTAAAAACAGTAAGTGCCATGTGCAAAAAAAGATACAATATACAGGAAGATGACATACAAAAAGCTATATCAGAACTGCTTTATTTTTACGCTGTAACAATGACAGATGATGACGCAGAATTATTCAAACCCCAAATCAGATCTACATGGTGGACCGACTCAGCTGAAACGCGTAAAAAAGAAGGAAAGAACTATTATTGGGATTCTTACAAAGAATATCTTTTGAAAAAGGACAAATTACCGGAAGATGTTATCAAACGGATTGATGAACGAAGTGATAAGGTAATGAATTATCTCTTTGATCCGACAAATCCAGATATAAAGGATGCAACGCGTCGTGGTATGGTTATAGGTTCTGTTCAATCAGGAAAAACGGCTAACTATTCTGCTCTTGTTGCAAAAGCGGCAGATGCCGGTTATAAAATTATTATCGTGATTGCTGGTATATCATCTCTTTTGAGAAAGCAAACACAGTTTCGTGTTAATTGCGGTTTTGTAGGGCAAACTGATTTAAATAAGGATGAGCCTGAAAAAATTCCAGAAAACATGGTTACGGAAGGAACCGTTACTACATACAGAAGACAAAAATCGGATGAATTGGAAAGGCTTCGTCCATATGCTATGACAACCGAACGAATGAGCGGAGATTTTAAGACAGATTCGGCACGAGCGCAAAAACAAACCAACCTTAATAACACAACATCTCCCATTATTTTGGTTATTAAGAAAAATACAAAAGTATTAGAACAACTTTTAAAATGGTTGGAAGGCAAGGATTTATCTGAGAAATCTTTATTATTAATTGATGATGAGGCCGATAATGCATCTGTTAATACTAAGAAAGAATATACTGAAATAACAGCAATTAATAAAAAAATAAGATTAGTTTTGAAAAACTTTAGAAAAAGTGCTTATGTTGGTTTTACTGCAACACCGTTTGCAAATATTTTCATAGATCCTATGTTTGATGAAAATGCAGAGGATCAGGATTTATACCCGCGAGATTTTATTATTTCGTTGTCTTCACCGGATAATTATTTTGGTCCGCAAAAAGTTTTCGGGCCGGAAAGTGCTGAAGATTCAGATTATATCAAATTGCTGTCAGAAGAAAACTCAGATGATGCAAAAAAGGATTGGCAGAAATATTTTCCCGTAAAACAGAAGAAAGATACAACCTATCTTGAAGTAAATGATTTACCAACTTCTTTAAAAGAAGCTATAAATCTATTTATTTTCAACATATATGTTCGTAACCGCCGAGGTTATGGGGATAAGCATAATTCCATGCTTATACATGTCAGTTGTTTGATCAATATGCATACTGTAATTAAGAAATATGTAGAAAAATACCTCCGTGACTTAGAAAATAATATCAGAAATTATGCAAAAATGAAAGGAACTGCAGAATATCAAAGACATATTGTGCCGTTAAAAAAATTATTTGAAGATATGCTTAAGCGAAATTGGGCTTCATCTACAAAATTTGATATTCCTGATTTTGAGGAAATGCTTTCTGAATTACCGAATGTCATTTCAAATATCATGGTCGGGATGTCAAATACATCTGAAGCATCTATTAAGTATTCTTCAGAGCATCAAACCAATATGATTGCCGTAGGTGGTAACAGTCTGGCAAGAGGTTTCACAATTGAAAACCTGAGTGTAAGCTATTTTTTAAGAAATACCAAAATGTGTGATACTCTTTTACAAATGGGACGTTGGTTCGGATACAGGCGTGATTATGAAGATTTATGCAGAATATATACTACCGAAAAATATTATGAAAATTTCCATGATGCATTAATAGCAACCAATTCTTTGGTCAATTGCGTAAAAAATATGGAAAAAGCCGGAAAAACACCAACGGAATTTTTAGTAACGGTATCTCAACATCCGGCAACAAGAATGATTTTAACCGCTAGAAATAAAATGTACAACGCCGAAAATGATAAAGGCGTCTATCTTGATGGAACTATCCGTGAAAAAGGAACTTACGAACATTTTGAAATGAATGAAGTTGCCGCTTACTTTAAAACTGCAGAGCAATTTATTTCGCAACTCGGTTCTCCTGAGGATAGGGGGAATTGTTATCGATGGATACACGTTTCAGCAGATAAAATCATTGATTTAATCCATCAATGTCCCAAAGCCTTTAATGATAAAATTGACTCTGCTTTGCTGGAAAGGTATGTTAAAGAAAATAAAAGATTTGAGTGGCGTGTCGTTCTTCCATATGCACAAAAAGGACAGCACCTTACATTAGGAGGTAATCTGTCTTTTTATAAATTTGGGCGTTTTGATAAATTTGAAAACGATATATCATCATATTCTTTTTCCGTTTCGGATATTTCCCATGAGAGATGCGGTTCTCTTGATAATGAGTATTCAAAGGAATATACCAGACAAGAATTAAGAGAGCATAGAGAAGCACCTGTATTAGTTATTAATATTTTTGATTTGTTTGAACATTTGAGTAAATCAGATAGAAAAGAGAAAGAAAAAATATTAATTTATGAAAACTTTCCATTTTTCTCGCTTAGTTTTCCGGGAAGTTTTGAACATCCGAAGTTTAAGCCTCTGACTGGTTTTGTATATAACCGAAAATTACAAGAAAAACTCAGAACGGAAATAAGAGAGCAGGAAGAAGGCTGTGATGATACGGAGAATGAATATGAAAATGACTGACATTGCATCTGTTATCCCATGGGAATCCTTATCTGAAGGACAAATGATAAAAGCATCACCGTTGCCGGAATCAAATATATGGTGGGTTCGTTTAAACGACGGAAGATATGGTTTGAGGATAAATTTTAACGGTATTGTACATATGGATATTTCTCAAATTCGTTTTAACGGAGCCGATGCTAACTTATTGGAAAAAGATGGACAATCTGTTTTTGCTCTATCTTTACGGGAAAATGCCGATATTGAAATTTTTAATCGGTTTGGTGAGGATTTGCTGTCTGTTTCTATATATGATGATAAACAAAAATATGCAGATGCATTATTCATACGAATGAAGCAATGGATGAAATTCTTACAGAAACTAAAGAAAAAGGAAATTGATGTTAGGGTACAGATAGGTTTAATGGCTGAACTGAAATTTTTGGAATATATGCATTCCGAGTATTTATGTACATATGAAGAGTTATTGGCTGCATGGCAGGGACCTGAGAGAGCAAGTAAAGACTTTATGTTTGATAATTTTTTTGCTGAAATCAAAGCGTGTTTTGATGATGAGAGTAGTATTCGCATTTCCAATGAAAAACAATTAATGCAGGAAAGCAAAAAATTATTTTTAATATGTTATAAGTTTGTTCAGGATGCTATGGCTGATAATCTTTCAGAGATAATAAATTGCTTAAAACAGCAAATAAGTGCTGAAAAAGAAAATTTAGTTTCAGTTTTTGAGCAGAAATTGTTATCTGCAGGATACAATCCTGCTGTTTTATATGAAAATCTCATATCAGTGAAAGATGTTTCCGTTATGTATTATAAAGTTACGGATAATTTTCCGAGTATTACCGTGGCAGATATTCCCGAATGTATTTCTAATGTAAAATATGATTTAGATTTCACGGGGATATCTAAATATGCCATACAGAAGCTTTTTGAAAGGAACGAATAATGGCTGATATTAAACTGGAAGATTTTTATCAAGGTTTTTATCAGGATGCTTTAACTGATTTCCAAATTGATAAGGATGCTTCCAAAGCACAGATATTTACGCAAAAAATAGGAAGTTATCTTGAACAGGATGGAGATGTTGCCGATATAACCTGGGGAGAATATATTCAATCAGATATAGAATTTTCGGGATATGCTTATGATGAAGAACGCAGATTACTTACAATTATAGGAAACCAGTTTTTTCCGGGAGAAACTATTGAAACACTTACAAAAGATATGTATGAACGTAAGTTCAAAAAACTGAAACTTTTTTTTGAAGAAGTTACGAATGGTTCGCATCCTTTATATTCCATTATGTCTCCTGGTGATGAAGCTGTTGAATCGGCAAAGTTCATATATGAACTGTTTAATTCTGCTAAAATTCAACGGATTATGTTTTTAATTATCACAAACGGAACACTGACAAGAAACACCAAAGTGATTGCTCCTGAAATAATTAAAAATTTAAGAGCCGATTTTCAGGTATTTGATTTGAAAGATATTTACAGAATATCAACACAGGAAAACAATCTTCAGGAAATTGAGGTTTCTATCAGTGATTACACGGATGAAGGTTTATTGTGTTTGCCTGCATCTTTGGAAGCTCAGGACTATGCTTCTTATCTGGTTGTTATGCCTGGAAATGTTTTAGCTCAAATATATGATCAATACGGACAAAAATTATTAGAGCAAAATGTTCGTACGTTTCTGCAATTTAAAGGAAATACCAATAAGAAAATGCAGATTACGATTAAAGAAGAACCTGAGCGCTTTTTTGCCTATAATAACGGATTGACTTGTACGGCATCTTCAATTGAAGTTGAAAAACAAGATAACGTTTTAAAGATTGTGCGGTTAAACGGATTGCAAATAGTGAACGGCGGTCAAACGACTTCGGTAATCTATAACTGTTATAAGAATAAGCTTGATATAAGCAATGTATTCGTTCAAATGAAACTGTCCGTAGTTTCTAAAGAGGATGAATATGCGGACTTTGTCGGTAAAGTGGCAAGATATGCCAACAGTCAGAATCCTGTTAAAGAATCAGACTTCTTTTCTAACAGCCCGTTCCATAAGACATTTAAAGAACTTTCCGAAAGAATATGGGCTCCTATGTCTGGTGGCCAACAGATTAAAAATAAATGGTATTATGAACGTACTCGCGGTCAATATTTGAATGAGAAAGCCAAATATATCAGAGATGGAAAAGAAAAAGAATTTCTGCTGCGTTATCCGAAAGAACAAATGGTAGATAAACATTTGTTGGCAAAAACGGAAATGATTTTCAGTAATTTCCCGTACCTGTCCACCAAAACAAACCAAGCTTTCCCAAAGTTTGTAAAACAAATTGAAGATATGCTTGAGAAAGATGAGCTTTCCATTAATGAGGCTTACTTTAAGGAAGCAATAGCAAAAATAATATTAACCGTTAAAACGGATAACATCTTAAAAGAAGCCGATTGGGTAAAGGACAGAAAATCCGTAAGAGCTTATATCAAGGCCTATGCGTTGGCTATTTTGAATAAGTATATCAAGGAGCACGAAGCATATCTTAATTATGCGGATATATGGGACAGACAGGATATATCCGATGACATGGAAAAAGTATTGAATGTTTGTATTAATGTTATCAGATCTTATATTGAATCTCAAGAAAATGAAGCTGATTTGCGTGAAAAGTTCAGCCGAGAATATACATGGAAAGAAATACAGCAAATCAAGTTCGAAATACCTGAAAAATTATTTGAAAATATAATCATCGAAAAGGAAACGGTAAAATTCGAGAAGAAAGAAGCAAAAAAACAACAAGCGATTGATAATAATATAGAACGGCAGGCTTTTATTGTAAAATTACCGTTCTCAGTATGGGAAAAATTATTTGCTTTTTATAATGCAAATAAGTCTTTATGCGGTGGCTTGAAGGAATTTGAAATATTAGGAAAAATGTCAAAAGGATATCTCCTTCCACCGAGTGAAAAACAGGCTCAAATTTTGTATACTCTTTATGAGAAAGCTAAAAGTATGGGAGTAAAGCTTGACAATGGATAAGCTCACCAAAGAACAAAGACATAAAAATATGGTTGCCGTTAAAAACAAAGACAGTAAGATAGAGTTGACTTTGCGTAAAATTTTGTGGGATAACGGATATAGATACCGTAAAAATTATTCCAAAGTATACGGTAAACCAGATATTGTTTTTATAGGCAAAAAGGTGGCAATCTTCTGTGACAGCGAATTTTGGCATGGCTACTCTTGGAATGAAAATAAGGATAAAATTCATTCAAACAAAGAATTCTGGACAGGAAAAATCGAGAGAAACATCAAAAGAGATGAAGAAGTTAATAAAAAACTTGAAAATGACGGATGGACGGTGTTAAGATTCTGGGGAAAGGAGATTTTAAAAAATCCGGAAGCTTGCTTTCAGGAAATTGTTAGTGTGTTAGAGAAAAAAGATGAAATATAAGACTATTGATCTATGTGCCGGAATTGGAGGAATTCGCAAAGGTTTTGAGCTGACGGGAGGATTTAAAAATGTCCTGTCTGCAGAAATAGATGAATATGCTTGTAAAACATATGAACATTTGTATAAAGACAATCCGAGAAACGATCTGACTTCCGATGATTTTAAAAAGAAATGTTCTGATCTTGACTATGATGTATTGTTAGCTGGTTTTCCGTGTCAAACATTCAGCAGAGCAGGAAAAAAGGCAGGATTTGAAGATACCGTCAAAGGGACAATATTCTTTCATATTTTGGAAATAATAAAATGCAGTAAAAAGCGTCCGAAAGTCGTCTTTTTGGAAAATGTCGATCATCTGACGACACATGACGGAGGCAGGACTTTCAAAATAATATTAGAAAAATTGACCGAATTAAATTATAAAATAATCGGTGTTAAGAAAGAAAATAACGGAAACATTATTTACGATCCTAAAGATTTTATAAGAAATTCAAAGGACTTCGGCATTCCTCAAAATCGCCCCAGAGTTTATATAATAGGCTTTGATATGGAACAATATCCTGACATCAAATTGCCAGATCACATCCCTTTTAAGGGTAAAGATAAGCTATATGCCGATTTGAATGATTTGCTTGATAAGAATGTTTCCGAGAAATTTTTTATGTCGCAAGGATACTTGGAGACTTTAGAAAAACATGCTATCAGAGAAAAAAATAAGGGTAACGGTTTCGGATACAGAATAGTTAATTTAGAAAATATAGAACATCCTATTGCAAATACAATTCTTGCTACGGGTGGTTCTGGTAAAGAACGAAATCTTATACTGGATAAGACTAACGGTAAAAAATATGCCGGAAAAATGTATGGTCAGAAACAAACTCCGATTAACAATAAATTTGTGCGAGTTATGACACCTATGGAATGGGGAAAACTTCAAGGTTTTGTAAATTATGCTTTTATTAATAAGAAAACTGGTGAGGATACTTTTACTTTTCCTTCAGAGGTTTCTGATACACAGCAATATAAATTATTCGGAAATTCAGTAACCATCCCTGTTATTGAACAAATGGCCAGTATTATCTTAGAACTTTTAAATACAAATCAAAAAAACATAGGCAATAGAAAATGTTCTTAAAAACTGAGTTTAAAAAATATCTAAACTCCAAGGGATTAAAACCTGTATCTGTTTTAAAATATAGCGAACAGGTTCCAGCCTTTTTTGAAAAGATATCTGGTAAATCACTCTACAATTATCATAACATTGCAGATTTAGTTCCGGCAATTAGCAAAATTAAAAAAAATATTACCTTTATCAATACCGATAAAAAAGGAAATAATATGTATTCTGCAGGAATAAATCATTACATTTCATTCATCCAACAGAATCCTACATTATTATTTGACATCGCGGTATCGTCTTCTTTAAATGATACTCACGAGATTAGATTAGCAAGACTACAGAAAAAGAAAGGCAAACCCCAAAAATCAATTTCTAATATTACAATTTATAACAGAAATCCCGATGTAATTGCCGAACGATTATATATTGCATCAGGATATTGTGAAGATTGTAAACAAAAAGCACCATTTTTGAGAAAAAGTACCGGAGAGCCATACTTAGAAGTACATCACATAATTCCCTTATCACAAAATGGAGAAGATAGTGTGGATAATACTATAGCATTATGTCCTAATTGCCATAGAAAAAGGCACTTTGGCTAAAAATACGGATATAATTCCATAATTAATTTATTTCCTTCTATAAATCTCCTCCGCCAATCTATCAGCCCTGGCTTTTTCAAATTCATACTGCTGTTTGTAGTATTCGGCGTCGCGTTGGTAGTTGACGGCTTCTTGGGTGATGATTTTCTTGTCTATATTGCTTAAATCTACGCAAGAGATTGTCAGATAAGGCTTGCCGGAGAGATTTAATACTCTGCGGTCGTGATTATCCGTAGATTTGAGCAAATATCCCTCGCGGATCAATTCATTTACCAGAACTTTGGCAGAATTAACCGTCAGCCCCAAGGCCATGGCGATTTTATCGTTTCCCATAAAAAATTGATGACTGTTGTTGGTTTTGTATTTAATGAAATCTAACAGCAGACGCTTAGTAATAGATAATTCAGCTTTGCTTTTGCTCATGTTTTCTCCTTAATAAATCATTTGTCTGCATCTATTTATTAAGAGATTTTATCAGATTGGGATTTTAACAAAATTGAGGTTGGAAATTGTTATTTCCACCAATTCAGAGCTTCGGAAACACTTATTTTCACTTTCTTAAAAACGGAAACGGATATTTCCCCTCCCAGAAGTCGTTATTTCCGCTACCGGAAACTTATATTTCCCCGAACGGAAGCCGTTATTGCCACCGCCCGTTAAGCAAATCATTACATATCAAGGCATCCAGAGGAATTTTGAACAGCTATAATAGTATTATAATAGAAATAAAAAAGAGCTATTATAATAGACCGGAATAACAATAGTTTCTTGTTTTATCTTCTAAAATAGAGCGATTTAAAGCAAATCAGGTGCATTGAATTCAACACACCTGATAAAGACAAATTTGATTTATTATTGAAACATAGCGGTCTGCTACATAGGTATTTATCTCTTGATTTTAGCAATTTGTTCTAATCACAAAATGAGATTTGTACCGGATAAATACCTTTGTAATTAACAAGACAAAGGAGATTTTATGTTAACTTATAATCCGGAAAACAAGACCTATTCAAAACTCATTCCTATTGAAGAACTGGAAGGAATGAAAGAAAAAATGCGTGCTATTGAAGAGAGATTAAAAAACACACCGATCAATCCACCATATACCTATGAAACAGAAGCAGAACTTGATATTAACGACATTGAGGTCTTAAAGGAGTTCTTGGAAACCGAGAAATTTAATATCAATATGGCTATCAATCGCCGCAGAGCCAGTTTGTTTTTGGTAGCTTGCTATTTTACGAACAATAAAGATGTTTTAGAGTTTTTAATAGAACAAGGCAGCGAAATCAACAGAACTGATATTTTCGGATATAACGCCATTATGTCCGTGGTTCTGAACGAAAATATGAACGATCAAACAAAACTAGAAACAATTCAAATATTGATAAACAAAGGTTGTGATGTCAACTGGCTGAATTATCAGTGCGAAACAGCCCTCACTCTTGCGTTGGAGCGTGTGGAGATTGATATTGCCAACCTTTTGCTTGATAATGGGGCTTTTCTTTACAGAAATTAAGTAAAATCAAAGCTATTTAGCACAAAATTCAAGGTTAGAAACTACCTCTAACAACATTTGAAGAGCATCTGACAGCTTTTTCATTTTTTGCAGAGGTAGTTTTTGACATAAGTAGAAATCATAGATATTTGTAACCAATGCGCCACATTCATTTGCAAACTTTTGTAATGTATTAATTACTTCGCTATCATCTTCCTGAAGAATTTCATATTCCGCGATTTTATCGCAATTTTGACTCAGATATTTGTTGAGCTCGTCTTCATTTTCAAAGAATTTATAGCCTTTACGCGATGTTATGGTTTCTATCAGTACCTTCATTTTTACTCCTTGTATTCTATAATGGTATTTATAGGAATTTTTCATCTTCCAACTCGTTAAATTTAAAATAAAATGATGTTAAATCAATCAATTACCGACAAAAATGTTAAAAAAAGTGCTTGACTTAAGATTTTTGGCATGATACCTGGTCCGCCATCAAAACAACAATTTGATGGAGATTCAAATGATTAGCAATAAAAACGCTTTAATGCAGGCACTTTATAACGATGATATGGAAGCCGTCCGTGCAGAGCTTGCGAAAGGTGCGGATGTTAACCAACCATACAATGCTGCCGGGTGGACACCATTTATGTGGGCGTGTAAGGAATTTTTTGAGACTGATCGAATTAAGCTTTTTTTAGAGGCCGGCAGTAATGTTTCTTCTCGGAATAAAGACGGAGAAACGCCATTTATGGTTGCCGCCAAGCGTAGAAGCTCACCGGCTACTTTGAAGCTTTTATTGGACGCCGGTTCGGATATCAACACACAGGATAACAAAGGCACAACTGCTTTTATAAATATGGTCAGACACCCGCAAGCAATGATGAGACTGTCTATTCTGGACTTTATGATTGAGAATGGTGCAAATCCGAATATTTCCGACAAATCCGGTAAAAGTGTTTGGGACTATGCCGCTGAACAGGATGGCATGACCGATTATTTATGCGTTCGGTTATTGGAGGAAAGTTGCCATGAATAATGCTGCCCGAATTGCCGCATTAAACGATGCTTTCAGAGCTAATCCCTCGCTCGGGACATTTGTTTTAACCGCTGGTATTCTCACTGATATGCCGCAGGACGTTGCAGCAATTCTTAACAAAGTACGGACTTTTAAGGATTTCAACGAAAGCGATGATCCGTATGGTGAACACGATTTCGGGGCGTTTGATTTTAAGGGCAAGAAGATTTTCTGGAAGATTGATTATTATGACCGCAATTTTGAATTTGCCTCGCCGGATGCCGCTAATCCGGCGGTTACCAATCGCGTTTTAACCGTTATGTATGCCGATGAATACTAAGAGGCCGTTATGGAATATGATGTTATTTGCAGCGAAAGCATAGACAAGCTGGTAGAATATGTGAACGTATACCTTCAGGAAGGCTGGAAATGCCAAGGCGGTATCGGTGTATTGACACAAGGGTTGAGTTACAAAGTTTTTTATCAAGCAATGATTAGAGGGTAATATGGTTAACAGTGTTTTTGTAGATGACAAGAAAATGAGAGATATCCTGACTTATATCAGCGGAATGAAGCACGCGAAGAAAATCCGGATGATGTTTTTATGTTCGCACAACGGTATGCGGTCTATTAACTTCTGCTATTTGCAGGTTAAAGACGTATATACGCCGGATTGGAAAGTAAAAGATGTTATTTGCTTAGATTATGACAAGAACAAAGGCAAGAACAAATGCTCGTATTACCTGAACGGGCAGATGAAGAAAGAGTTTGGCGAATATTTGAAGTATCTGCAAAGCCAGGATGCGAATTTGAACAGCGAGAGTTATTTGTTTACGAGCCAAAAGCAAAACAAGCCTTATAACCGCGTCAGCATCAGTCGTTTATTCAGTTCTATCTATCGGAAATTTAACATTCAAGGAGCCAGTCACCTAGGACGACACCTGTTTGTTTCAAAACTGGTAAACTCCGGTGTTAATATCTGTATTGTGCAGAAACTGGCTAACCATAAGAACATCAGCACCACACAGCATTATTTTAACTACGATCCGCAGATGCTCGCGAATGCTGTGGAGAATCTGAGGGTGTAGAGAATTTTTATTATAAAACTATAAAAAAATGTGCTTTCTTTAACATTTTGATTGCTTTAAACTTTCGATAGAATGATACTCTACTTAAGTAACTATTGGCGGAGAATTAAAATGGCAAATTATCCTAGAGGATCTGAATGGCGTAGATGGGACTTGCATATTCATACACCAGAAACATTATTAAATAATCAATATGAGGGTAATGACTGGGAGCAATTTATTAAGAAAATAAACGAATCCTCAGTAGATGTAATTGGTATTACAGATTATATGCTATTAGATAATTATAAAAAATTATATCACAGAAAAGAAGAGCTGGCAGCGAATAAATACATTATTCCTAATCTGGAGTTCCGAATGACACCAGAAACGAGGGATAGAAAAGGAATAAATTTACATTTGATAATAAACCCTGAAGATTCTAATCATATAGAAAAAATTGAAGAGGCTTTGTCTCATTTATGTGAAGAATATAGAGACCATAAATATTATTGCACTGAAAAATCATTAAAAGAGTTAGGCAATGGAAGTTTAACAGACGGGGTTAATTTATTTAAAGTATCTATAGCAACTTTTAAAAAATGGTATAATGATGAAAAATGGTTAAAACAAAATAGTATTATTGCTGTTGCAAATTCTAATCATGATGGAGTATCGGGATTAAAAGATAGTGGTTTTTTAGAGCAAAAAAAAGATTTTTATTACCTGGCGGATGTCGTCTTTTCATCTAATCCTAAGGATGTAGTTTATTTTTTAGGAAAAGGTGTTGATTCTAAGGAAAAAGTAATTGATGAATATCGTAGTATAAAACCATGTATCCATGGTAGTGATGCTCACGATTTTGCAAAAATGTTCAAGCCTGATGGAAATCGGTTCTGTTGGATAAAAGCAGATCCAACTTTTCTTGGACTAAAGCAAGCAATCTTAGAGCCAGATAGAGTTTTTATAGGTGAAATTCCTCTTGCTTTGGATAGAATTAATAAAAGTAGAACTAAAATTTTAGATTCATTATGTATTACTCAAGAACCAGGATATAATGAAGCTAATGGAGTTTGGTTTAAAGATGTAAATATAGAATTTAATCCTGAAATGACAGCAATTATAGGAAATAAAGGAAGTGGCAAAACGGCAATTGCTGAAATTACAGCCTTATTATGCGATAGTAAAAGTGAGCAAGATTTTGTTTTTCTAAATGATAAAAAATTTAGGTTAAAGGGATTAGCAAATAATTTTACAGCAAACTTAAGTTGGCTAGCAGATTCTATAAAAAATTCAAAAAATTTAAATAGTCATATAGATCCAAATTCAGAAGAAAAAATTCATTTTGTACCACAAAGAAGTTTTGAAAAGTATTGTAATGATAGTGATGAGGAATTTGTTTCAGAAATTAATAATGTGGTATTTTCACGCATGAAACAAGAAGACAGATTAGGTTTTGAAAGTTTTAAAGAATTAGAAAAACATAGAAAACATCCCATTGAAGAACAGAAAGAGGAATTATTTTCAAAAATAAAAGATATTAATAAAGAAGTTAAAGAGTTAGAACTGAAAAGAGATTGCAATTATAAGGATGAAAAACAAAAATCCTTAAGTAATTTATTGAAGGAAATTGAGGAACATCAAAAAATAAAGCCTAGCGCAATTCCAACACCACCAGAGGTTTCTAATCCTGCTTTTACTAAGCTACAAGAGCAATATAATGAAATTGAGGAAAAAATTACTAAATTAAAAGAAGAAAAAAATGAAGCAAAAAGAATCCTTTCTGAGTTGGAAA
>ULVV01021640.1_pt1 | contig 21787 bp, 28 predicted proteins | sample 1959761 | NCBI WGS metagenome assembly ULVV01 (sample SAMEA4835795, study PRJEB28245) | human gut metagenome | biome: gut microbiome; material: fecal sample | place: Denmark | collected 2008
TGGAGAATATCTTTCATTTGGTTTCTTATGAGAAACCATTTTATGAAAGTGTAATTTTATTTTATAAAAATAAAAAATACACTATTTTGTCTAATAATGTATTTTATATAAATCATTTACATCTACCTTTAATGCCATCGCCAGTCTTGCTAAAGTACTTATTGTTGGCTCTGTTTCTCCTCTTTCTATTCTACTTAAATGTCCCTTTGACATCTTTGCTAGCTGCGCAACCTTATCAATTGTATATCCTTTTTCTATTCTTATTTTCTTTACTAAAATCTCTACTCTCATAATAACCTCATCTTTAGTATGTATTGTTTTATATTTTTTATGAGAGTTCTCTTTTTAATTTTTCAAATGTATCAACATTGCTATGAAATTCTAAAACATTTGAACTGAATAAACAATTATCATATGCATACTTGTCCCATTCCTCTTTTGTTATTTCCTTGTTTTCTTGGATCTTATTCTTAAATATTTCTCTACTCTTTTCGTAATAATTCATGATATCACTCCTTAAATGAATAATAGCATGATTCTGGTTTCTTATGAGAAACTTAATAAAAAAAGAAGCCCTTTAGACTTCTTTCGCTAGTTTTATTATTTTTTTGAATCTTCTTGTTCTTAATCTTCCTTTTAAACTTTCTGATGATAATATTAAATAGAATTTTAGCAACTTGTTATACTCTTTCTCATTTTTTATATTTAATATTTTTATCATTTGTAGAGATTCTTTATATGCTTTGTCCATAATATCATCTCCTTTATGATATTATAACATTTTATGTTGAATTGTTGTGTTGAAATTTGTCGAAAAGAAAAAGAACTATTGCTAGTTCTCTTTATAAACAATATCTTAATATTAATTCTTGTATTTCCTTATTTGTAATATTAGCTTTCTCTTTTTTATAATATATAGTCAACAAATATATAGTACCATCACTTTTTTCTGCATAATATATTAATCTATAACCATTTGACTTTCCTGAATTGGTATTTGAATTAGCTATTCTAACTTTTACAACATTATTGTTGTTGTCTTTCATCTCTAAATTAGGTATAACATCTCCTATAAGATTTCCTTTTTCTAATTCTTCTACTATTTCATTAACATCATCTGCTACATCTCTAAACTTTTTTCTATATTGTTTAATATCTTTTTCGAATTGTCTTGTTGGTACTATATTATATTCCAATTTTAATCGCTCTCCTCATTGTTTTTTAAGTTATTATAAAGTTCTTTCCAACTTTTAGTTTTGACTTTCCCTTGTTTTATTAACTTTATTTCCTTTAAACTTCCTTCGAGAGATTCATATACACTACAATATCTCCCTATTGTTTTCTCTTTAGTAAGTTTTCCTGATATTGTGCTCATATTCACTCCTCCTATCTTTCTCATAAGTACACTTCCTTTCTTAACGGTCATTTTAGCATACATCAAAAAAGAAACATGTCAAATCTTGTTTTGCGGCAAGATTTCTATATAAGAAATATATACAAAATTCTACAAAAAGTAAATATTTTTAACATAATTGTAACATTTTGTAATATAATTGTAACATATTTTTGCACACAAATCAATATTTTTTGTCATTTTCTACTTAAATCTCAGCCCTCCACAATCAATTTTAAGCCGTTTTATTTTTTTAGTAGAGTAATTATATTGTTTGGTTTTCAGTCATTTTTTATATTTTTATGTTTTATGACAAAATTCGACAATATTTTTATTTTTAGTGTTATATAGTATGAAAAAAAGGAGTGATTATATGGAACTTGAAGCAGAATGTTCATGTCCAAAAAGATATTATTTTATCAATGTAGGGTACGAAAAGATTGCAAAATTCTATAGTGAAAAAGAAATAAGAATAAACTTTTCTGATACTACTTTAGATTTTGAAAACGACACCCTAATTTTCGAGTGTCCTGAATGCCATGATAATATTAAAATTAAACTTAATGAAAAAGGGAAAGCTTTATATATTTTATATACATCTACTATTGCAGTAGCTGAAAATATAAATGTAAATGATATTTTAACCGATATAAAAAAAGAAAATTACAGTAATGATAATCAGAATTTAAGAAAATCTTTAAATAAACTAAAAAAACTACAAATTTTAAGTGTTACCAATAATAATTCAAACTTTAACATTACTCCAAACATTTATATTGATTCTATAAATTCCATTATAAACTCAATAGAAGCAGAATAAGTCTGCTTCTATTTTATATTTTAATGCAATAATTTAATGAAATCCACCCACTTGGAATTAATCCAAATCCATTTTGAACTTTAATAACTGTTGTTACTACTCCACGTTTTAATCCATTAGTATATTGATTCCCTAATCTTTTATTTTGATATCTTGCATTAGACGTTAATTGTTTATATCCTTTTATTTTATACTTTGTACTAGGACCTGTTCTAACATTTAAGACACTAGCATTTACTTTGTATTTTCCTGTTGTATATTTCACACCAGAAATAGTTTTAACAGGATTTGAAGCTACAGCCATATAACTTGTTAGATAATTACTAGAAACCCATTTATTTGTTCCTATTCTACTCCAATTGCCATCTGTTTCATATACTGTTACTGCTGTACCATTAGATAATCCACCTACAATATATCCATTAGGCTTATTTCTTATATTTAATCCTATTTTAGCATTTACATATCTAGTATATGCTTGTGTTGTTACTGGACGTGTGTTGTTTACTTGTACATTTTCATCATGAGCAAATGCAAAGAATTTACTATAATTAGCATAGTTTCTAAAATTGTCTATACTACAATATACTGTATTTCCATCTATAGTTACTTTACCTCTTCTTGTACTTGTTGAGAATTTGCCACTATATAAATATGGATCATATATCTTTAATGTATCTCCTTCTATTCCAACTAGAACGATAAAGTGTCCACCCGTTGTAAACAATCCATTTCCACATGATACTATTACATAATGATTATTTCTTAATAACTCTACAGCTTTGTCTAAATAATATGTTTCTTCATATCCAATATCAAATTCGTCTGCTACAGCTCTAAAAGCACTAAAATATGTACCATTATTTGCACTTCTATATCCATGTTGTACAAACAAATCACACATAGTATCAGGTGTTATTGCTCCTTTTGTAGCTGTTACTACCATTGAAGCACATGTAGGACCACAAGCGCTAGAACCTATTGTTTGGTTTGGATTGCCTACACTAGAATACATCTTGCTTGCCCATCTACTATCTAATTGTGAATAATATGTTAATCCAACATAGTCTCCTAATTCTACATTCCAAGTTTCTGCTTTTGCTCCTTCATAAGCTATTTCTCCTTGAAGTTGAAATCCTTCTGTTTCTTCTCCTTCTTGCTCATTTGATACAGCATTCTCTTGTTCTTCTGTTTGTACTTGTATTTCTGTAGTTGGTAAGTCTTTTACTTCTTGTTCTGTCATATCGTATGTACTAATATTGTTTTTTACTTCATTTACTACACCATTTACAATTTCATTAGTTGAACTATTTTCATTTGCTTTATAAAATCCCAATCCACCTAGTATTCCAACTATTATTGCTGAAATTATTAATATTATTTTTCTTTTTTGCTCATTATTCATTGCTATCCCTCCATTTTTATTTCTATTTTTTCAATATCTTTTTCTATAGCTTCACATCTTCTATCATGCACTTGCAAAAACTCTGATTGATTATCCATACTTTTCTGTAATAGTTCCAAGGATTTAGCTGTATTCATATTTGTATTTTGTATTTCGATTAAGCACTTACCATTTTGTTCTATTGTTTTTTGCATATTTCTTCTAGTTGTAAGCCAATCGTATAAGAAAAGTATTACTATGACTAGTGAAACACCATATTCGTTTATCAATTTTCCTATTTCTTGCATTACTCTTCCTCCTTAGTAGCTTCAGTTTCTGCTGTTTCCGCATTTTTAATTTGTTCAATTTCTTCTACAGCATTGTCCATAATATCTCTTCAACTTTCATTGACTTTTCTTGCTCTTCTGCTAAATATGTAATTAACTCTTCATAGTCTTTTGCATTAATTTTATTTTTATCTGCATAATCACTAGCTTTTAGTATTGCAAAGTCTACAGTATACATCTTTGATTTATATAAATTCATTATTGCATTTTTGAATAATTTACTTGTATTCAATTTACTCACCTCCTGCAAGTATTTGAGCTTGCATATTATTTAATAATAGTCCTATATCAGCTAATGCCTCAACTTCAAAAATAGGCTTTATCTCATTCGTACTAAATATATTTGTTTGTCCTTTATAACTTATTGCATTTTTTATTTGTTCATATGCTTCTTTCTGTTCTACTGTATAAGGTTCTACTACTTCTTCTGCTAGTTCGTATTCTACTGTAATAGGATTTGATTGTAACCAAGTTTTTAAAGTAGATGGAGAAGTTGAAAAAGAACTTCTCTGGACACATAAATATATCCTTTTATCTGATATAACTGCAATAGCATTATATTTTTGAAGTTTTGTTGCTTCACTTGCACTTAAGCCAATAGTTTTATTACACATTACTCTTACTTTGGTATCAGTATTTTCTACACTAATTAAGTTGGATATATTAGCTGTAAAGGCTGAAATATTATTACTAAGACTACCACCGTTATAGTTCCAACCTTCATCATCACTGCCGTCCAGCACGACCTGTTTTCTCTTATGATGTATTCCATCATCTGCTAGATAGTCTCCTTGCATCAATTTTTGACCTTGCTTAAATGGGAATATTATTATTTGTTGTTTATGTTCTTCACTTGTAATTTTCTCAGTGTTTCTCTCTAATTGAAAAACATCTAAGCTCTCAATAATTGGATTAAATCCAAATCTTATATATCCGTCTTCATCTAATGTAAATGCAATCTCTTTATTTGCATTTGAATTTTTAATACTTAAGAGTTTCTTGTTTTTATCATAGATTAATACATTTATCCAATTATTGATAGTAGACCAAAGTATGTAATTCCCTTTTGCTAAAAATATGTACTTATCTATTCTTCTATCTGAATTAGTAATGACATTCCCATTATTATCATAATTTCCCTGGAATAATTCTAAATCTTGATTTAAAATATTTTTGTTACATATAATTATTTCCATACTTCCAAGGCCATGTCCATTATCTAATGTTGCTTGTGTACCTTTTTCTATTTTTATACTATCAAGCATTTCTTGATATGTATTACTTCCACCTGCTATCCACACATATGCGATTAAATATTTAGCTGTTGAATTAGTTGTTATTGTCATAACATTTGTATATGCATTACTCACATAACCTTCAACTTGTTGTGAATAGCCTGGTTCTGTACTTGAATAGGCAAGAGCAAATCTATTTTTTGTTGCATCATATTTCTTTGAAACAGTGTATGTAGTATTTGGTTTACATGGTATCCATACTGTTTTATATGTATTTTTTACATTTCCGCCTAACCCAGAAGTGTCAATCGGTGTATCCAAAATATTAGGATTATCTTTGTCATATAAATTTCCATTGTCCCCAACATTTCTAATCTCACTTGGAAATTCTACAGAAGGCATAAGTCCACCTTGTTCGAAACCAGTAAAATTTTCTCCTTCTTCTAATTGTGGTCTCCATGTAAAATTATTTAAAATATTACCAGTTGCAATAAATACTCTTATTCTATATGTCCCCTCTGCTAAATCTAGAGTAGTAAAATTCTTTGCACTAGAATATGCTGTTAGTTCTCCTCCTTTAACAGTTGTATATGAGCCATCTTTTTCTTTTTGTTGTAGAAGAATTGCAAGTGAACTAGTTGCTGTCCCTAACGACCATGTTCCCTCCATATTTTTAGACAAAGTGTATTTTCCAGCTGAAATATTAATTGGGTTGCTATAAAAATTCACTACACCAGAGGCAGTACCATTTAGTGTTATGACTCCGTTTTTTATTGAGCATGTAATTCCTTGGTTAACAGTTTCTTTTATATCATCAAAAATTATTTTATTCTTTCCACTTCTTGTTTCTTGACTGCTATTTCCCCCAATTCTGAATTTCGTAAATTTTGCTCTTGCTGTATTTTCTAATGCTATACTTTCTCCTTCGTTACTTACTTTTGGGAGTAAGTCTATTATTTGTGTTATGTTTTCTTGATTTAAAATATTCTCTTCTTCTAATTCGTTAATATTATCTGCTGATTCTTTTAAGCTTTTTTCAATTTCATTATCCTTTTTTTCTAATTCTTTTGCTAAAGTTTCAGAATACTTATGTAATTCACAAGGATCCGTACTTTCATAAATAGTATAATTGCCACTTGAAGATTTTTTCATTCTCCTGTAACCTCCTTACATTTCCATTTGCTTGATTCTATACATGTTTTTAGTTGCATTTCCTCACAAGTCATATATCTAATTGCTTTTATTTTTAATTTAAAAGTAGAACCGAACATGTATCTTGCTCGGTTCTAATATTTTTTCAATTATTTTACTCATATAACCCTCCTATCCGGCAGGACCTAACAGAACAGCTATTTGATAGTTATAACCAGATGTTGCATTGTTTATCTCTATGTAATCTTCTGTCAAATTTATAAAAGTTTCAAATCCAACTCTTGCAGTCATATCTCTCCAAAAAAGTTCATATGATGCTCTTGCTTTTACGCCTAAAATGATAGTAGAATTTTTATCAAATCCCGCAGGATATGCAATTTTTCTATATGTCGAATCTTCAAAACCACTTTCTAAGAAAACAAAACGGCTATTTGACATATACGCACTTCCATCTTTTACTGCTACTAGTTCTGCTTTTAATTCTTCTAAAACTGCTCTATATTCGGTTTGTATTTCAGTATACACGCTGTTAAAATCTATAAATGTTCTCGTATCTCGAAAATCTGTTATTCCATTTGCGCTAGTTTTGAATCTTGCTAATTCGTGCTGATATATTCCTGCATTGTTTTTTACTATATCTGTTTGTGTTAGTGCCGGATAACTGTTTGTGCTTTTAACTATTTTGTAAGACGCTTGATTTAGTTGTTCTTCTGTGTTTTCTTTATCTAAATCTATTTCAATAATAAGACTACAAAATGCACTATCTGTTCCAGCTTCTAAAGTTGTACTAGAATCTTCTTCTATGAATCTACCTCTTATGCAAGCTAATCCGTCTTGAATTGTGACGTTACTTCCATTGTAGCTTACTTCCATTTTGTTTCCATAGTTCCCTATTCCACATTTCCCGTTCAAAAATGTGTCAATAAAATAAGCAAATACTTCTACATTAAATATTTGCTCTTTAAAAACATGTCCTTTTAACATTATTTTTTATTCCTTTCCTTCAATAATTTATCAATAAATTTGATTCTTATGTTTCCGCAAGTATATTCTATAAACTTGTTTTGTGTAATTTTTATAGCACTTATATAAGTGCCTAAAATTGTACTTTTTTTGGTCTTAATTGCAATCGGTGTCCCGACTTTCATATATTTGTTTAACATGCTAAATGTAACATTGTGATTATATTTATTAGCTTGTATTATATCTAGAGCTTTTTGATTTGCATCTTCTATGTTAGATGTATATACTCTTTCTGTTCTTCCTTCTGCTCTTTTTTCATTCTTCATATCTGTTGTAGTAGTTCTATCATTTAACAAGTACAAATAATATGTTTGCGTGTTTGTTAGCACTTCTACTTTACTTACTATGTCTGTTTCAAAAACTTCTGTATAATTAGAAATTGCTTGCGCTTGCACATCTATTAATTCTTTATTTAAAGATTTGTTTTCAATTTCTATTATTATTTTTTTGTTCTCAATATAAATATCGTAATTGATATTATATAGTTGAGTACAGTTCGTCATCCATGTGTTTAAGTTGTATAATCCATCTGTCACATTAGTTACAGATGTTTGTAATTTTGTATGAGTTTTTACTCTGACTTCTAAATAGTTTTTATTGATAAAAGCGTCTTTATTGTTTACAAAATTGTCAACTATAGCCTTTTTAATTTGCTCTTCTATTCCTTCGAAACGTATTATTTCATTGTCTAACTTCTCAAAAACAAACTGTTGATTCATATTACCAGTATTTTCATATATTTGTATGTTTGTTCCGTTGTTTGTTCCGCTACCATTTACATCTACATAATAAGTGCTTGCTGCCGTTTTAATTCTGTAATATGCACCTCTAATGTGTTCTATCTTCCATTTTTGAGCAATACTTTCGTTAGCTGTATATTGTTGTAAGTTTGTTCCATTAGCAAAATTTCTAGCTGGCACATCTAATACCTTACCAGTTCCAATGTGCTCAATCGTGTAGTATCCATCACTATCTTTTGTAATCTTCCATTTTTGAGCATCACTGTTATTATTTTCATAAAGTTGTACATTTGCCTTATCTTCTTTGCTATTGCCAAATACGTCTATTGCTTTTGTTGTATCTAATGCACTTCTTATTGTATAATATCCTTCTTCTATTTCATCCGTTTCTTGATTTTTTGATAGTGCAACTTTTTGATTGAACATATTTGTTATATATTTAAGAGTGTATTCATGCAACTGTGCCCCATCTTCGTTTTGTATATTATCTATAATTCCCCAGTAAATTACTTCATTGTTCTTTTTTATCGCTACTATATCATCAGCTTTTGCTCTTGTTTGTTTTAAGACTTTTACGATAGAATTAGCATTTGTCTCTTCGTCAATAGTTATTTCATAATCTGCAATCTCTATAATGTCTTTTACTGTAAAGTCTTTATTGTCAAATATCCACATAAATACTTTATTAGTTTCTATTTTTATTTTATCTTTTGCTAATACTTGCACTACTTGTGTATCTTCATAACTCTGCCCAATTAAATCTGTATATTGTATTTGTGTGTTGTATATTCCGCCTTGCACCGGTGCTGTTAAGTCTACTTCATAGTAACCACTTTGACGGTTATACACTGCTAAATAATCTTGTCCATTAAAATTAATTGTCATCTCATTCATGTAAACACCCCCTAAACAGCTTTGTAAAACGTTAGTATTGTTATTTGTGCATTGGTTATTCCGTTGTCAGCTGTTAGTCTTAATTCGCAAGATTTGTTTTTCGGAAGTATGATTACGTTATTGTTATAGAAGTCTATTACATCTAAGCTAAATAAACTTTCTAATGTTCCATCTGTTTTTTGTCGACTTATATAGAACTCATTTTCTTTTGTTCCATACAGTAGCTTTTCATATTCTGCTATTTCCACCGTAAGAGGGACTTCTTGATATAGTTCTCCTTCTACATACAACGAAATCTTCGGATTTACGACTGATCCATCGATTTCTACAAGAATCGGAGCTTCTACATGTCCTTTGTTTACAAAACTTAGCTTTCTAGTATCGTAATTTACAAATTTGCTATCCCATTTAAAATCCCATCTGATTTCGTTAGATTGTGCTTTCATGTTATATATTGCTGTTGTTTGTTCATACCATAAACTCAAACAATCCAATATTATACTTTCACTTATGACCCCATTTGTTTGAATTTCTGTTTTTGATAAGCTTTGTATTTGTATGTCTTTAAAGTATTCTTTTTGTCCGTCTACAAATGGTATTTTGTAAGCAATTTTTAAAGTTTCAGCACTCTCTATGAAATTAACAAATTTTCTAAAATTATCATAATTTAGAAAGTTTACTATGCCTTCTATTTGTTTTTGTTCTAATTTTCCAAAATTTTCTATGAAAGCATTTCCTAGCTGTTGATATTCTCTAGAATAAGAATATCCTAATCCGACTAGGTTCTGTTAATAAGCAAGCATTCTCTATATCCATTAATGAGTAACTTTGCCCTTTTTCATTTATTAATTTAAATTCTCTTACCACATTATCTTCCCTCCTTAATAAAAATAACAACTCTAATTAAGATTACTCACTTCATTAGAGTTGTTATTCTTATATTTTTTAACTATTTTTTAAAAGACCTATATCCTATAATATTAAATTCATAAGAAGGTTTTTCTTTTACTCCTAAATAACTAGAATCATATGTGCTAAATTCACCTTTTCCATTATGGACGACAACATAATTATAATCCGTTTCATTATTGATATTATTTTTTTCTTCAATTAACACAAGATAATCGTTATCTTTGTTTTTACAAGAAATTATTCCTTTTCCACTATATGTTAATGAATCGTCAGAGTAAGTATATGTTGTCTTCTCAGTCTCCATATCAAAAGATTCAATTTTAAAATCAGAAAGACTAACCTCACTATTTGCCCAACCTACAATAGCTAAACTCAAAAATACTGAAATAACTACAGAGATAGCAGTTTGAACAATTATATGATTCTTGTCTTTAGCTGCACAATCTTGACATATACCATCTTTCAACTCACTTTCTAAGCATTCTTTTTTGCATTTTCTACATATCATATCTATACCCCCTTTTTATAATTATAAAAAAGTTTATCATATATTTTTGTTGTTTATTGTCGAAATTTGTCGACAATTAAATATTTTTTAAGTATATTGTCTTCCAAAAATTTTATTAATTTCATCTACTATTTCTTTTGCATTGCTTCCTTGAATATTAAATGTTATTTTTCTATTATCATTATTTATATTTTTTGTATTACTATTTATTTCTCTACTTAAACTTCCTTGTAATTTTCCAAAATCTTGAACTTTTGGCATATTCATATTATTTAATTCTGCTTCTAATTTTTTTGATAAATTACTTGCAGAATTTAATAACTTAGGAGATGAACTGTCTAAAGTTTTCGCTAATCCTTGAATCATATCTGGCATCCATTTTTCATATTCACGTAAAGGTCCTCTATCTGGTCTAGAAAAGTGAATAAACGATGCTATTGTACCAGCTAATCCTGACAATATTCCTGTAAACCAACTTCCTTCACTCTTTTGCTTAATCCCATTTCCTAAGCCCTCTACCATATCTTCTCCCCAAGTCTTACTATCATTCTTCTCTATCTCTGATTGTGCTCTATCTGCTAAATTTCCAGCTTCATCTTGTACTGTAGTGTCTTTTTCTAAAGCACTCGCAGAATTTGATATTTCATTTTCTGCTTCATTTGCTAATTTTAAATTGTTTCCAAAAAGTATTGTTGCTTGACTTCCTTTGCTTCCCGCTGCTTCTGTAAGATTTGTGTCTGCGGAAATTATTCCAGTTACTTCTTGTATTTTTTGTGCTGTTGTTGGTCCAACTTTTGATAATGCAGTACTATATTCAGAATAACTTTGTTCTGCAAGAATTTTCCAAGCATTGATTTGGTCTTGAGATAGATCAGTAACTGATGACGTTTGCTTTGCTAAAGTATCCGCTAAGCTTGCTAGTTCCTGTTGTTGTGTAGATAGTTGTTTATTCAAGATTTCTGATTGATATACGTCATTACTATCGACCGCATCTTGCCAACTTTCTTTTAATAGTTTTATGTATTCACCTTGATTTATTATTTGTTGTTCTATGCTTTGTTCTGATTTTTGTTTTAACGTTTCGTAAGAAACTCCTATTTGAGTTATCGCTTTATCAATAGCTTCTGCTGAACCTTCTGCACTTACTTTTTGTAAATTGTTAACATCATTAATTGTCTTGCCATATTTGCTTATTATTTCTGTTTGCTCTCCAATCTGTTTTGCAATACTACTATATTGTATTTCTGCTTCTTTTCTTTCTTTTGCATTTCCAGATGCCATCTTCTCTGCTGCCTCGGCTAATTTTTGCTTTAATCCTACTAACGTTTCTGTAGCTTTTGATGATTCCGTCATTGCTGTTACATATTCTTGCTGATATGCATTCAATACCGCTTCTGCTTTTTTTACTGCTATAGTTTTATCAATTTCATTTTGTAAATCTTGGTATTTATCTATCACATCTCCTGTCATTGTATATTCTGTTCCAAGTGCTTTGCTTAATATTCCAAGTATGGTTTGAGCTCTGTCTTTATATCCTTGTTTCACCTTTCCATTCTCATCTGTTATTTGTTTTAATTCATCTGATAATTTTCCATATGTTTCTATTTCTGGAATAGTGCTAGATAATATAGTCTGTCTTGATTCAGCTAGACTTTCCCATGATTCTTTTTGTTTCTTCACTTCATCTCTTAATCCTCCTAGTGATGCCTTTTGAGCAGTATCTGCTATATACCATGCTGCATATGCTGCACACAAAGTTGTAATTGCAGCGGTTGCTAGTCCCATAGGAGTTGTTAATCCTTTTACAACAATTGCAAGCTTATTGACTGATTCGCTTGTAGCAATTGAATTATTTTTTGCAACTGCTATTGCTTGTAAAAATGTTCCAACTCCTTTTGTTACTGTTCCCACTGTTTTTCCTAATGTAGATGTGATTTTTATAGCTGGTCCTATACTTGCTACCATCAATCCCATATTTAAGATTTGCTTCTTTTCTTTATCGCTTAATTTATCAAATCTTTCCATTAATCCTTTAAATTGTTTTGACAAATCTAATAGAATTGGTCCTAATGATTTTGCTGCAACTTCTCCTGCGTCATGCATTGCTATTTTTGCATTTTGCATTGCAAGTTGTGCATCGTCTACCTCGTCTACAATTTGACCATATGTATTTTCTATTGTTCCAGTACCATTATCTAGAGCTTCAATGTATTTTTCAAACTCAAATCTACCACCTTTTATAGCATCCGCTAAATCTGGTCCTGCTTTTGCACCAAATACTTCTATTGCTTTTGTTGTAGCTTTTGCAATTGTTGGGCATTTAGCAATTTCATTTAAAGTTTTGCTAAATTCCTTTGTAGAATCCTTTCCTGCTGCTCCCCAATTTGATATGGCTTTCTTCATACCAGAAAATGCAATTTCTGTATTTACACCTGCTTTTTCCCATCCTGCAAACATAGCGATTGCATTTTTAGTATCTATACCTAGTGCTCTCATTGGAGCACCATATTTAGCAAGATTTGTAGTTAAAGATTCTATAGAAATGCCACTTTTTTGTCCTGCTACAGTAAGCATATCTAGTAATTCTGAATACTTGTCCGCTTCTATTCCCGCATCTCCCATAGCTCTAGTAACCAATTGAACAGAAGTATTTACATCTACTCCATTTACTTTAGCGAATTTAAGAAAGTCTATAGATGCTGTTTTCAATTTATCTCCTGTTAAATCTAATCTTGTATTAATTTCTCCTATCGCTGCACCAATATCTCCAAAATCTCCTGGTACTTCACTTGCAACCTCTTTGTATATTTGTTGCAATTCTTTTGCTGCTGAACCAGTAGCTCCTGTTTTTGTAGCAATAGTGTCTAACCCTTCATCAACTGCATCCATAGAAGCAATTGCTGTTGTAGTTATTCCTACAATTGGCAACGTCAACCTTGTAGTTAGTGTAGTTCCCATTTTGTCGATTTTGTTTGAAATATTAGTTATCTTATTTCCAAACTCTTCTATACTTCTTCCTGCTGTTGTCCATTTAGAAGCTTCTACTTTTAAATTATTCAATTTATTCTGTGTGTTTATAATTTCTCTTTGTAAGTTTCTATAGTTCTCTTGAGATATTTTTCCGCCATTTGCAATAGTATCATCTGCCATCTCTTGAGCTTTTTTTAATTCTTCTAATTTCTTTGATGTTTGCTCTATACTTTCCTTTAATATTTGTTGCTTTTGTGATACTAATTCCGTATTCTTAGGGTCTAGCTTAAGTAAAGAGTTAACCCCTTTTAATTCCTTGCTTAAACTAGCTGTACTAGAATTAACTTTGCTTAATGCTTTTTGAAGTCCTGATGTATCTCCACCTATCTCAACTATAATACCTTTTATATTTGCCATTTTTTCACCTCATATAATAATAAGAGGCTAAAAATAGCCTCTTACATTAAAAATCTATCAATATCAGCTTGTGTTGCTTTTCTTACTGTATTATCTTCTTTTTTATTTACCATTGAATATAATATTTTCATTGCTTCTATATAAGTAATTTCTTTTAAGTCTTTAATTGTTAATCCTATTCTTAAACATGATGCTATAAATTCTTCTTCTGGATATTCTTCATTTATATTCTTATTGTTATTACTTATCTTTTTTATTTTTTCGTATAATTCATTGTCAACAAAAGCAATCTACGGCAAATTCCGTTACCTCAACAATCCATTCATCATTTGTTTTTATTGATGGTATACTTTCAAGCCACTTATCATATTCAGGTATTGTCTTATCTACAGCTAAAATCATTATATATGCCATTCTAGTTGCAGCTTCAATAAACAATCCCATATCATCTAACATTAATGTTGATAAGCTTGACATTATAGTTGCATCATCTATATCAGGATTTTCTTTCTTTAAGTATTCTGTTGATAAAACTTGTTTTGTTAAAAATGATTGTAATATTCTAATATCACTAAAAATATCTGTATTGAATTTAGTACGATAATTTTTATAAGTTAGTGCATTACAATCAATATTATAGTCTTTACCGCAAATTGTTATTGTTTTCATAAATTACCTCCTAAACACTTGCTTTAGCATCTTTTTCATATACTTTCTCAAAGAATGTATCATATACTGCTTTATTTTCTTCACTTGGTTCTATTACAGCTTTTATAGCTTTATCTGTAGAACGAGGAGACATTGAAATTGAAATAGTATCTGTTTGTGGTTCTTTACTTTCTTCAGTTGTATTAGCTTCTGCTGATGGTCTTGTAGCTGTACAATCAAAGTAAATAAATCTTCTCTTTTTAGCATCACCTTCAATTTCTCCCATTAACGCAAATCTTGCATTAATATCATCAGCTGATTCAAATAATGCTCCATTAGTATCTTTTACTTGTCCTAAAATTTGTGTTAAGAACTCTTCAGGTGTTATAGCAATTTCTAAATCACCTGTATAACCTTGATTTGACGTAGCTATATAATATTTTATATTATCTGCATAAAATGGTGTTGTATCTCCTTCTGGATCTGCTGATAATCCTTTTGCTCCTGGCATTGCAAAAGGTGTTCCATATGTTATTTGTCCATCTTTTTCTGTAATTTTTGCAATATGTACATTGCTTAATCCAAATTTAACTTTGTTTTTAGTTTCTCCTGCCATTTAAAATTCCTTCTTTCTTTAATTTATTTCAAAAAAATAACTTACTTGCCAGATTTGTTCATCTGATAAATAAGCCTCTTCTGATTTATTCCAAGCTATATCGCCTAGAATTTTATTTTCTATTTTGTTTTGCATATCAATATCTTTATCTACATATGTATAATCTAATTGAACTGGTATATTTTTAGAATATACTTTATTGTCTGCCATAAAATTATTTGTATCTCTACAAATAGCAACTAAATGTGGAGGTTCTACTGATTCTTTAAATGCTCCATAAGCATATTGAAAGCCTTGATTTTCGCATCTTATTTTTAATTCTTCTAATGTCATTTTATACCTCCTATTTTCTGTTTAAGTTCCTTTTCATATTCTTTTGAGTATTTTTCTTCTACGGGTCTTATATGTGGAATAGCTTTTGTTCTTCCACCATTTCTAGTAACGTGCCCAAATTCAAGTAAATGAGTTAATTGGTAATCTGTTTTATTGTGTATTTTCACAGAATATCTATTTCTTCCTAGTTTGTCTTTTTTTAATCTCCATCCTTTTGCGTAGCTTCCACGTTTTTTAGGAGATGTTGTTTTTAACTCTCCAACCGCTTCTTTGCCAACATCATTAGATACTTCTTCAACTACTTCTGAAATATCATCGGAATAGTTTTCTAAAGATTTCATTATCTCTTTTGATAAATTATCAATCTTAATAGTTTTAGACATTTTTTAATTTCCTTTCGCAAACTAATATAAGTTCATCTGCTGTTATTTCTTGCGTACGAATGATAGTATATGTTTTTTTCATATATATAAGTTCTTGTTCATCATTATAATTTATTGAACTTATAACAAGCCTTAGAGAGGGTTTATGCCCTCTCTCATTAGCTTTATAAAATTCATCTGCGTATACATCCTCTATTCTTATAATTGGAATCTCATTTTTACTTGTTTCTTCTTTTTGTACTCCAATAGAATTTGTTTTCAATGTTGTAGATAATAGTATACAACTTACATCGTACATTCTTCATCCACCACCTTGTAATCTGAACTTAAACTTAAATTGTTACAAAGAAGATTGTATGTATCTCGAGCTAATTCTTTGTCTTTAATACTTATCATTCCAAAATTACTTTTTACATACATAACTATTGCTGATTGAATTAGTGCGTCATTTAGATTTGATCCTGCATCTATATTCAATCTTTTTAGGTCTTTTATTGCAGCCTTTATCCATAATTTTATTTCATCGTCTCTCATTGTTGCTGATTCAGCAATACCCGAACTCTGTTTTGATAGTCTTATTAACTCTTCCATATAATCCTCCTTGTTTTATATTACACGCTTGCAGTTGCTTTCTTTACTCTTACAAATCCATTATATTTAGATACAGTTCCACCGATTATAGCATCTGCTCTATAGCAAATCATTCCTTTTTTGAATTGGTAATCTGTACTTTCTTGAACTTCTAAATCAGAAAATACAGGCAATTCAAAGTCCATTAAAGAACCATAAATCATTGTGTATTTTCCTGCTGTTGTTTTTTCATTTGAAATAGAGTTACAAGCAGAGTTAATAACAAATGGTACTGCAAGTCCTCCATCTTTATATGAAATTGTTCCTCTAGATCCATTTTTCGTTATGCTATAAACAAATTTGCCATCTTCTGTTTTAACTTTAGCAAAAGCTTTTAGGTCATCTTTTGAAAGTATTAAAGTTTGTGGTGCTTCAACATCTTCATTTCCACCGTAAGCAAATGTAATTTCATTTAAAGTGTCTGCATCAATCCCTCTTAATTCTATATCGCTTGTTTTTTCAGCATCAGTTGGCATTACTTTTGTATCTGCATTATAGATTCCTTTTATTGTGTTTGTTGTTCCAGCCCCTACAATTGATTGTGCACCAATTTTTTTCTTAATTGAGCTTGTTACTCTTTTTGATATTAAAGCTAAGTATTGAGCTGCAGGCAATTTTTTAACTTCTTTTGTTACTTCAATATAAGAAGTTATTTTTGCTCTACCTGTTTCAACATAATCAGTCTCAACATCTATATCATGGTATTCTCCACCTTCTGTTGTATAGTCTCCTTCTCCGTATCCTTTCTCAAATGCTACAGAATAAGATTCTCCTCCATTTAATGGTACAGTATTTAACATATCAACCATTCCTGATACTGCATTAAAGCTTTCTGAAATTTCATTTTTGTATTTTTTAGGAACTAATATTGTTCCCCCTGATACTGATACACTTCTTTGCTCTCCGTTATCAAAAGCAATCTTTACTGCTTTTCCTTCTTTTAAGTCTTTTGCTCTTTCTTCGATTATTTTTTCTTCTTCCACTTTTCTTTCCTCCTTAACTGGTTTTTCAATTACTTTTGCTCCTGAAAGATTTACATTTCTTTTTTCTAAATCTTCAATTGCTCCTTTTAATAGATTTCTTTCATCTACCTCTTCTGTTTTTTCTTCCGTTGTTTCTTCTTCAACTTCAATGTCTTTTAATGCTTCGATTTCTTTTCTAAGTTCTTCTAACTCTTCTGGCTTAGCATTCTCAACTTTCTTTCTTAATTCTTTCTTTTTTTCTTCTAACTCTTTTAAAGTCATTTTTACTTCCTCCTATTTAAATTTTTAACAGTTCTACCACCGTTTTTATAAAAACTCTATTTAGTTTCTACCAACTAAAAAAGAAGCAGTTCTACCACCGCTTCTCTTTCGAGATTATAAACTTAATAATAATTTTAGTCTTTCTTTCTCGTTTTTTAATTCTTGATATTTTCTTTTTTCTTTTTCATATTCCTCTTTACTTCTTGCATATATTTCTGTACCATCATAAGCCGGTACATCTACAACCGATACATCAAATAATTGTGCAATCTCAGTAATTCTTCTTGTATCCGTTTCGTAATTCCACTCTTGTTTTCTTACCGAAAATGCAAAACTCATCTTATCCAATAATCCAGCTTGTATCATTTTGTATATATCTCTGTTCTGTGTAGTATCAATTAGTTTTGCTCTTATTTTTAATCCTTTACTATCTATTATTAGTTCTAAGCTTTTATTTCTTGTCCTAGCTAATATTAAGCAATTGTCATTGTGATTATATTTTAAAACACAATCTGACATATTACAGTCATTAAACGCATCTCTACTAATAACTTCTTTGCACCAACCTAAATCTGTCTCTTCTTCAAACACTGCAGCATAACCTTCAATTATCATCTCGTCCTTTTCTTCCTGTAATGCTCTTAATTCGCTAATTCTCATTTCCTTTATTGCTTTTTCCATCATTAATTCCTCCTTGATATTTATCTGCTAAATTTGCATTTATAACATTTAAAGTCTGTAACCTCTTCTTACCTTCTTCTCCACCTATTGCAGGTAAATCAAAAATTTCTCTTCCTTCATCTACTGTTATTAACCCCAATGCTCCTGCTTCTTTTATTAAAGATATTTTTGTTTCTGTTTTTGCATATTTTATACGATTTACTGAAAATTCTATTCTGTGACCGTCTTTTATTGCCTTTTCATTAAATATTGCATTTGTAAATGCTTGTCCCATTTGTATTGCTCGTGGTTCTAAAACACTCTCATAAAATGCATTCCATTCATCGGCTGTGTATTTACTTTTAACTATATATTCAGAAATCATAAAATATCCATATATGTTCCCGTTTACCATTTCAAGTTGTTCTTTTTCCAATAAAACCGGATTTAAATTTATTTCTTTAAAGTCAAGCCTTGCATCTAATCCACCTATTCCATCTGTGCTTGATAATAAAGATTTTACAAAATTACTTTTCATTTCTTCAATATCTTTGTCTTTTAACATAGCCTGTGAAGCTTTTAATACACCTCTCAACGAAGCACTTATCTTGATTGCATTTTTTATACCATCATCGGCAACAGTTTGTGTTTCTATAGCCCCTTCTAAAGTTTGATTTGTATCCCCATAAAAATCATGTTTTGTATAAAAATTTCTTAAATGAATAATTCTATCATATTTCACATAGTAGATATTTCCATCTATAAATTGAAATTTCAGCCAAACTTCCTTTTCATATTCTACTAGAGTACAGAATAACGGGTTTAATGGATATAATCCCCTCAAATAACCTTTATCATCTATATCTTGATAAATGTATTCGTTATTTTGTGCTAATAATAAACTTATAGTTTTATAAATAAAATCATATGTAGTCATATATGGATTTGGCTTTATACTAATAATATAATTTATTTGTCCTGATATATGATTTTTAAATTCTCCGTTCTGCTGATAATGTCTAGGCATCATTTTAGCACAATGTGTTGCGATTGTATGTATACATTCTTTTGCAATTATATTGTCATCGATATTATCTGAAATATTTGTATATGTAGCATTAAATCCACTTAACAATCTTAATACATTATCATTAACTATATTTTGTTTTTTATTTCCAAACACCATATTAAATAAACTGCGCTTTTCTTTTTTCATTTCACTCCTCCTGTAGAGCTAAATAATCATTCATTTTTTCAAATAAAACACAGTAAGCTATTATTAAACTTACTGTGCCATCTATTCTCGCTCTTTGTTTCTGTCCTTTTACTGGTCTTATATTATCGTTATCATCTCTTTTTACTGCCGTATTACATAAACACCATTTTAAAATTGGGTTGCTGTTATAATTAACATTCTTTTCTATTAAATCTGCTTCTAATTGCTTCATAGGATTGCTCATTGTTTTTGCTCCTTGTCTTACTTCTACCATTTCAAATCCTTGTTCTTTCATTTCTTCTACCCAGTATTGAGTATTCCAAGGATCATAACCAACCCACAAAGCTGATATATCGTATTCATGATGCATCTTTAAGAACCATTGTGTAACATCACTGTAGTTTACTTTTGCACCTTCACATATTGTAACTAATCCACGTTTTTCCCATTTGTCATATGGTATCTTGTCGTCTTTAATTTTAAATTCTAATCTTTCACTAGGTATAAAATATTGTTGAATTACATATTTCTTACCACCTTTAACAATAAGTAATGTTGCACAAGTTAAGTCTGTTGTACTTGATAAGTCTACTCCTCCTACTGCATATGTATCAAATAAATCTTCTATGTTGTATGTTATAGGATTGTCAACGACATCGAATGATAACCACTTATCTTGTTCATTTTGTCTTATATTAAAGTCTTTGCATAGTAAGTTAGCTAACTCTGTTGGATTATTTTTTGCTCTGTTCACTTTGTCTCTCAAATCTTTTATATTCTTTATTGTTCCTAATCCAGGATTAGCTTTATACCATTTTTTTTCATCTTGCCATTCATTAGGATTATCTAATTCATATATAACTGCTAATACTGTTTCATCTACTATTCCGCCTTCTTTTCCTTCATATTCATCTATAACTGATGAAGCATATTCATATTCATTATCAAATACACTCTCTCTAACAGTTCCCATAGTTGATGTTTCTAAAAGCAAAGGTTGCTCTCTAGCAGACATTGAGTCATACATAACATCTAATAAGTTTTTATCCTTCCAAGCATGTACCTCATCACATATAACAAAATAAGCATTTAATCCATCAAGTGAATTAGAATCAGATGCAAGTGCTTTGAAAAAACTTTCTGTTTTATCGTAAAATAATCCATTAACTAAACATCTTACTCTTTTAGCTAGAACAGGACTTTTCTTTATCATTCTTTTTGCTTCTTCCCAAACAACTTTTGCTTGGTCTTTTTTAGTAGCTACTGAATAAACTTCTGCTCCGCCTTCGCCATCAGATGTTAGCATATAATTTCCAAGTCCACCATCTATTGTTGACTTTCCGTTTTTTCTTCCTACATCTAATATTCCTTTTTTATATTTCCTTAGCTCTGTTTCTTTATCTATAAAACCAAATAGTGCCTGTATAAAAGCCTTTTGCCATAGTTCTAAAATAACTGGTTTTCCTGCCCATTTACCTTTTGAGTGTTTGCAAAACTTTTCTATAAAGTTAATTGGTCTGTTCCCTCTTTGTTCATCAAGCACATAGGTATGAGTTTCTTCTTCCTCTGTTATCTCATTAAAAAAAGAAACTTGTTTTGGATTATAAATATCTTTTACAAGTTTCTTATATGTAGTTAAAACCTTATAGCAAGCTTTATCTGGATTCTTTAATAGAAACTGATAATACTCTTCTATGTATGTCATAGAGAACCATTGAATCGTTCAAATTCATCATCCTCATTTATTTTCTTTTCCTCTGGTAGCATATCATTTAATTGTTTTATTATATTCATATAGTTTTTTACCATTGTGTTATATGTTTTGCTTTCTATTGATTCTTTAAATCCAAATTGGTCTTTTCCATTTACGTAAGTTTCTTTTACTCCGTATAGTTTTATATCTTCCTTAAGTTCATCTAGTGTTATAGACATAAAAGAAGCATTTTCAATTAATTTTTCTGCCATTTTCTTTTTATTATCTGGTAAATCTTTGAATAATTTTTTCAGTTTTTGAGTTTCTTTCCTTATTTTCTTGTTTTTCTCGATAAGTGCTTGTCCACTTAATTTTTCACGTAAATCAACTTTTTCTTCTTCCATATCTACACCTCCTTATACTACACCCCTCACGCAAAATAACTTGTGTATTTTTCGAACCCCCACCCACCGTTCTCCCATGAGCATAATATTAGCCGACTTGTGGGGGGTGCTCATTATTTTGCATAATATTTAAATAAATTTAGTTCATGTTGTTTTTGTCTTGTA
>ULVV01058003.1_pt1 | contig 21607 bp, 18 predicted proteins | sample 1959761 | NCBI WGS metagenome assembly ULVV01 (sample SAMEA4835795, study PRJEB28245) | human gut metagenome | biome: gut microbiome; material: fecal sample | place: Denmark | collected 2008
GAGAGCATCATCAACGCCTACGCATCCAAGAGTGGCCTGTCCCATGCCCGAATCGCAAACCTCATGTCCAACGAAACGTGGATGAATGCGAAGAAAGCCGTGGAATTAGGCTTTGCGGATGAAATCCTTTTCTCAAAGAAAGAGGATGAACCTGACAGTGACCCGGCGAACCCCGATAAGCCGGAGAAGACTCCCGATGAAGAACCGGGCGAGGGCGAAGAAAAGAAGCCGTTCCAACAGGATACGGCAGGGCACCTTTTCTCCAGCCGTCAGATGGATCTAATCGTCCTGAATCGTCTGGGAGTCAAGCCTGATACCCCTGCGGCTCAAACGGAGCCGCCCAGTGATCTCCCTGCGGAAGCCGGTCCTGTCCTTGACATGGACGGAAAGACGGAGGAAGGGGATTACTCCTATAACGTCCTGATGAAACAGCTGGAGTGCATGAAATGATGCGCCCCGGCTTTTTTCATGCCGAAAACACGAAATTCATGGAGGTACAACACTATGAGTAAGATTCTGGAACTGCGCACCAAGCGCAATACCCTCTGGGAACAGACCAAGGATTTCCTGGAAAAGAACCGCGGCGATAACGGTCTGGTCAAGGCTGAGGCCGTGGAGCAGTACAACAAGATGGCACAGGAGGTCAAGGACCTGGGTGCTGAGATCGAGCGGCTGGAACAGCAGGCACAGATCGAGGCACAGCTGTCTGCGCCTACTTCCAACCCCATCCATGCCGATCCCAAGAACGGCAGCAAGAAGGATGTGAAGCCGACTGCTACTGCCGAGTACGCCGAGAACTTCTGGAACATGATCCGCAACCGTGGACATTACGGTGAGGTCCGCAACGCTCTGTCTGTGGGCGAGGACACCGAGGGCGGCTTTACCGTTCCCGATGAGTTCGAGAAGAAGCTGGTGGAGGCACTGGAGGAGAACAACATCTTCCGCGGCATGGCGACTGTCATCCGTACCAGCTCCGGCACCCGCAAGATCCCTATCGCAGAGGATACCGGCGAGGCAAGCTGGATCGATGAGGGCGAGGAAATCCCTGAAAGCGATGCGACCTTCGGCCAGACTATGCTGTCCGCCTACAAGCTGGGCACCATGATCAAGATCTCCAACGAGCTGCTGAACGATTCTGCCTTTGACCTCGCCACCTATATTGCCCGCCGGTTCGGTGTGCGTATGGGCAATGCCGAGGAGCGTGCCTTCATCACCGGTGACGGCGTTGGTAAGCCTCTGGGTCTGCTGGCTGAGACCGGCGGCGCAAAGGTCGGTGCCAAGGCTGCCAAGCAGGATGCTGTCACCTTTGATGAGATCTTCAAGCTGTACTATGCGCTGAAGGCTCCTTACCGCAAGAAGGCGCAGTTCCTCTGCAACGAGGCACTGGTGCTGCAGCTGATGACCATCAAGGACAACAACGGCAACTATATCTGGAAGCCGGGTCTGGAGATCGGCAAGCCCGATACTCTGCTGAACCGTCCTCTGAAGACCTCCGCCTTCATGCCGGAGATCAAGGGCGGCAACAAGGTCATGGCCTTTGGTGACTACAGCTACTACTGGGTGGCTGACCGCCAGAACCGCACTTTCCGTCGCCTGAACGAGCTGTATGCCCGCACGGATCAGGTCGGCTTCCTGACCACTCAGCGTGTCGATGGCAAGCTGATCCTGCCCGAGTCCGTGCAGCTCCTCCAGATGGCTGCCGGCGGCTGATAAGAGAGGGGGATGACCGATCATGGCACTGATCCCGCTTTTTGAAGCGAAGACCTATCTGCGCGTGGACAGCGGGGATGAAGATGCCCTGATCGGTATCCTGCTTTCCTCGGCCGAGCAGATGTGCAAGGATGTGGGCCGGCTTTCAGATGACCAGTGGGAGGCAGTCAATGCCGCTGACCGGGATGCCGAGAACGGGGTCACACCGACGAGGGAGCTGGAAGCCCTCCGCAGCACTTGCCGTGTGGCAATTCTGTATGCACTGGGCTATTTGTACGAGCACCGGGACGAAGCGGACCATAAGCAGTTGATGCTGACGCTTCGTTCCATTCTGTTCGCTGTGAGGGAGGGGGTGTTCTGATGATCGATAAGCTGAACGAGAGGATCACGATCCAGCAAAGTAAGCACATGACCGATAAGGTCGGAAATCATCGGAACGCATGGGTGGATTATTACACCTGCTTCGCCTACGCTTCGACCTTTGAGGCGCAGGAGGATGAAGGTGAAGTCACGGCCGAACAGAAAAGCGTTGTGTTCACAGTACGTTGGTGTAGCGAGGTCAATAAGCTGACCTCCACCGGTTTCCGGGTCCTGTTCCGTGGGGAGCTTTACGACATCACGTCCGTGGACCCGATGAACTATTGCCCAGCAAAACGCCGACAAGCAGAAGATCGAGAACGAAGCCGCCATTGCCAAGGCTGAGGCCGACAAGCAAGTGGCAATCACCAATGCCGAGGCGGAGGCACAGAAGACCTCCATTGCCGCAGATGCTCAGGCTGAAGCCAACCGCAAGATTGCAGAAAGCCTGTCTGATACCCTGATCGAGTACCAGAAGATTCAGAAGTGGGATGGCAAGCTGCCCACCGTCAGCGGCAGCAATGCACTGGTCAGCATCGACCCGGCAGAGTAAGCAAGTACACAAACCGAGGGCGGGGCGGAGGCTCTGCCCTTTCTACATGAAATGGAGGATAAAGACTATGGCAGTTACAAAGAAAATCGAGATCGATGGTCAGATGGTGGAGTTCCGTGCCAGCGCAGCCGTGCCGAGGCTGTATCGCATTAAGTTCGGCCGGGATATCTACAAAGACCTGCGTTCTCTGGAAAAGAGCGTGGGGGATAACGATGAGGAAAGCTCCAGCCTTGACCTGTTTAGTCTGGAGATGTTCGAGAATATCGCCTATATTATGGCAAAGCACGCCCATCCTGATCAGGTGCCGGACACCCCGGATGAGTGGCTGGAGAACTTCAACACCTTCTCCATATACCAGATTCTGCCCCAGCTCATCGAACTGTGGGGTCTGAACGTCCAGACGGAGGTGGAAGCAAGAAAAAACCTCGCAAAAGTGAGCGGGTAATGACCACCCCACTCTTCATGCTGCGCTGTGTGCAGCTCGGTATCAGCATCGCCGACCTCGACTTGCTGACCATCGGGTTGGTCAATGACATGTTCACAGAGCGGAAGAACGATGAGTATCCGTATCAGGAGCTGGCATCGCAGGCAGACTTTGACCGGTTCTGACCAAACTTTCGTGCTTATATTGATTGCAAAATAAGCACGAAAGTCTGCGAGGATAAAGAAAAATCCCCCAGCCGTGCACAGCTGGGGGAGAAAGAAGGTGGCCCGGAGGTCATCTTCCCGGTCTCAGACCTCGCAAGGTTACCGAAACCTGATCACTATTGAATTATAGCTGATTGGGTGAAGATAGTCAACCGAGTATATCGTGTTTACGAACCCTCTTCTGGGCAAGTTCATAAACTTCTTCATCTGCACGAACTCCGATGACAATTATCATCATGGATGTTTCAGTACGACGAAGTTGGTAAACAATGCGCAGACCAGCGGAGCGAAGTTTGATTTTCATTAAACCTGCAAGACTGGTGCTGCTATGATTGCCGAGAGGTTTTCCGTAGCCATTCTCATCGACAGGAAGAGGATTCTGCTGAACTTTCTTGATTGCTTTTAGAACAAGATTGCGCTGACTTCCATCTAAACCTTTGAGGTCTTTTTCCGCTTCTGGGAGGTATTCGACTTTCCAACTCATTCGATTTCTACCTCGTCAAAACCGGAGAGGTCGTCTTCAGTGACACCGAGCCGACGGTTCATTTCCTCTTCGGAAATCAAGGTAGAAGGGTCAAAGTGCGCCATACGTTCAGAGGCGACCGCCAAAAGGCGAGCGTCATTCAGTTCGTCCATCAGGCGAACATACTCGTCAGGAGAGATAAGGACACACTCCGCAGTGTTGTTCTTCATGACAACCTTTGCACCACACTGCTTAACCTCATCAAAAATCTTGCCGGCAAGCCCTCGATTAAACTGGGTGATAGGAACGGTATTGGTGATTGCACTCATAACAGATGCCATAATTGTCAACTCCTTTTTTCACTTGCATTATAGCATGGGTTTGCGAAAACGTCAACAAGAACATCGACTTATTTGTTTACAAATATATTATATGCAAGTCGGTCGGATTTGATACTGACTATAATATTTCTTTGGCCTATTCGCCTTGTGCGGATGGGCCTTTACTTATGCCCCGAAGGAGGTGGTTATCCGCATGGCATCCAGAATCGCAGGCATTACCGTTGAGATCGGCGGCGATACTACAAAACTTTCCAAGGCACTGGAAAGCGTCAACAAAACCATCAAAACAACGCAGTCTGAGCTGAAGGATGTCAACAAGCTCCTGAAACTGGACCCCTCCAACACCGAGGCTGTCACCCAGAAGCAGAGGATGCTGAAGGAGGCTATCGAAGCCACCAAGGAGAAGCTCACCACCTTAAAGACGGCGGCAGAGCAGGCCAACCAGCAGCTTGCAGATGGCAAGATCACGCAGGACCAGTACGATGCACTCCAGCGTGAGATCGTGGAGACGGAGCAGAACCTCAAATCCCTGCAGGAACAGGCGGCGGTAACCAATACGACCCTTGCCAAGATCGATGCGGTGGGGGAAAAGCTCCAGACGGTCGGCTCTCAGGTCGAGGGTGTGGGTAAGAAGTTCCTGCCGGTCACAGCGGCGGTTACTGGCTTAGGCACAGCGGCGGTGAAGACCGCAGCAGACTTCGACCAGGAGAGGAGTAAGGTCGCCGCCATTTCCGGCGCGACTGGCTCTGACTTTGATTCCCTGCGTGAAAAAGCCCGTGAGATGGGTGCCAAGACCAAGTTTTCAGCCTCCGAAGCAGCCTCCGCTATGGAATACATGGCGATGGCCGGCTGGAAGACCGGGGATATGCTGGATGGTATCGAGGGCATCATGAACCTTGCTGCTGCATCCGGTGAGGACTTGGCGACCACCTCGGATATTGTCACGGATGCCTTGACCGCCTTTGGTCTGTCGGCTGCGGATTCCGGTCACTTTGCGGACATCCTTGCGGCGGCATCGTCCAATGCAAACACCAACGTCAGCATGATGGGCGAGACCTTCAAGTACTGTGCGCCTATCGCCGGTGCGCTGGGTTTCAGCGCAGAGGACACCGCAGAAGCCATCGGCCTCATGGCAAACAGCGGTATCAAGGCATCACAGGCAGGTACTTCGCTGCGATCCATCATGAACAACCTTGCTGGCGAAGTGACATTTGCAGGCAAGAACATCGGCGAGGTCACTATCGCCACCAGCAATGCGGACGGCAGCATGAGAAGCCTGAACGATATCCTTGCGGACTGCCGTGTGGCGTTCTCCGGTCTGACCGAATCCGAAAAGGCAGCCAATGCCGAATCGCTGGTCGGCAAGAACGCCATGTCCGGTTTCCTTGCCCTGATGAATGCCGGCGAAGGTGACATCGACAAGCTCCGTGGTGCCATCGAGAACTGTGACGGTTCTGCGGAGAGCATGGCAGAAACCATGCAGGACAACTTAAATGGTCAGCTCACCATTCTGAAATCTCAGTTGGAAGAGCTGGCTATTTCTTTTGGCGACCTCCTGATGCCCACCATCCGCAAGATCGTGTCGGCGGTGCAGGCATTCGTGGACAAGCTCAACAGCATGGATGACAGCACCAGAGAAACCATCCTCAAGGTGGCGGCTCTGGCTGCGGCCATCGGTCCGCTGCTCATTGTACTGGGAAAGACCATATCGACAGTTGGTACGGCTCTGCGAGGATTCAGTTCGCTGGCAAAGGGCATCCGACTGCTCTCCACCCGGGTGGGCGGTGCAACCGGACTGTTCGGTAAGCTGGGCGCAGCACTCGGTGGGGTCTCGGCGCCGGTTATGGCGGTCGTAGCCGTCATCGGTACGCTGGTCGCTGCCTTCATGCACCTCTGGAACACCAATGAGGAGTTCCGCACCGCCATCACCAACATCTGGAACGGAATCGTCGAAAAGGTGCGCGGCTTCTGCGACCAACTGACCCAGCGGCTCAATGCCCTCGGCTTTGACTTCAAGGATATCGTCGAGGTGCTGAAAGCAGTCTGGGATGGATTCTGTCAGGTGTTGGCTCCTGTGTTCGAGGGTGCCTTTCAGGTCGTGTCCACTGTACTGGGAACGGTCCTCGATACCCTTATTGGTCTGTTCGATGTTTTCTCCAACCTGTTCCAGGGCAACTGGAGCGGCGCATGGGAGGCAGTCAAGGGCATTTTCTCCGGCATCTGGAACGGCATCAAGTCTATCTTCTCTACGGTGCTGAACACCTTGAAGGGTGTAGCAGATGTGTTCCTCGGCTGGTTCGGTACGGACTGGAACACCGTTTGGGAAAGCGTCAAGGGCTTCTTTGAGGGGATCTGGACAGGAATCAGCGATTTCTTCTCCGGCATCCTGACGGGCATCCAGACCACAGCATCTACCGTCTGGAATGGAATCTCGGCATTTTTCACGGGCGTTTGGACGGGGATCAAGGATTTCTTCGAGGGTATCTGGAACGGCATCGTCTCGTTCTTCACGGGTAAAACCGGTGAGATGGACGAGAACGCACAGTCGACATTCACCGGAATCTCGGATTTCCTTGGCGGTATCCTGACCGGCTTGCAGACGGTATTCTCTACGGTCTGGGAGGCAATCTCCGGCGTGGTCAGCGGGGTTATGGATGCGATCTCGGCCGTCATCTCGACGGTCATGAGCGTGATCTCCGGCGACTGGTCTACAGCCTGGGAGAACATCAAGTCGGCGGCATCGACTGTGTGGGAGGGCATTTCGGGTGTCATTTCCGGCGCGTGGGAGGGAATCTCCTCCTTTGTGTCCAGCGCGGTTGAGACGCTCGGCTCTGGGCTTTCGACTGCATGGACGGGCATCCAGACAACTGCCTCATCTGCGTGGGATGGCATCAAGGGTGCGATCTCTACAGCTTGGGACGGTATCCAGTCCGGCGTGACCTCGGCGGTAGAAACGGTGGCCACCGGGCTGTCTGGGGCATGGGAAGGCATCCAGTCTACGGCAAGCACTGCGTGGGAGGGTATCAAGTCCGGCATCTCCAGCGCATGGGAAGGAATCTCCGGATTCTTTGGTGGTATCTGGGATGCCATCACCGGCAAGACCAGTGACTCTACCACCCAGATGAAAACGGATACCTCTAACGCATGGTCCGGTGTGGAGGCGGAAGCCCAGACCGCATGGTCGGGTGTGTCTACCTCCGTATCGACTGCCTGTACTGGCATGGCACAGTCTGTGACGACCCAGATCGACAGCATCAAGGCATCCATGTCGGCAGCGTGGTCCGGCATCGCTTCGGATACCACTACGGCATGGAATGCGGTCAAGACCAACCTCACTACGGCATGGACCGGAATTACGACTTTCGTGACAACCAGCCTGAACAGTGTGAAGACCGCAGTGACGAACGGCTGGACACAGCTTCGTTCCCTGACGGTATCCAGCTGGTCCAGCATCCAGTCGAGCCTGACGGCAAGCTGGAATTCCATTAAAACGGCAAGCACCACAGCCGTGAACGCAGTGAAGACTTCCGTTACCAATGGATGGACAAACCTGCGCACGTTGACAACATCCAGTTGGAGTTCCATCCAAACGGCACTGAACACGAGCTGGAACAGCATCAAGAGTGCGACAACAGCATCGGTCAACGCAGTGAAAACTTCCGTCACGACCGGGTGGACGAATCTGCGAAGTTTGACAACGTCCAGTTGGAATTCCATCCAGACCGTGCTGATTACGAGCTGGAACAGCATCAAGAGTGCAACCACCAGCTCAGTCAATGCGGTCAAGAGTTCCGTCACGGCGGGATGGAACAACCTCCGCAGCCTGACCAGCAGCAGTTGGTCGAGCATCCAGTCGGTACTCAGTTCCAGCTGGAACACCATCCGCAGCACGGCATCTTCGGCTGTGAACGCAGTGAAGTCTACGGTTTCTTCGGGCTGGAACGGCGTGAAGTCCACGACTAGCTCTACCTTCTCCGGCGTGCAGTCGGTGGTGTCCGGTGCCATGTCCAATCTGCGCTCCACGGTCTCTTCCGGTGTGTCCAGCATCAAGAGCAACTTCAACTCTCTCAGCTCCATTGCTTCTTCGGCATACAGCTGGGGCAGTGACATCTGCTCCCAGATGGCGGCCGGTGTTCGTGCGGCGGCAGGCTCGGTCGTCCGGGCCGCAGAGAACGTGGCAAGCAAAGTCAGAAGTCTGCTGCACTTCTCTGTGCCTGACACTGGCCCTCTGTCTGATGCGGACGAGTATATGCTGGCCTTTGCACAGGAGAAAGAGGAAGAACCGGAGGAGGACATCGGGTTTCCGTATGAAAGCTACAACCTGCCTCTCCTGAAACTGACCGGCTCCATGAAGGGAATCAGCAAGGAGAACAAGGTCAAGCTGGCCTACGCCTACGGTGAGCTGACTGGCAACTGTACGCTGAAATGGCAAGGTGCTTCCAGCCTCGCATACGATAAGAAGAACTTCACCATCACCTTCGATGAAAAGCGAACGATCGTTGAGAAGTGGGGCGCTCAGAAGAAGTACTGCCTGAAAGCCAATTATATCGATTTCAGCCATTGCCGAAACATCGTTGCGGCCAAACTGTGGGGGCAGGCGGTGCGTACTCGCCCGAAACGCAACGAAAAGCTGTATGATCTGCCCAACGGCGGTGCCATTGATGGGTTCCCTATCATGGTGGCAATCAACGACGAGTATCAGGGCATCTACACGCTGAACATTCCGAAGGATAAGTGGATGTTCGGTATGACCGATGGAGCCAAGGAGTGTATCCTGACGGCCGAAACGCACGCCAAGGGAACGCAGTTTGCTGAGGAAGCTAAGGTGGATAAGACCGACTTCGAGATGGAGTATGTGCCGGACGAATCCAATACCCAGTGGGTCAAGGACAGCGTGAATACCCTGATTCGTGCTGTTATGAACTTCAGCGGCACTACCGCAGCAGATGTGGAGTCGGCACTCAGTCCGTATCTGGATCTTGACAGCGCCGTGGACTACTTTATCATTACCTCCATGTTCGCACTGACCGATAACCTCGACAAGAACTATATCCTGATGACCTTTGATGGCGTGAAGTGGGCGTTCTCCGAGTACGATCTTGACACCGCATTCGGTAACTGCTGGAACGGTAAGGTCTACTATAACCCGGATACGGTTACGACGCTCAAAGGGTTTGCCGGCAGCCACAAGCTGATGGGAATCCTGTACAACTGCTACAGAGCAAAGATTAAGTCCCGGTATGCCTCACTCCGAAAGAACGTTCTGAGCGAGGGTAATGTTCAGACGGTGGTTTCAAACTTCCTTGTGGACATCCCGAAGGGGCTGCTGGATCATGAAGTGGTGTTGTGGCCAAAGATTCCCGGAACGAACACCAACAATATGAGCCAGATTATCAACTGGTATCGTCTGAAGTGTATCGCTATGGATGCAGAGGTAAATGCCCTCTGAGAAAGGAAAATTATGAATAAAAATGATAATATGAAAGAAATTTTCGGGGGGGGGGTACTCCTGAAAGCTGATTTTCATCCTCCTCCCTGCTTGCGAAAAAGACGTTGGAAAGCCTTTGAGCAAGCAGAAGGGAGAATGAAATCATGGGTGAATTCGTAGGCGGCCGCATTGTGCCGAAGCATTGCGGCGTATGGAGCAAGAACAGCAAGTACGAGATGCTCAGTATCGTGTACCAGCCGGAGACGGGCGACAGCTATATCAGCCGCAAGTCCGTCCCGGCGGGTACGTTGTTGGACAGTGCGGAATACTGGGCTATCTGTGCGGAGTATTCGGCGCAGGTGCATCAACTGGAACTGGATGTGGATGCCGATGTTCAACAGATGCACACTGATCTTGCACAGACTAAGGCAGACATGAGCAAGGAGTTTTCCGAAACTCATGTAGCCATGAGCAAAGAACTGACGGATACGCATACGGCTATCAGTCAGGAGCTCACAGAAACGGAAAGCCGTATGCAGGAGAGCCTGCAGCAGACTACAGAAACTCTTTCCGGCAAGGTCGAACAGGCCCAAACTGATTTGAATACCGGCCGTAAGGAACTGAACGATGCTAAGACCACGCTGAATAAGCGGATGGACAGTATCGCCGGAGGCATGACCGCTGACAGTGAGATTCTGGATGCCCGCGTGGACAACCAGGGTACGACTCATGCCTCACTAGGCGAAGCAATGCGCTCGGCGGAAAAGACACGCGGTCTGTGGGATGATTGGCTTACTACAATCGTGTCCCAGCTTCTGGATGAGGCGACTGGTCGTGAGACAAAGGAATTGACCTTTGATTTCACGATTCGGACCTTCATCAATCTGAACGGCACGGTGGGTACGCTGGCGAATGAAAGCGACAGTCACTGGCACACCTCGGAGATGATCCCTGTTGTGGCAGGCCATGTGTATATTATCACTGCATCTAGTGGCTGGAAAAAATACTACTATGCTTTCTATGACAGCGACGAGAATGTTCTTGCTGGTGAGATCGCGCCGGATAACAAGTCCGGTAAAATCGAGAATCGAATCGTAATCGCGCCGGTTGGGGCGGTCAGTATGCGTATCACCTGGATTCAGGTTTCGAATTTTATGGGTAAGGTGGAGGAAGTGACTCGTTTCCTTTTCCCGACAAATGAGCTGAACGAGAAACCTGAATCCCGGATGGTTGCGGTGGAGACTGGTCTGGAAAAGGCGAAGGCCGATCTGATTGCAGCGGCAACCGGGGAGCAGAATACGCTTCTGAGTGCTGCGGTCGTGGAAGGGGAAGCAGTTGAGTTCACCTATACTGCCAACCGGTGCATCAATGAAAAAGCAGGAGAGGTTGTGCCATTGTCGAGTGAGAACACGGCATTCCGTGTATCCGAGCCGATTCCGGTCAGCCCTGGTGAATTGTATGCATTTACGGTATCCGGCGGCTGGAGTAAGTACCTGTATGCCTTTTATGATGAGAATGATAAGGTGGTAGGAGGGTTCCAGCAGAAGACCGATATGATTCGAACCTACTACGACCGCATTTCTCCTGTTCCGGCAACTGCTGCAACGGTACGTATCGCATGGGTGGAGAACAACCATTTCACGGGTGTAATCAAAAAGGTTACACGAATCAGCTATCTTTCGGCAGAGTTGGTCGGCACAGCAGCAGAACAGGCGGCAGAACGCGATAGCAGAATCTCCGGCTTGGAAAACTATCTGGCAAGCAAGATCGTGGATGAGAACTACGAATATGCTATTGGAGAAGCTGTCAAAGTTACCGAAAACAACGGAATGCTCCTGAATCCGACAACAGGTGCCATAGTGAAAGAGCCGACTGGTAACACGAATTACCGGTTGTCCGAGCCTATCACTGTGGAACCGTATACCCCGTACTGCATCAGCGCAGCCGGAAAAGCCGGGTACGGCCTCTATGCATTTTACGATGTGAACGGAAATCGGGTCGGCGGCGAAAACAACACAGGCAATACTGATCGCAAGATTGAGAATAAGGTTGTGACTTCTCCGGCACGAGCAGTTTCTATTCGGGTTGCATGCATCAACGGTTTGCAGAGTTGCGGCATCCAGCCTATGACTCGTGGCTATTTTATCGGCATGAAACCTAAGTGGTATGGCCGCACATGGGTGTGCCTTGGTGACAGCTTGACGGAAAGCAATAGCCGTACTACGAAGCACTACTTCGACTATATCGCCGAAAAGACAGGCATTAAGACCGTGAACCTCGGTGTCAGTGGAACTGGTTATATGCGGCGGAAGGATATCAACCGAGCATTTTACCAGCGCGTCAGTGATATCCCGGAGGATGCCGATGTGATCACCATCTTCGGCAGCGGCAACGATCTCTCGTCTGACCAGACGCTGGGAACTGTCACGGATACGGGTACCGATACAATCTGTGGCTGCATCAACGCAACTATTGACGCCATCTACGAACGCATCCCTCTGGCTCGGCTGGGTATCGTGACCCCGACTCCGTGGGTCGGCAGTATGCCTTCTAAGACAACCTGCGGTATGGCGAAGTACTCGGAGGCAATCGTTGAGATCTGCAAGCGGCGCAGCATCCCGTGCCTGGATCTGTACCACGAATCCAACCTGCGACCTGATGATGAGAATTACCGCAAGCTCGCATTCTCTAAGGACGGCGGCAATGGCGTGCATCCCGATGAAAAGGGGCATGAGATCATCGCTGCGTCCTTCCAGAGCTTGCTGGAACGGCTCATCCTTTAATACCCCACAGCCACACGGCTGTGTTTATATATAACACCATTACACAAGGACGGAGCACCGTCCTATTTTTTATGCCCTGCAAAGGGCAGGAAAGGCAAGGTACAAGTATGCAGAATGTAATCGACAAGCTCCAGTTTGCTTTTGCGGCACTGGGCGGTTTTCTCGGCTGGTTCTTCGGAGGCTTTGATGGCTTCCTCTACGCACTCATCATCTTTGTGGTGACCGACTACTTCACCGGTATCCTTGCGGCGGGCATCCGCAAGGAGCTGTCCAGCGAGGTGGGCTTTAAGGGCATTGCCAAGAAGGTGTGCATCTTCCTGTTGGTGGGCGTGGCGAATGTTATCGATACGCAGGTGCTTCAGAACGGCGCAGCGATTCGCACCGCTGTGATTTTCTTCTACCTGTCCAATGAAGGCCTGTCCATCCTGGAGAACTCTGCCGTAATCGGCATTCCCATCCCGGAGAAGCTGAAGGATATGCTGATCCAGCTGACCAACGAGAAGCATATCCCGGAGAAAGATGACGAAAAAGAAGGGTAACTATACAACTTTTCGCCATTTTCATTGTGCTTTATGAGAGGGAAATTTGGAGAACTGGGTACCAAATGCTGAATTTCAGTAAGCATAATGAGAGAAGTTTTCTGAAAAGTACCTCCCCAAAGCCAAAAAATCGTGCGCTTTATGAAGGAGTCTATTGGGAGAGGGCGACCTCTCCCTAATTTTAGATGGAGGAACGACTATGAATGAATATCCTGCAAAGCTGAACACCGGCTATTATCGTGTTCGGACCGATTGGAACGATGACGCATCCCAGCTCGGTGCATATAAGCTGCTGGCAAATGCCAAGGCGAAGTGTGACGAGAACCCCGGCAGCCATGTTTTTGCCGAGGACGGCACGGTCATCTATCCGGCGGATGAGCCCACGACCCGGGAAGAAACCGCTGAGGAGAAGCCTGTAATGGATCTCCCGGAAGAGGACAAGCCCAGCGATGATGCACCCGGCGATGGCGAAGAGGACTTCCCGTCCGCAGAGCCACAGCCGGATGCCGTTGCTTTCGGTAAGCTGAAGACCCTGATGAACATCCGCAAGGAACCCAGTCTCGAAGCAGAGGTCGTGACTGTGTACCCGATGAACACCATCGTGGAGGTGCTGGAGGTCTGCGACAACTGGCTGAAGATCAAGTGCCCGGAGGCGGAGGACGGCATTGCCTATGTGCTGAACGAGGATGATGCCTATGTCTTTGTCGGCAGAGATGTGTACGAAGTCGTAGCAGGGGACAACCTGTGGCGCATCGCAGAGCGTAAGCTCGGCAGCGGTACCCACTACACGGACATCCGTGAGCTGAACGGCCTGACTTCCAATGCCATCCGAATCGGCATGAAGCTGCTTCTGCCCTGACCAAAAACCAAATCAACACAGTCTGGCCCGGAGCAATCCGGGCTTTTTTCTATTGGGAGGAATCTTCTATGGCATACACTAACAGTCCCTTAGTGGTTTATACGAACCTCAGCCCGAACCATTCTGGGCAGCGGACACACAGCATCGACCGCATCACCCCGCACTGTGTGGTGGGGCAGTTGTCTGCGGAAAGTATCTGTGGCTGCTTCATCAGCCCGAGTCGTCAGGCAAGTTGTAACTACGGCATCGGCAAGGACGGCCGTGTGTCGCTCTGTGTCGAAGAAAAGAACCGGAGCTGGTGCTCTTCCAGTGCAGCAAACGATCAGCGGGCTATCACTATCGAGTGCGCCAGTGACCTGACCCACCCATACGCCATGAACAGTGCCGTCTACACTTCGCTTATCAAGCTCTGTACCGACATCTGCAAGCGGAACGGTAAGACCAAGCTGCTCTGGCTGGGGGACAAGAACAAGACGCTGAACTATGCGCCGGCATCGGATGAGATGGTTCTGACCGTCCACCGCTGGTATGCGAACAAAGCCTGCCCCGGCGACTGGCTGTACAGCCGCCTCAGTGATCTGGCGGCCAAGGTAACGGCGGCACTGGGCACTCCTGTTGCGTCCACTGGCTTGCAGGCAGCTTCTTTGAAGGATATGGAGTCCGCAGAGGTTGTGACAAAGGTGGCCACGCTGTTTACCGCAAACCAGAAGCAGTCCGGCATCCTTGCCAGCGTGTCCATGGCGCAGTTCATTCTGGAATCCGGCTACGGCAAGTCCGAGCTGGCACAGAATGCCAATAACTGCTTTGGCATGAAATCCTCGCTGTCGGGGAACAGCTGGGCTGGCTCTGCGTGGGATGGGCATTCCGTCTACACCATGCAGACCGGAGAGCAGAACACGGATGGCAGCTATGTGACCGTCACGGCCGACTTCCGCAAGTACGGCTCCATTGAGGACTCCATTGCAGATCACTCCGCTTATTTGCTGGGTGCCATGAACGGCAGCAAGAAGCGGTACGAGGGACTGGCAGGCTGCACGGACTATAAGAAAGCGGTGCAGATCATCAAGGATGGCGGTTATGCGACGAGCCTTGACTATGTGCAGAACCTCTGCCGGGTCATTGAGCAGTGGAACCTAACCCAGTTCGATGTGGCAGCATCTGTTACGCCTGTCACACCCGCCGCGACCCTGTACCGTGTGCGCAAGAACTGGTCGGATACTGCATCTCAGAAGGGAGCTTTCCGTGACCTGAGCAACGCCAAGGCGTGTGCTGACAAGAATCCCGGCTACTCGGTGTTCGATGAGAACGGCAAGGCGGTCTATCCCACCAGCACGGCATTTCAGCCCTACACGATCCGGGTGTCTATCTCTGACCTGCGCATCCGCAAAGGCCCCGGCACGAACTATGGCTCCCGTGGTTTTACTGGCAAGGGTGTGTTCACCATTGTTGCGGAGGCAACAGGTAAGGGTGCATCCAAGTGGGGATTGCTGAAGTCCTTTGCCGGCAAGCGTAACGGCTGGATCAGCCTCGATTACGTCAAGAAGGTCTAATATCACCTCGTTGCGATGACACAAAAGCACTCTCTGGCACATAGACCGGGCTGATTCAAACGCCGCACTCCGGGCTTCCCAAATCCAACCGGGAAGCCCTTTACATTTGTCATATATGCTGCAATTCAGGCGTTCTGTCAGGCAGATAGTTTGTCGGTAATATGCCGATTTATCTGGGCGACAGAACTTGCTATTCAGCCATACATGCGGCATTATACGACTACCCCAAGGAGGATGACGCAATGGAAATTGTAGTGAAACAGAAAAGGGCGGCGGCCTATTGCAGAGTCAGCACCGGCATGGAGTGTCAGGAAGGTTCCTATGAGATTCAGAAAAGCTACTTCACAGAGCTGCTCTCCAATAACCCCGATGAGGAACTCGTAAAGGTCTATGCGGATGAAGGCAGCGGACGCAGTACGCAGGGTCGGCCGGAATTCCGACAGATGATTCAAGATTGCATGGATGGCAAAATCGACATCATCTATACCAAGTCCATCTCCCGTTTCTCCCGAAATATGCTTGACTGTGTGACCGTGGTGCGTAGGCTGAAAGAGCTGGGCATCCCGGTCATTTTTGAAAAAGAGGGCATTAACACGATGAATGGCCAGAGCGAGCTGTTCTTCCACATCCTTGCCATCATTGCCGAGGAGGAGTCCAAGAGCATCGGTGAGAATGTTCGAGCAGGCATCGCCTATCTCCATGACCAGGGCATTCCGACCGGCCGTGTGACCTACGGCTTTCGCAGGGTCAACAAGCAGGGTGAATGGAGAATTGAAGAATCCGAGGCCCGCCGTGTCCGCTATGCCTTTGACCAAGCGGCAAAAGGAGTCTGCTACGCAGATATCCGAGCTTGCTTGGATAAGATGGAGGATGAGGAAAATACCGGTGTGTCATGGTCTCAGAATCGAAATCGACTACCCAATATGCTGAAAAATGTCGCATACATGGGGGATTACTGGACGGATTGCTACTACACGGCCTACGGCAAGAACGGCCACCGATACAGCAAGCGGAACAGGGGAGAACGCGCCCAAGTTCATCTGGAGGACCATCATGAAGGCATTGTCAGCAGAGAACAGTTCGAGCGTGTGCAGACCATGATTCAGATGGGCTTGCTCCACTCCGGACGAAAAAAATACAATGATGAACAGCAGAAGGTCCTGAACGACCCCAAATGGCAATAAGGAGAAAAGTACATGGAAATTACAGTCGAAAAGGTAGACACTGGGGTACAGAAGCTTGGCTTTCAGGCACTTAGCACCTTGAAAACAGTCCGCGTTGCAGTCTATGCCCGTGTCAGCACGGACCAGGAGATTCAGCTCCACAGCTTGGAGGAGCAGATGAAAGCCTTCCGCGCTAAGATTGCCCAGCACTCTGGCTGGATGTTGGTGGATGTCTACGCCGATGAGGGCATCAGCGGAACCAGCGTGAAAAAGCGTAAAGAGTTCTTGCGGATGATGGAGGATTGCGAGGCAGGCAAGGTCGATTATATCATGGCAAAAAGTATCTCTCGATTTGCCCGCAACACGGTCGAATGTCTGTCCTATGTGCGCCATCTTCAGAGCATCGGTGTCCAGCTTTACTTTGAAAAGGAAGGACTGGATACGGCAACGTCGGTGTCCGAACTGATTCTGACGGTCATGGCGGCTTTTGCACAGGAGGAAAGCCGTTCCATCTCCGAAAACCTGAAATGGGGCATTCGCAAGCGGTTTGAAAGTGGTGAGTCGCGCTGGACCAAGACCTATGGCTATCGGAAGACCAAGGACGGTGAAATTGTCATTGAACCGGACGAAGCTGCCATTGTGCGGATGATTTTCAAAATGTACCAGTACGGCATCCCCATGACGGACATTCTGGATGAGCTGACCTTTATACAGGCTCCTTCCGCAAGGGGCAAGCAGACGTGGAACAAGACCGCCCTTAAGTATCTCCTTGAGAACGAGAAGTACATTGGTGATATGCGGCTTCAGAAATGGGTCAGTGTTGACCATATTTCCCATAGGAGTGTCCGGAACGACTCGACTGTGATTCCGGTCTACAACGTCAGGAACCACCATGTTCCTATTATCGACCGCCATACCTACCAGCAGGTACAGCGCATTATGGAACTGAAATCTCCGCATGGGGAGTACAGCCGGTATCCCTACTTCGATACAAACATTGTCTGCCCGCTGTGTGGGAAGAAGATGATTCCGAGGGTCATGAAAGTGAACAGCCACAAGCGCATCCTTGGCTGCTTTGATGTGGACGGCTGCCGTGGGTATGCGGTCAAAGGGTATCTTGTGGATGCTGCCCTGCTGGAAGCCTACAACACCCTTGAAATCAAGGAAAAGAAGCGGACGGTAGCTATGCAGAGGATGCTGGAAATCAAGGCAGAGAGCCCGAAACTGGACACCGTCCAGTATTACTGGCTGGATGACTTGGTGGGGCACATTGAATTTAAACAGGACACCATGCGGGTGTTCTGGAAATGTGGTCTGGAGAGCTGCTTGGCTATGACCGGGACGAAGATGGTGACCTTATCGTCAATGAGGACGAAGCTGAAACTGTAAAAGCAATCTACTATCTTTACTTGAATGGTGTTTCATTTTCTGATATTGCAGAATTGCTTAAAGCCTATAAACGCAAGACAAAGCAGGGAAGTTATGAGTGGAGCGCAAGCACACTGGCCGAGATTGTTGCAAATGAACGTCATTGTGGTGACATTAGGGCGTGGAAGACATTTACCCCTAATTTTTTGACACACAAAGCCAAAAAGAACAATGGTGAAAGAACGCAGTTTAGAAGAAAAAATCATCATGAAGCCATAGTTTCTCGAACTGTATATGAAGCAGCAAATTTTCTTCGGGCATCACGTGCCTATGCGAAGAAAGCTAGGCCCTTGCCTGTACTAAGCTTTGTTGACAATGGAATCCTTCGAGGATATGTACCACTGGATAAAGACTGGACCGGATTCTCAACGGATGAATATCAAAAGGCATCTGAAAGTGTTATGTGTGATCCGACAGAGGTGCAGCCGGCAGAGGACAAAACGGGGCTTGATATGCGGGGCTATGAAGTGGTTAGATCCCAGTATTTTGCAACTTTGCAGAATGCCGCAATGACGATAGCTAATGGAAAAATCAGCTTCAACACGGCGTGCCTCAAAAAGTTTGAGAACGTGGAGTATGTTGAACTCCTGCTGAATTCCGTGAGCCGGTGCATTGCTGTACGCCCATGCGCAGAAGATAACCCCAATGCTATCCACTGGGGAAAACTTCGTGAAGGTCGGTGGTGCACGCTCTCTAAATCTTGCAGAGGGCTGGCAAAGATTCTATTTGATATTATGGAGTGGGATGAAGACCTAAAATATCGATTCCGTGGGGATTACATTGAAAACGAAAGCCAGAAGGTGATGCTGTTTCGGTTGGACGAACCTGAGATGGTCAAAACCGAAAATATTGTCCTTCCGCCTTCAGAAGCAGAAGCCGATGACCAAGAGGAAACCGAAGAAAAAACCGTAAAGCAGACAATTTACATCTTACCGCCAGAATGGGAAAATACATTCGGTAGACCGATTGATAGTATTGCAGAAGTGCATCTGCTTGAGCAAGAACACTATGCAGGAGACTGGGATATTCTTCGACCGGCTAAGGAGCTGGTTGAATATAGCACATTGACCTCGGACGATCTTGAGGACTTATTAAATGAAGCAGAAAAAATAATTGAAAGGTGGCCTATTGGAGATGAGCATGGAACAAGGGATGGAACTGAGTCCGGAGCAGATGTCGGAACGGGAGCAGAGGAGGACTGAAATCGAGCAGACTTTTGATTATGACGGCTATCAGGTCGCACGGCGGGAGCTTTTTGCCCATCTCCGGGACCCGGCAATCGTAATCAGGAAGGACAGCGTTACATTTAATACTGCCTGCATAGCCGGTTTGGAAGATGTGGTCTACGTCAACATCATGTTCAACAGCACATTGAAGCGGCTTGTGGTCAAGGGCTGCAATGAGAATGACAAGGATGCTCTGCGCTGGTGCGTTGCAAAGCCGGATAAGCGCAAGAGCAGGAAAATGTCATGCCGTCTTTTCTCGGAACTGCTCTATAAAGAGATGGGCTGGGCAAGCACCTGCCGGTACAAGATCCTCGGCTATCGCATTGAGTTTGAAGGTGAGTCACTTTATGTGTTTGACCTCGTTGCCGCCGAGGTGTTCCATGAGCGTAAGAAGAAGCAGTCTGATGAAGTGATGCCAACGGAGACATCTGCTGAGAATAAGGAAGAGGCGCAACCTGTGAACACCCGGAAGGGATACTACCCGGATGATATTGCGGGCTCTTTTGGTGTGCCTGTTGAGCAGCACCGACAGGAGTCGGAGGTTCGGCAGATGGACGGCTATGTTTCAGTTGGAATGCTCACAGGGCTTCCCGGTCAGCAACAAAATACTTAAAAATCCCGTTTTTGCACCAAGGGGGTAGTCTACCCTTTTTTAGAGAGGAGGAGCATCAATGTCTGAGAAGCAGACAAATACATGGCAGAAGAATATGATGGGACTTACATTTCGGTATGCGGACGGTCGCATATCAATTTTCAAGAGCGCCCTTGAAGCGATTGGACGGCCGGAATTTTATCATTTCCTCTACAACCCGGCCAAGCAGATGTTTGCGATCCAAGCCTGTGGGATAGACGAGGAGGGAGCAAATCGCCTTCCAAAGCATAGCACGGATGACCGGTATGAAATCAAAAGTAAGGGGCTTGTGCGCCTGATCTATCAAAGCTGTGGCTGGGACAGGACAAGGTCATACAGGCTGCCGGGAGTCGAATATCCACAGCACCGGCTGGTGAATTATGATTTGAGCCGGGCCATTCCAATCTTTGAAGGAAGAATCGACAAGAAAACGCAGGAGGCGCAGAGAGGAGAGAAAGCTCTCAAAGCGTAATGGCGCAGAGAAGAAAAAGTTAGGCTCCGCAATCGCAGAGAAAACTAAATAGAAAATGCAGCAGCCCACCAGGTTGCTTTCCAACGAGCTGAGAGATCAGCCGGAAGGAAAGGTGACCCGGTGGGCTGCTTTTTGTGTTTTCTGGGAAGATTGCCTCGTGTCTGAAAGGGTGTTTATGCCTGACTGCACCTATTTCCTCGTGCCTGAATTGACGGAGCCGGGGAGAGGGGCAGAAGTCTGCCTCGTGTCTAAACGGATGTTTATTCCTGATGACACCTCTGTCCTCGTGAAAAAATACTATATATTGACACGAAGAAATAAACGTACACTAAATATGGTGGCTTGCTCTGCGACCAGCGTTGAATCCTGTTTATGCCTGAAAGTACCGAGGGAGTTTCTGAGGGCCAAACCACTGCAATGAGTGGAGAAAACCACTAAGTATCGACATTTCCACACGTTTCTGACTGCTAAAAATTGGAAGTAATTCCAGAGTGAAATCGGGCATAAATGCGGCTCTTACAGTAGCGTTAAGCTGGGAGGCTGGCAAAATGCCGAGAACCCAAGCGTGAGCAAGGTTGATTTTATTGCATGAATTTTTGTAATAGCCATAAAGTAACCCTTTTTAGGATATTAAATAAAGGAATATTAAAGCCTCCGTAGCATCTTTACAAGTCTTTCTTGATATAGAGCTTTCAGCTCCAAATAGTTACGTTGCAATTGTTCTACATCGTTTGCAGTTGTAGTTCGATTTTCATTGCACCTCTTTGCAACCTGATTGACATTCCCGGCTATGCGCCCCAAACTCGCAGACAGCTGACGCAGCTGCGAAAAATCATAGTGTTTGATTTCACCAGTAAGGAGCATTTCTCTGCAGTAAGCAGAAAAATTAGTCATGCCAGCGTCATGACAAACGGGACAAAAAGCAAAATCGCCAGAACTCTTTTCATGAAAAGTGCCTCCTTAAAATCCGGCATGGCCCATGCCTGCTCGGTAATGTCACCGCCACTGCCCAATGAAGCTGTCAGGGCAGGGTAAAAGCCAATGACAAGATAGAGAACGGCCCCTTGCAGCGCCACCGCAATGTAGTTTTTCAGGAAGTTTACAGCAATACCATGCAGTTCCCGATAGCAGAGCGTGGCAATCGGCAGGGAAGCCAGGGCATTATAAACGTACAGCTCAATGAAGCGGGCCGCAACGATGGTATTGATCACAATGTTGACAAGACGCAGCATCCAGCTTACGACCATAAGCTCCATGGCCACAGGCATATTACCGATGCCGCCCGGCAGTGCGCTGATTGCGTTTTCGATGTCGACCTCGGTGTTGACCTGTCCGCTGCCCACATAACCGGCTATGCCGTTTGTCACCGTAGCCGCTACCTCAAACATCGCATTTAGAATTTCCGTGGAGTGTAGAACAGCCCAGCGGCAAAGCGTGATTTTCAGCATGACCAGCG
>ULVV01038213.1_pt1 | contig 21145 bp, 19 predicted proteins | sample 1959761 | NCBI WGS metagenome assembly ULVV01 (sample SAMEA4835795, study PRJEB28245) | human gut metagenome | biome: gut microbiome; material: fecal sample | place: Denmark | collected 2008
AAGGCCTCCTTTGTATCTCGTGTCGGCATGACGGTGCTTACCGTTGTGCTGATTGTTTTGTTCTTCTTTATCATGATGCTGGTCAGCCGCATTCAGGGTACGGCCCGCGTGGTCAACTATGCGGGCTTAGTGCGCGGCGAAACCCAGCGCATCATCAAACTGGGAGGTGCAGGTCTGCCGCAGGACGGCATGATTGAGGATGTTGCCTCCTTTGCCGCTTTCGCTGCGCGATTGAACAGATCGCGGTTTCGGCCAACGAGAATCTTTCGGTCAATAATGATATCAGCGTTTCGCTGTCCATCACGTTCTATGAAAAGCAGATCGAAAAATAAGCTGCCGCCAAACGCTTGACAAAAGCGGCAACATATGCTAATTTAGTAAGCAGTTAAATGCAAGGACGGGAACGAGTAACCGTTTTGCTGTATGCGAAAGAGAGGCCCCGGTTGGTGTAAGGGGCTGGCAGGCAAAGCGGTGAATACATCCCTGAGCAGCAGGCTGAACGCCTTTGATTAAAGGCTGTTAGGCTGGGCCGTGTGCGCACGTTACAGCGTTTGGGTGTCGCAGTTGTACACTTTGGCTGCCGCACCCGCGAAGGCCCGCCGCCGTGAGACACGGGCAAACAGAGGTGGTACCGCGTATTTGATCGCCCTCTGCCAAATTCAACATTTGGCAGGGGCGTTTTATTTTTTGCCCTTGCCGCACAAACCAAGGAGGATGCAACCCCATGACCATTTATGACGAACTGAAAGCCCGCGGCCTGATTGCCCAGGTAACGGACGAGGAAGAAATCAAGGAAGTAATCAACAACGGCAAGGCTACTTTCTACATCGGCTTTGACTGCACAGCCGACAGCCTGACCGCCGGCCACTTTATGGCCCTGACCCTGATGAAGCGCCTGCAGATGGCAGGCAACAAACCCATTGCCCTGATTGGCGGCGGCACCACCATGATCGGCGACCCTTCTGGCCGTACCGACATGCGCAAAATGCTGACCAAAGAGGACATTGACCATAACGCCGAGTGCTTTAAGCGCCAGATGGAGCGCTTTATTGAGTTTGGCGAAGGCAAGGCTATGATGCTGAACAACGCTGACTGGCTGCTGAACCTGAACTACATTGAGCTGCTGCGTGAAGTTGGCCCCTGCTTTAGCGTGAACAACATGCTGCGCGCCGAATGCTACAAGCAGCGCATGGAGAAGGGCCTGTCCTTCCTGGAATTCAACTACATGATCATGCAGAGCTACGACTTCTACCACCTGTTCCAAAATTACGGCTGCAACATGGAGTTTGGCGGCGACGACCAGTGGAGCAACATGCTGGGCGGCACCGAGCTGATCCGCCGCAAGCTGGGCAAGGATGCTTACGCCATGACGATCACGCTGCTGACCGACAGCCAGGGCAAAAAGATGGGTAAGACCGCCGGCAACGCCGTTTGGCTTGACCCCAACAAGACCAGCCCGTTCGAGTTCTACCAGTACTGGCGCAATGTCGGCGATGCGGATGTACTCAAGTGCATCCGCATGCTGACCTTCCTGCCGCTGGAGCAGATCGATGAGATGGACCACTGGGAAGGCGAGCAGCTGAACAAGGCCAAGGAAATCCTGGCTTACGAGCTGACCAGCATGGTGCACGGTGCCGAGGAAGCTGAAAAGGCCCAGAGTGCAGCCCGCCAGCTGTTCAGCGGCGTAGCCGACCACGAGAACATGCCTACCACCCAGCTGGATGCCGCATTGGTCAAGGACGGTAAGGTTGGCCTGCTGGCTGCCATGGTTGGTGCCAAGCTGTGCGGTTCCAACCGTGAAGCCCGCCAGCTGGTACAGCAGGGCGGCGTTCTGGTGGACGGCGAGAAAGTGACCGACCCGACCTTTGGTCTGACGGTTGAGCAGCTCCAGAATGGTGTTGTGATCAAAAAGGGGAAAAAGACCTACCACAAGGTAATGCTTTGATTGTCTGAATTTATAAAATGAGCGCGCAGGCTGCTGCATCCCCGGCACACCGGGCGGCAGCCTGCCGCTTTATTTTTGGAGCATACCTTGCCCCCACACGAGATTTAGGATATAATAAAAGGGTACGAAAAATGCGGCCGGGGGAGCAACCATGCCAAAAGATAAGCTGAAAACAATTTATGTGTGCAACCAGTGCGGCGAAACCAGTCCCCGCTGGCTGGGCCGCTGCCCGTCCTGCGGTGCATGGAACACGATGACCGAAGATGTGGTGGCAGAACCAGCAAAGTCTTCTTCCGGCCGCGCTGCCGCGCCGGTACGTGTGACGGGTCAGACCAGCCTGAAACCGTTGAAACTGAAAAACGTAAGCACGACCGAAGAAAAAAGCCGCATTGTAACTGGCATTGCAGAGCTGGACCGCGTGTTGGGCGGTGGCATTGTGCTGGGCAGTGTGATTTTGATTGGCGGCGAACCGGGCATCGGCAAATCTACCATTCTGCTGCAGCTGTGCGGCGAAGTAAGCCGGACGCGCTCGGTTCTGTATGTGACGGGCGAAGAATCCGTACGGCAGATCAAGCTGCGTGCCGTTCGGCTGGATGTGCCGCAGGATAATATCTCCATTGTGGCGGAAAGCGATGTGGATGAAATCTGCGGGCTGATTGAACAGATGAAGCCGGATCTTGTAGTGATCGACTCCATCCAGACGATGCGCTGCACGGATGTGGCGTCGTCCTCCGGCACGGTCAGCCAGGTCAAGGAAAGCTCAGCACGCTTCTTGAATGTGGCAAAAACGAATGAGATACCGACCTTTATTGTCGGCCATGTCAACAAAGACGGTGCCATTGCGGGTCCCAAAGTCATGGAGCACATTGTGGATACTGTGCTGTACTTTGAGGGCGACAAGCCCCTGCCGTACCGCGTGCTGCGCGCCGTGAAGAACCGTTACGGCTCCACCAATGAGATCGGCATGTTTGATATGACCGGCAAGGGATTGGAACAAATCGAAAACCCCTCGCAGGTCATGCTGGAAGGGCGGCCGATTGGCATTTCCGGTACCTGCGTTGCCTGCGTGATGGAAGGTACGCGGCCAGTGCTGAGCGAGATTCAGGCACTTGTAACGAAAACGGCGTTTCCAAGCCCACGACGCACGGCAAGCGGGTTTGACTATAACCGTATGTATCTGCTGCTGGCCGTGCTGGAAAAGCGCGCGGGCTATGTGTTTGGCAACCAGGATGTGTATATCAACATCATTGGCGGTCTGAAACTGGACGAGACTGCCTGCGATTTGCCGGTCTGCCTGGCAATGGCGTCCAGTCTGCTGGATCTGCCTGTACCTGAAAAAACACTGGCCATTGGTGAAGTGGGTCTGGGCGGGGAAGTGCGCAGCGTGCCGCACCTGGAAACCCGCCTGCGGGAGGCCCAGCGCGTGGGCTTTGATACCGCCATTGTGCCCAAACATAACCTGAACATGCTGGATGCTGCACAATTCCCGGGGCTGCGCCTGGTGGGCGTTGCATACCTGCGGGAAGCCATCAATACAATCAAAATCAATAAATAATAAGGTATGGGCAGCGACCCAAACCAAGAGGAGTATATCATGAGCGAACAGGAAAAGAATACGACCCCGGCACAGAATGCAGCCCCGGCAGCACCCAAACCGCCGAAAATTGATAATGCAGCGCTGAAAAAGGCTGCTGCGGCCCTGCGTGAGGAAAACAATCCGCAGAACTTTAATGCGGTTATCAACCTGATGATGCGCGGTGTATTCCTTGCACCGGCTAAGATTGAAATTGGCGAAAACGCTCCTAAACCGGACGAAAATGGACGAATCCAGCTGCCAAAAGACACCAAGGTGACCTTTGCGCTGCTGAAATCTGGTGATGGAAAGTCTTTCTTTACCGCATTCACCGATGCAGAAGAACTGGATAAGTGGCAGAATAAGCCCGCTGGTCAGGTTATGCTGCTGCGCTTTGATGATTATGCCCGGATGCTGAACGGTAACGACCATGTGGCAGGTTTTGTGCTGAACCCGTTCACGGATAACCTGCGCTTTAACTCGGATATGGTTGCATCTTTGCTGAAACAGCGCAATGCGATGCTGGAAAAAATCAAGCAGACCGCCGCGCAGCAGGCAGCCCAGCGCAATGCACAGATCAAGCCCGGCGATAAGGTGACGATCGTGGAGCCTTCGGTATACCCGGATGAATTGGTCAACCCGCTGTGTGCCGAGTTGGAAAAGTACCCGATGGTGGGAGCCGCATACCTGCAGATCATGGTGATCAACGGAGCAACCAAGAGTTATCTTTTGGTTCTGGATGCACCCAAGGACGATGCACTGTTCAAAGCCGCAGGCGATGCAGCGCGCCCGTTCCTGGTCAGCAATGAGAAAAAGATGAACCTGAACATCACGATTTCTACTTCGCCGCTGGGCCAGCAAGGCATGCGCGGCAGCGAGCCGTTTTATATTAAGGGCCAGGGCCGTGTAGATAATCTGGGTGATGACGAAGATTGATAAAAGGCTGAATTTGGTATCGAATGATATGCCATGGTGATGGCTGCGATAGACCCATTGGATGAACATCGCAATAAATAAGTAAATAAAATAAAAATAGGCAAATAAAAGAGCGAACGGAAAGAAGAATAAAACCAGGAGCTACTGGCATGCAGAGAACACACGAAATCTTGAATCTATCTACAAGCGGGTGCAGGATTTCGTGTGTTTTTGCATAACATGCAATTTCGCTAAAGACGAGTTTAGCGAAATATAGAGGAGGGCTTTACTCACAATAATGAGTACATACATTGATGTGGCGCACCCAAACCGGCATGCGCCGTATACGGATATTCCGGATCTTGTTATGGATTATCTGCATTATCTGGATGTTGTCAAGCTGCGTTCGCCGCGCACCATTAACGGTTACTATCTGGACCTGCGCGGTTTCTTCCGCTATATGATGATGGTTTGGAACCTTGCGCAGCCAGATACACCGCCGGAAGAAATTGACTTGACCCATATTGCCAAACGCCAGATCAGCACCATTACCAAACGGGATATTATCAATTACCTGGATTACGCCCGCAGTAATGATAACGGTGCCAAGGCCCGTGCCCGCAAGCTGAGCGCCCTGCGCGGCTTTTTTGGCTACCTTTGCCACCAGATCAATGAACTGAGCGAAAATCCAACGGATAATATCAACCTTGGCAGCCCAAAGAAATCCCTGCCCAAATATCTGAGTGCCAGTGAAAGCATACGGCTGTTAAAAAATATACAAAGTGACTTTTATGAACGGGACTACTGTATTATTGTCTTTTTCCTGAATTGCGGTATGCGCTTGGCGGAACTGATCACAATCAATCTTGGCGATTTTAAGGACGATACCATTAAAATTACCGGCAAAGGAAACAAAGAACGCCTGGTGTACCTGAACACCGCGTGCCAGGCTGCGTTGGAACATTACCTGCCCGCGCGGGCTGCGCTAAACAACCTGCGGGATAAAGAAGCACTTTTTGTATCCAAAAAGACTGGCAGACGCTTAACAGCGCGCCGTGTGGAGCAGATTGTTGCCAACTGCCTGAAATCAGCGGGCTTGGACAATATGGGCTATTCGCCGCATAAACTGCGCCATACCGCCGCTACACTCATGTATCAGGGCGGTGTGGATATGCTGGCCATCAAGGAAATCCTGGGGCACGAGAATGTATCCACGACGCAGATTTATACCCATATCAACCAGCAGCAGTTGAAACAGGCGGTGGAAGCCTCTCCCCTTGCGGATACTGGCTATATTGCACCGCAGTCCAAAGCGATGACGGATTCAAAGCAGGACACTGGCGAAGAGGACAGCTGAACCGGAAAACATAAAGCTGCTGACAGCGCACCCTAGCAGGCAAAGCAGATAATGTACAGATAAGCGCCGGATTGCGCCGTTGAGCGCACAACGGCAGCCGGAAAAAACAATGCTGGACAGGCTTTGACTTGCCCTGCACGAACTATGCGCAAGCCAAAGCATGAATGCCGACAGCACAAGCTCCGGCAGGCAGTTCAGGAGCCAATAAACAACAAGCGCACGTGCCCCGCCGGACGCATAAATGGCGGAAGCGCACACACCTAATACAGTGCCCTTGAACGCAAAATAAGCCCCCATAAAAATGCTGCCCCACAAATGAAAACCGCAGAGATAAATCAGCGATGCCTGCAAAAATGCCGCGGCAAACCAACTGCACCAGACAGACCAGAATGTCGTATAACTTTGTGCGGCCATGACATGCTCTGTAAGCGAAGTGAAAGCACCGTGGAGCTCAAACCGGCCGAGCGGAATGCCGGCGAGATACCCGGTCAGAAACGCAGAAGAGAAAGCGAATAGATCGTTTTTGCCCGCAAGTTTTTGTATGCCCAGGGCAGCAGCCGCACCGGCGGATGAACCGTTGTTAAGAGCCCTTTTGCGCGTGTAAGGGGCCGGTGCTGGTCGCGGGGCGCGCATCAGCGTTCGGGCGCAGTGTTCCCTACTGCGCCCAATGCACTCAGCACGCCGCCTGCGGTGCCGCCGAACAGCAGCGCTGCAAGTAAGGCGAGGTTCACATGATCAAATACAAGCGGTTTGCCGCTCAAAGCGGTAGTGAGGCTCAAACACAGCGCATAAAAGACGCCCACGGAAACACCGCATAAGAGCCGTTTTTGAGCAATACCGTTCGCAAGAACGAGACCGGAAAGAACAGCCCCCACCGCTACGCTGGCACAGGTTGCCGGTTTGACAAGTTCCAGCGAGAGTGCAGTATGGGCAAAAATCTGTGCGGCCAAAGCGAAAAGCAGGATGGCGGTACCCACGCCGCAGCCGAAACTTTTGATCAGCAGCCAAGATAAATGGCCGCTGGATTTATTGCGGACTTTGCAGATATGACTTGATCGAAGTTTGGCAGATGAAGCCCTTGAATTAGCAGCAAACATAAAGAAAACGCCCCCTTTGCATGGTACAAACTATGCAAAAGGGGCGTTTGTTATTCAGGTAATACAGTCAGAACCAATCAGTTCTTCTTGGCAGGAGCATCTTTCTTGGCGGTATCTTTTGCAGTGTTGCCCATGTCCAGCTTCTCAACGGAGGAAATAGCGGAACGGCGGAAGCGAATCTTCACACGGTCGCTGGTGGTTTCCAGAACAAAGGTATCATCCTTATCATTGATAGCAGCAACGCGGCCAACAACACCACCAATGGTAATAACGGTATCGCCTACTTCGATGGAAGCGCGCATGGCAGCATCTTTCTTGTCCTGCTTTTTCTGGGGCAGGTACAGGATGATGTACATGAACACAAGGATCAGAACCATCGGCAGGAAAGTGACAAGCAGGCTGGCGGTGCTGGAAGTATCAGCGGTCAAAAATTCGATCATAATGTGGAACTCCTTAAATTTTGATTTTACAGTATTTCTATTATTATACAGGCTTTCGCCATAAACCGCAAGGGGGTAAAGCAAGGAAACACGGAATCCGCTTAAATTCTGGAATCCAGAAGATGCACATACTTATCATGGAACTGCTGGAATGTGCCGTTATCCAACGCTTCACGAATCCGCTCCATCAAATGATTGTAGAAATACAGGTTGTGCATAACAGCCAAACGCATACCCAGCATTTCATCTGCCTTTTGCAGGTGGCGGATGTAAGCGCGGCTGTAATTGCGGCAGACCGGGCAATCGCACTGCGGGTCAATGGGCTGTTCGTCACGCTCATATTTCAGGTTTTTAATGTTGATGATGCCGTTCCATGTGAACAGGTGGCCATGGCGGGCGTTGCGGCTGGGCATAACGCAGTCAAACAAATCCACACCGCGGTACACGCCCTCAATGATGTTGCCGGGGGTGCCAACGCCCATCAGGTAGCGGATCTTATCCGCCGGGGCGTAAGGCTCTACCGCGCTGATCACATCATACATCACTTCGGCAGGTTCGCCGACAGCAAGGCCGCCGATTGCATAACCGTCCAGATCATATTCAGCAATCTGCTTCATGTGCTCAACGCGCAGGTCTTTGTAGGTGCAGCCCTGATTGATGCCAAACAGCAGCTGGTCCGGGTTCACGGCCTTGCCCTCGTGCTTCAGGCGGGCCATTTCCGCCTTGCAGCGCAGCAGCCAGCGTGCGGTACGCGCGCAGCTGTTTTTGGCGTAATCATATTCAGCGGGGTTTTCCACGCATTCATCAAAGGCCATGGCAATGGTGGAGCCAAGGTTTGCCTGAATCTGCATGCTCTGTTCCGGCCCCATAAAAATGCGGTGGCCGTCCAGATGAGAGTTGAACGTTACGCCTTCCTCGGTAATGTGGCGCAGCTTGGCAAGGCTGAACACCTGAAATCCGCCGCTGTCGGTCAGGATCGGGCCGTCCCAGCGGGTAAACTTGTGCAGGCCGCCCATATCGGCAACGACCTGATCACCGGGACGCAGGTGGAGATGATAGGTGTTGCACAGCATGACCTGTGCGCGGATTTCTTTCAAATCATGTGCCGAAAGCCCGCCTTTGATCGCGGCAGCAGTGGCAACGTTTTGGAAAGCAGGTGTCTGAACCGTGCCGTGCACAGTCTGGAACTCGCCGCGGCGGGCTGCACCCTCTTTTTTAATCAGACGGTATGGCATAAATGATGGTCTCCCCTGTTTTGCTGTTTCATTTTGTTCAAAAACATGCGGCGCCAGAGTGTTTTCCTGCGCCGCTTTGTGATTTTATTATACTGGAAGCAGTAGGATAAGTCAACTGTTCTGCGAGGCAGGCTTATTGGATGAACATGGCATCGCCAAAGGAGAAAAAGCGATATTTTTCCTGTACGGCAACCTTATATGCAGCCATGGTTTTCTCATACCCGTAAAACGCAGAGATCAGCATAATCAGAGTGCTTTCCGGCAGGTGGAAGTTTGTCACCAGGCCGTCAATAGCGTGCAGCTCTACACCGGGGTACAGGAAAATATCGGTAGTACCGCTGCAAGGGACAATCTTGCCGTACTTGGCCCAGACGGCTTCCAGCGTGCGGCAGCTGGTGGTACCGACAGCAATTACGCGATGGCCGCTGGCGCGTGCTGCGTTGATGGCCTCGGCTGCAGTATCATCCACGCAGTACCATTCGGTGTGCATCTGGTGCTCCTGAATATTATCCTCGCTGACAGGGCGGAAGGTGCCAAGGCCAACGTGCAGGGTCACTTCCACAATGTTGACCCCCTTGGCACGGATGGTATCCAGCAGTTCCGGGGTAAAATGCAGCCCGGCTGTGGGGGCAGCCGCGCTGCCAAGCTCTTTGGCATATACGGTCTGGTACTGGCTCTGATCCTCTAGCTGGCGGGTGATGTACGGCGGCAGCGGCATTTTGCCGAACTCATCCAGCTTTTCGTACAAAGTCTGGGTATCGTATTGGAAGGTTACATATTTGTTGCCATCCGGCAGGGTCTCGTCTACTGTGGCCGTCAGGGAGCCATCGCCAAAGCTCAGCTTGGTGCCAGCCTGCATCCGGCGGCCGGGGCGGGCCAGGCATTCCCAGGTGTCACCGTGGGCCTGGCGGAGCAGCAGAACCTCGCACACGGCGCCGGTGGGCACTTTAACACCCATCAAGCGGGCAGGCAGAACCTTGGAATTGTTGACGACCAGCACATCTCCGGCGTTCAGGTATTCCGGCAGGTCATGGAAGATGCGGTGTTCAATCGTATCATTCTTGCGGTCAAGCACCATCAGGCGGGCGCTGTCACGCGGGTCAGCGGGCTCCTGGGCAATCAGTTCTTTGGGCAGGTCATACCAAAAATCTTTCTTTAACATTGTTTTGCTTCCTTTTTGCGTTGACAAGTTGGCCGCGCAATGCTATTATTGAGGCATGCAGGCGGCGATTGTATCTTACAGCAGCCGCCATGCGGCACAGAGGCGCGGATTTCATCAGTATATTCCCTTTTATGCCAGCCAAAGGCTTGTGGGGAATGGAAAGGGACGTCCGCCGAAGGCGATGCACGGCACGCATCGTTCCTGGGCCCGCAGCCGAACAGGGGCGGGACTGTCACGTTAGGATTAACGTGTTGCGCTGTGCTCATGCAATGTATCATTATATTGCATTTTGTGCCGGTTTTCAAGCCGGTTTTTTTATTATCTCGTGTTTGGCAGCAAAATGGCTTGAATGCGGCGGCAGGTTTGTGTTTACCCCCTGCAAACCTGCGGCGGCAGCTGCATATAGGTAATGGTATGGGGCTGGGAACAGAAGCAGAATCCCTAAATGTGCGTTGGGGTTCTGGAGGAAAGGACGGCAGTTTAAGATGAAACAGTACAAAGTTGGCGTTGTTGGTGCAACTGGCATGGTGGGCCAGCGTTTTATTACCCTGCTGGAAAATCATCCCTGGTTTAAGCTTACGGCTCTGGCTGCATCGGCACGCTCCGCAGGCAAGACCTATGAGGATGCTGTCGGAAGCCGCTGGCTGATGAAAACACCGATGCCGGAAGCAGTCAAAAAGATGGTGGTTCTGGATGCTTCCAAGGTGGAAGAAGTTGCTGCACAGGTGGATTTTGTGTTCTGTGCAGTCAACATGAAAAAGGACGAAATCAAAGCGCTGGAAGAAGCTTACGCCAAGGCAGAATGCCCTGTGGTTTCCAACAACAGCGCACACCGCATGACACCGGATGTTCCGATGGTAGTGCCTGAAATCAATGCAGACCACCTGGAAATCATCCCCGCACAGCGCAAGCGCCTGGGCACCAAGCGCGGCTTTATTGCCGTCAAGTCCAACTGCAGCCTGCAGAGCTATGTGCCTGCCCTGCACCCGCTGATGAAGGATTACGGCGTAACCAAGTGCCTGGTCTGCACCTATCAGGCAATCTCCGGTGCTGGCAAAACGTTTGAGACTTTCCCCGATATCCTGGATAACGTGATTCCCTACATCGGTGGTGAAGAAGAAAAGAGTGAGCAGGAGCCGCTGAAGCTGTGGGGCCACATTGATGGCGATAAGATTGTGCCCGCAACTGCACCTTCCATTACGGCCCAGTGCCTGCGCGTACCGGTATCCGATGGCCACATGGGCGCGGTGTTCGTAAGCTTTGATAAAAAGCCCACCAAAGAAGAAATCCTGAAAACCTGGAAAGAATTTCATGGCCCGGCGCAGGATCTGGACCTGCCCAGCGCACCCAAACAGTTCCTGCATTACTTTGAAGAAGATGACCGCCCCCAGCCCAAGCTGGACCGCATGATTGAAAACGGCATGGCTGTCAGCATTGGTCGCCTGCGTGAGGATACCCAGTACGATTACAAGTTTGTCTGCCTGTCCCACAACACGCTGCGCGGCGCAGCAGGCGGTGCAGTTCTGTTGGCAGAACTGTTGGCCGTTAAGGGCTATTTTGACTAATCATCCCCTAGATTGAAGGAGAAACATTCCCTATGAAACAACCTGTATTTACCGGTGCTGCTGTTGCCATCATTACCCCCATGCACGCAGACGGAACCGTCAACTTTGAGGAACTGGGCCGCATTATTGATGATCAGATTGCACACGGCACGGATGCCATTGTGATCTGCGGCACCACGGGTGAATCCGCAGCGCTCAGCCACGAAGAGCGTGTGGAGTGCATCCGTTTTGCTGTGAAGCATACCGCAAAGCGCGTTCCTGTTATTGCGGGCACGGGCTCCAACGATACGGCCTTTGCCATTGAGATCTCCAAAGAGGCCGAGGAAGCCGGTGCAGATGCCCTGCTGCTGGTTACCCCTTATTACAACAAAACCAGCCAGGCGGGCCTGATTGCCCACTATACGGCCATTGCAAATGCCGTTACCCTGCCCTGCATCATTTACAATGTTCCGTCCCGTACCGGTGTGAATCTGCAGCCCGCCACACTGGCGGAGCTTGCCAAGCTGCCCAATGTAAACGCTGTAAAGGAAGCCAGCGGCAATATCTCCCAGGTTGCGGATGTTGCAGCCCTGTGTGGCGAGGAACTGAACATTTATTCTGGCAATGATGACCAGATTGTGCCGATCTTGTCCTTGGGCGGTAAGGGCGTCATCAGCGTGCTTTCCAATGTTGCGCCGCAGCAGGCACACGATATCTGTGCCGCATGGTTTTCCGGTGACACGGCAAAGAGCCTGGAACTGCAGCTGAAAGCGCTGCCGCTGTGCCATGCCTTGTTTGCTGATGTAAACCCCATCCCGGTCAAATGGGCAATGAACCGCCTGGGCTGGAATGCGGGTCCATTGCGCCTGCCTCTGGTGGAGCCTTCGGCTGCCGTGCAGCAGTCCCTGGAAAATGAGATGAAGGCTTACGGCGTTCTGAAATAAAATAATCACGACCAGGCCCGCAGTACCGCGGATTTGTTGCGGCGCCGCGGGCCTGTGCTTTGGAAAAGGAAGGAACCAAATTAAGATGACGGATTTGATTATTCAGGGCATTAACGGCCGTATGGGCCATACCCTTGTGGAAAAGATCTCTGCCCGCAGCGATTGCCGCATTGTTGCCGGTGTGGACCAGAAAGCCGGTCAGATCGGGGATATCCCGGTTTACGCTTCGCTGGAAGATTTGCTGGAGGCAAAGGGAATCGTAATTGATTTTACTTCCCCTGCCGGTACGGTGCACGCGGCACAGTTCTGCGCGGCACATGGTATGCCTTGCGTGCTTTGCTCGACCGGTTTGAGCAAAGAGGACGAGGCTGTGGTGGAACAGGCCAGCGAGAAGGTGCCGGTGTTCCGCAGCGCCAATATGTCGGTTGGCATCAATGTGTTGATCGAGCTGGCCCGCCGTGCTACTAAGCTGTTTGATGGCGAGTTTGATATCGAAATTGTGGAGAAGCACCATCACAACAAGCTGGATGCCCCCAGCGGAACCGCTTTGATGATCGCAAATGCCATCAACGAGGAAGCTGGCGGCAAATATGAGTATGTCTATGACCGCCACGCTGTGCGCCAGAAGCGCGGCGCGCAGGAATTGGGCATTAGCTCCGTGCGCGGCGGCGGCATTGTGGGCGACCATGATGTGCTGTTCTGCGGCCCGGAAGAGGTTGTGACCATCAGCCATGTGGCCCAGAGCCGCGGTGTGTTTGCCGATGGCGCTGTACAGGCAGCACTCTTCCTGGATTGGTGTGAGCCGGGTTACTACACCATGACGGATATGCTCAAGGGTAAAATGCAATGTCTTTAAGGTCCCATGAAGCTGCTGCGTGCGCAGTAATTGCAATTGGCGTGTGCGGTGTGTTGGTTGGTTCCCTGCTGGTAGAATCCATGCGGAACGGTCAGAGCAGTGCAAAAGCCACGGTAAGCACAGCACAAAGCACCGAAGAAGTCCAGGCACAGACAGAACCGACACAGACGCCCGCGCCAACACCTGAACCGGAACCGGTCGTACAGACAGTACACTTTTCTGCAACCGGGGATAACCTGATCCACGAGGGCATTTACAACCAGGCCAGGGCACGCGGCAGTGATGGCCACTATGACTTTATCCCTGCCTATGAAAATCTGCGGGATTTTTACGCCGGGTTTGATGTGAACTGGCTCAACCAGGAAACGCTGGTCAATGATGATTATGAACCTTCCGGTTACCCGATGTTCTCTACGCCTGGGGATATTACCAATGCGCTGTATAATGTTGGCTTCCGGGTGTTCAGCCTTTCCAACAACCACAGCTATGATAAAGGCACTGGCGGCATTGCCTCTTCGATGGCACACTGGGCGGCTATGCCGGATGATGTGGTGTCCATGGGGTTTTATAATCTGGAAACCTATGATGACTATGTGTACCAGACAGTAAACGGCGTTACCATCGGCTATCTTTCTTATACGGAGATGACCAACGGCCTGCCAACGCCATCCGGCAGTGAATACGGCGTGGTTTATCTGGACCAGAGGGATGTGATTGAAAAGCAGATCACGGATATGCGCCCCAACTGTGACGTTCTGGTCGTCAGCTGCCACTGGGGTGTTGAAGGCAGCCATACAGTTACGGATGCACAGCGCGAAACAGCCCAATGGCTGGCTGACCAGGGTGCAGACCTAATCATTGGCACCCACCCGCATGTGACGCAGACGGCGCAGTGGCTGACAGGAACGAATGAGAATAAGTCGTTTGTTGCCTATTCGCTGGGGAACTTTATCAATGCGCAGGATATGCCGGACAATATGATCGGTGCCATTCTGGATGTGACGTTCCAGAAAACAACCGCAGCAGATGGTACCGTTACCGTGGAAATTCAAAACCCGGTACTGCACCCGGTGATCACCCAGTATGAGCCGCATTATGCAAACATTCGGGTTTACCTGTATAAAGACTATACGGATGAACTGGGCGCTGCACATGGCAACTTTGCATTGAGCAGGGCTTCCATTGAACAGGTTTTGAATGGTTCAATCGATTCTGAGTTTTTATCGTTAGAATAAAGGCAACACCGCACAATTCCCGCCTTACGGCTTAAGCACCGCTTCGGCGGCTGCGGCACGGCATCTGCGTTGCCAAAATGCGCGATAATGTCGGGTTGCGGTACCCGCATCGTGCTTCGGGGGCAAAAGCCCCTCGCACTCTGCGACCGCTGCCCCTGCTTCGGTTCGCTGTTTCCGCCACTGGCGGCGCTCACCTTTGCAGCATCCAGTATTATCTGCGCTTTTGGCTTAGCATCTGCCGCACCTCGCTCGCCGTATCGGCACTTAGAATTATGCGGTATTGCCTAAAACAAAACGAAAGGGGTATTTTTATGTACGGTGTCAGCAAATACGGTGTCAGCAAAATCAGCAGCGAGCAGAATATTATGCTTACCACCTTCCCCGCTGCCCAATACAGCGCACAGAGCCTGGCAGAGCATTTGGAGGTGTTTGCCAAGGCAGGCATTGTGGTGGATATGATCTGCCAGAGTGCCCCGCGCGGTACGGCGGTGGATTTCAGTTTTACCACCAGCTACAGCAATTTTGCCGCAGTCATGCAGGCCATCCCGGCGGCTGCCAAGGCCAATCCCCCGCTGATTTCTGGTGGCTATACCAAGATCAACCTGTTTGGTGAGGATATGGTTACCAGTTGCGGCGTTGCAGCACGTGCTTTGGCCGCGCTGGCAAAAGTGAACGCAGAAGTTGTTCTGATCACCACCAGTGACCTTGACATTTCCCTGTTGATCCATCAGGAAGATGAAGATGTGGCACTGAATGCGTTGAATAAGGCGTTTGAGCTGTAAGCGCGTATACAGGGCAAAAGTCTCATATAAAATTAGAACAGCACCCCGGCGGTTTTATCCCTTTTTGTTGGAATATCCGCCGGGGTGCTGTTTTATTTAGGGCAATACCGCATAATTCTAAGTGCCGATACGGCGAGCGAGGTGCGGCAGATGCTAAGCCAAAAGCGCAGATAATACTGGATGTCTTATCGAGCATTTTGGCAACGCAGATGCCGTGCCGCAGCCGCCGAAGCGGTGCTTAAGCCGTAAGGCGGGAATTGTGCGGTGTTGCCTTAGGTTGAAAATGACTTATATTGAGTTTTGCTTGAAACGATTCGCATGCGGAGATACAACGATGTGCTTCAGGCCTTACCAAGAGTCATTTCCAGGAAATAAACCCACTGTTTTTCCCACCAATACCAGTCGTGGGAAACATCCTGGCCCCAGATGTCAACAATGGGATGGATATCCTTGCTTTCCAGAATATCCCGCAGCTGCAAGGTGGAACGCAGTAGTTCTTCTTCCCACTGGCCCTGGCCGCAGCACATAATGAACTTGTCCGCTTTGGCATACAGTTCTTTGTATGGGTGGTTATCCGGGAAATTGCGCATGTAATCACAGGGACTGTTGCGGTAAACAAGGTCATCCATATAGCCCTTAAAGAACATATCCGCCTGGTATAGGCCGCTCAAGGCAATGGTGCCGTTATACAGGTCGGGACGGCGCAAAAATAGGTTGACGGCATGCCCGGCACCCATGCTGGCACCACCCACAAGAACTTTTCCCATGTGGTCCGGCCCCTGCTCCCGATTGATTTCCAGCGCACGGGGGGTCAATTCCTCGCAGACATAATTATACCAGCGCTCCTGCATTTCAATGCGGGGGCGCGCGGGGCCGTCATTGTCCCAGCTTTCGCGGTCAATGCTGTCTGCCGCGATGATCTGCAGCTTTCCGGCATCAATCCAGGGCGCTGCAAGGTTGCACATGTTGCGGTCTTCCCAGTCAAAAAAGCGGCCGCTCTGGCAGGGAAAAATCAAAATGGGCCGCCCGGCGTGGCCGTATACCTTGAATTCCATATCGCGGTTCAGATAGCGGCTGTATTCTTTGTAATAACGGATCTGCATGATACTCTCCCGTCTTGTACGGCAAAGCCGCACATTGTATTTTTCGGCAGCGCTGGAATAGCAGCAAACTGCTTTACATCATTTGTAAAAGAACTTTTTATTTAGGCTTAACAACCCCACAAGCGGTTGCATAAACCCTGTGCGTGAGGATTTGAAAAGCCAGTAATAGATAACGGCAGCAGCTTCCCGCAGGTAACAGGTGAGCACACTGCGTAAAGGAATCCCGGCGGGCAGTGCGTGGGCTGTGGTAAAACCAGCCATAGCCGCGTATACCCCGCCGCGGTAGCAGTGGAATGCGTTGGTTACATAGACGACCGGCTCCTGAGCACTGATGCCCTGCTGGACAAGAATCTCTTTGGCAAAGAGAAAATTTTCCTCGGTGGAAGTGGATTTGCATTCCGCGAGAACGCGCTGGGAATCCAGTCCTTTTTCAATCAGATAATTCCGCATAGCCTGGCCTTCCGGCACCCATTCATCCCTGCCTTGTCCGCCGGTGGTGATGACCAAGGCATCTGGATGGGCAACGGCGTATTCATAGGCTTTGTCGAGCCGGTAACGCAGCAATAGGCTGGGGCGGTCCTTGCGCAGACCAGCACCTAGAACGATCACAACTTTTTCTTGTCCGGTGGCGGGGTTGGCATAGCCGCTGAACGCTACAAAGCCGAGCAGCGCAGCATACAAAATGCCAAACACAAGCAAAAAGACGAACACAATTTTGCCGGGTATGGTACCGTGCAGCCAATGATGGATGGGCTGCTGCCAGATGGCATAGACATCTACTGCTGCGGTAAGCAGCCACACCAACAGGTTGCCCATGTTAAAGTTGGAAGTGAAAACCAGAGAAACGGAATAAATAAACAGCGCCAAGGCCAGCAGGCGGAGCAGAAATAACATGAAATGGCTCAATCCTTTTGTGGTGGTAACGTGTTTCGACATCATGCCTTGATTTCATTCCATACGCTGCACCCGGCCAGGCAGGCTTTTACATCCAGGGCATCGCATACGGTGTTGGCAATGGTGCCAAAGCAGTACCGGGTGCCAAGGTCAACACCGTGGCGCAGGTTCTTGCCGTAAATCAGGAACGGAACATATTCGCGGGTGTGGTCGGTTGTTTTGGTGTAAGAAGGATCACATCCATGGTCGGCCGTTACCATCAGAATGTCATCGGGGCGCATCTTGTCCATAAATGTGGGCAGCCAATCATTGAATTCGGCTGCTGCTGCGGCATAACCGGCCACATCCCGGCGGTGACCGTACAGCATGTCGAAATCAACCAGATTCACAAAAGCAAGGCCGTCAAAATCACGGTCAGCCAATTCCATGGTCACTTTCAGGCCCTCCGTATTGCCGGAGGTGCGGATGGTTTCGCTCACACCCTTGCCAGCGAAAATATCGTGGATCTTGCCAACGCCGATGGTGGATTTACCAGCCTGCTGCAAAACATCCAGCATGGTATCTGCGGGCGGCACCAGGCTGAAATCATGGCGGCGCGGGGTGCGGGTGAAGTTGGCGGCACAATCCCCGACAAAGGGACGGGCAATCACGCGGCCAACGCCGTATTTGCCAACCAGCATGCGGCGGGCTTCGGTACAGATTTCATACAGCTTTTCTACCGGGACGATCGCCTCGTTGGCGGCAATCTGGAACACGCTGTCTGCGGAGGTGTATACGATCAATGCGCCGGTTTTCATATGTTCCTCACCATAGTCTTTGATGACTTCGGTGCCGGAGTAAGGCTTGTTGCACAGTACCTGATACCCGGTGCGGGCGGTAAACTCATCCAGAACTTCTTTCGGGAATCCATTCGGGAAAGTTGGCAGTGGCTCCGGGCTGAGCAGACCGGCAATCTCCCAGTGACCGATGGTGGTATCTTTCCCGGCGCTGGCTTCCCGCAGGCGGGCATAGCAGCCGACAGGGGCATCCAGCTTTGTGCCACAGGTTACACCGTCCAGATTAAACATGCCAAGGCGGGCCAGTTGGTCCCACTTGAAATTGGGGTGTCCGGCAATAGCGCCCAAAGTGTTGGTACCGGCATCGCCAAAAGCAGGGGCATCAGGCTCGGCACCAATGCCAAAGCTGTCAAGAACGATTAAAAAAATACGTTTTGCCATAGTGTTCAAGCTCCTTGTATTGTACCATGTTCCGCGGAAAAACAAAACGAGAACACGGATTTGTGTAAAAATGCATGATCCTTTACGCCGTTCGCAGGGATAAGAAACTCAAATGGCTGACTTTTTGTATTGATTTTATTATACCCTATTCCCACCCAAAAGTAAAACAAAACCTTTTATTGTGCTTTGCAGTGTAAATTGAAGAGAAATACAGGATGACAAAACCGCAAGACGTACGTTGTAAAATCTGCACAAAAAATGTTTGCGCAAAGGAATGCGCGGCTTGTACTGGCTTGACCTTTGTATTATAATGTTTGTGTTAAGATGTTGTATGGAAAGTACCTGCTGGAATACTGGACTTAAAACTCTGGCAGATAAAAATCCTGTACAATAGCATATTTTCAGGAGGGGTATTTATGCGCAAAACTAAAATTGTATGTACTTTGGGGCCGTCTACCGACCAACCCGGCATTCTGCGCCAGCTGCTGGAAAACGGGATGAATGTTGCACGCTTCAATTTTTCGCATGGCGATTACGCGGAACACAAAGGCCGTTTGGATCAGCTGCGCGCACTGAGCAAAGAGCTTGACGTTTCCATTCCGGCAATGCTGGATACCAAAGGCCCGGAGATCCGCCTGGGCGAATTCGAGAACGGCAAGGAGCAGCTGACCGCTGGGCAGAAATTCATCCTGACCTCCCGCAATGTTAAGGGCACGAAGGAAATCAGCTCCATCACTTACAAGGACCTGCCGCATGATGTCAGTGTTGGTGGCCGCATTATGCTGGATGATGGCCTGATTTCCCTGCGCATCGAAAGCATTACCGATACGGATATCGTCTGCACCGTGGAAAATGATGGTGTGATCAAGACTAAGAAGGGTGTCAACGTTCCCGGTGTGCACCTGTCCATGCCGTATATGAGCCAGCGTGACCGCGATGATATCCTGTTTGGTATTGAACAGGGGTATGACCTGATCTCCGCCAGTTTTACCCGCAGCGCACAGGATATTATGGATATCCGCCACCTGCTGGATGAGCATAATGCCAATATCCGCATCATTGCCAAAATTGAGAACCAGGAAGGCATTGATAATATTGATGAGATCCTGAGCGTTGCCGATGGCATTATGGTTGCCCGCGGCGATATGGGCGTTGAAATTGACTATGCCGAAATCCCGTCCATCCAGAAGCACCTGATTGACCATGCCATGCAGATGGGCAAAATCTGCATCACGGCAACCCAGATGCTGGATTCCATGATGGTGAACCCCCGCCCCACCCGTGCAGAAATTACCGACGTTGCCAACGCCATTTATGACGGCACCGGTGCCGTTATGCTGTCCGGCGAAACTGCCGCAGGCAAGTATCCGGTAGAGGCCCTGAAAGCCATGGCAATGATTGCCGAAACCACCGAGAGCGATACCAACTATGAATCCCTGTGCCACCATGTCGGCATGGATTCTACCCGCCTGACCATCAGTGCCGCTGTCAGCCATGCGGCCTGCACCACGGCTTCGGATATCGGTGCTTCTGCCATCATTACGGCATCCAAGAGCGGTGAAACTGCCCGTCTGCTGAGCCGTTTCCGTCCGGATGCCCCCATTATTGCCTGCGTACTGGATGAAACGACATGCCGCCAGATGAACGTTTACCGCGGCGTGACTCCCCTGCTGATGGATTATGCCCATTCGACCGATGAGCTCATCAGCATGTCCGTCAAGGCGGCGGAGGATGCTGGCTTGATTCATTCCGGCGACCGTGTTGTGGTTACGGCCGGTGTTCCCGTTGGCGTTTCCGGAACCACGAATATGATTAAGGTACACTTGGTTGGGGATACCCTGCTGACCGGCATCGGCATCAATCCGGGCCTGAATGCCAAGGGCGAAGTTTGCGTTTGCCGCAATGCCGAGGAAGCCGCCAAGAAGTTCAAGGCAGGCCAGATTTTGGTGGTCCCGTTCACCACCAACGATACACTGCCGTATATGCGCCAGGCTGCCGGTATTATTGCCGAGGAAGCCGGTGCAAATAGCCATTCCGCCATTGTTGGTCTGACATTGGGTAAGCCGGTTATCATTGGTGCAACCCACGCAACCCGTACCCTGAAGGATGGCATGAAAATTTCGATGGACTGTGCCCGCGGTGTTGTACAGGCAATGTCTGAATAAGGAGAAAAAACATGGAACGCATTGCAAGCTTTTGTGTTGACCATAATACCTTGGTTCCGGGCATGTACCTTTCCCGCAAGGATGGAGATGTGCTGACCTGGGATATCCGCATGAAAACGCCGAACAAGGGCAGTTATCTGTCCCCTGCCTGCGCCCATACGATTGAGCATCTGTTTGCCACCTATGCCCGCAACAGTAAATGGAGCGAGCATGTGATTTATGTTGGGCCGATGGGCTGCCTGACCGGTTTCTATCTGTTGACCCGCGGCCTGACGGACGCCGAAGCGCTGGCGCTGACCCAGGAAAGCTTTGCCTGGATGGCAGAGTATGATGGTGATATTCCGGGTGCTTCCGCCGTTGAATGTGGCAACTACCTGATGATGGACCCGGTGGCAGCACGACTGGAATGCAAGGCTATGAGCGAAGTTCTGCAAAAGCTGGATGCCGACCATATGCGCTACCAGGAAAAGTAAGGCTCCGATAGCGAAACAGCGTAAAAGGCCAAAAGAATAAAGAAACAAAAAGCACATCCTGACAAGATATGTCACTGGCCAAATGCCGGCAGCAAAACCCTGTTGGGATGTGCTTTTTTGTATGATTTTCTATGAATGGAATGGCAAATTATTCGACCGAACCATATCCGTTCCGGGCACAGATAATCAAGAACTGGTCAATCTGGTC
>ULVV01025338.1_pt1 | contig 20989 bp, 18 predicted proteins | sample 1959761 | NCBI WGS metagenome assembly ULVV01 (sample SAMEA4835795, study PRJEB28245) | human gut metagenome | biome: gut microbiome; material: fecal sample | place: Denmark | collected 2008
CGGTCTGCTGATACAGTTCCAAACTCCAGGTTAGCCCGAACCATACGATGGCGGAACCACCAGACTGAAGATTCAACCCATGTCCGGCTGATGCGGGATGGATCAGCGCCACAGGGATTTCTCCGCTATTCCACCTGCGGATACTGGCGGCGCCATCCAGCTGGGAGAACGGGATATGCAGCTTTTGCAGCCTTTCCGAAATACGGCTCAAGTCATGCTTGAACCAGTAAGCCACCAGAAGCGGTTTGCCGTTTGCGGCTTCAATGATATCCTCCAAAGCGTCCAGCTTGCGGTCGTGGATACGGATGGTCTCGCCGCCGTCGTCATAGATTGCGCCGTTCGCCATCTGGGAGAGTTTACCGGAGAGGGAGGCGGCGTTGGCGGCGGTGATCTCCGCATCATCCAGCGACAACACCAGCTCCTGTTTCAGGTCCGTGTATTTTTTCTGTTCTTCCTCGGAAAGCTGAACCGTGTATTCGCTGCTGACCAGATCCGGCATCTGCAGGTGGTCGGCGGACTTCATAGAGATAGTGATATCCGAAATCTGCCGGTAGATAGCGTCTTCTGCATAAGGCAGGGGCTTGTAGGAGTAGATGATCTGGCCGTTTCGCTTATCCGGTGTGAAGTAATTGGTGCGGTACTTGGTGATGAACCGTCCAAGCCGCTGACCCATGTCCAGGATGCGGAACTCCGCCCACAGATCCATCAGACCGTTAGAAGCGGGCGTGCCGGTCAGTCCGACGATACGGCTGATTTTAGGTCTGACCTTCAACAGCGACTTGAACCGCTTTGTCTGGTGATTCTTGAAAGAGGACAACTCGTCGATCACCACCATATCGAAGTCAAATGGAATGCCGCTCTCATCGATGAGCCACTGGACGTTTTCTCGGTTGATGATGTAGATATCGGCGTATCTCATCAAAGCCGCCCGGCGCTGGGCTTCCGTTCCGACAGCCACGGAGCAGATGAGGTTCTGTAGGTGATCCCACTTATCCGCTTCAGCCGTCCATGTATCCCGCGCCACTCGCAGGGGTGCGATGACCAGCACTTTATGGATCTCGAAGCTGTCAAACAGCAGATCGGCTATGGCTGTTAGCGTGATGCTGGTTTTTCCAAGCCCGCAGTCTAAGAAGATAGCGGCTGCGGGGTGTGTCTTGATGTACTCCACTGCATATTTTTGATATTCATGGGGTTTGTATCTCATCCAGCATTCCTCCAATCTGCTCCGCATCGTCCAGCACATACACCAGGAAGCCCAGCCGCCGCAAAAGCCTGTGGCGGGAAAACTGCAGCGGCCGCGGCTTTTCTCCGGTCGCCTTGACTTCCACAAAGCCTATCTTTCCATTTGGCAGCAGCACCATGCGGTCCGGCATACCGTCAAAACCGGGAGAGACGAGCTTGGGGCAGATGCCGCCAGCCTGTTTGACCGCTTGGATCAGCTTCTTTTCTATCTCTTTTTCTCTCATGGGTGTATCCTTTCTATGGGGTCGGCTAATTCAAAAGCGGCGTAGGCGGCGGAGACAAAATTGTCGAGGGATTTGCCCTTGTAGCTCCAGGATGTCTTGCCATCAACATAAACACTGTAGCGATTGCTGCCCTTATTGTTGATAAACACCTTTCTACCCTGATAAGTCAGCTGATAGTTGCCGTACCAGTTCTTCCGCCATTGCCGCCGCGGAAAGTTCCGCTTCCGCTTGGCGCGGTTTTTCATAAGCCGCTCACGCTCTCTGGCGGCGAGGATATTGCCCTCCATAATTCCGGCGCAGATACAGCCGACCGAAACAGTCTCAAAATATTCGTCATGCCGCATCACATGAACAAATCGTACTTGTGTACAATCGCAGAGTTCGCAAGTGAACAATTCGATATGGTCGGAATCTTCCTCTTCATCGGCCACATCGTAAATATAGTCACAGTACCAGCCGGAGAGGGGCGCTCCCCATTCCTGAAGCCGCTTCTGACACCTGCGGACATATGCGCTGTCTATTTCATACATTGACATCTTGATTTACCTCCGCGTTCTTAAAAACCTGAAAATCCTTACGCGCGTGCGTATGCGTGATTTACGGGTTCTGTACAGTCTTTTTGATACATTTTCAATTTATATGCTTTTTTAGGAACACAGGAACAGAGGCTATAAAGTTGCCTTGCGGCGGCACATTCGGTGTGTTTCTGGCGGCGTTCCCAGAGTCTTCCCTGGGAACACTGCCGGAAGTCGGGAACTGTTCCTGATTCGCTCCGTTCCCGAAAAGTCAGTCGGGAACATCGCCGGGAACAAAGACAAACTGTGGTCCATAGGGCCTGACGCGCTCCTTTTTCTCCTTGCGCACCCAGCCGAGCTTGGTGAGCATTGCCGTGAGGTTATTGGATTCGGCGCGGCCAAGGCTGCCTTGATCCTTGCCGAAAACTTCACACCAGATCTCCATATTGCAGACCCGTGTTCTGGCGACCGTACCCACACGGCCGATATTATTCACTCCGGCGAGGAAGGAGCGGCGGTCGAACAGATCCATGCCGTCCCAATCTTCCGGAAGCAGGGTCTCCAGATACTCGCGCACCAGTCCCTCGCGCTCATCAGACTCCAGCGCTTCCCGCTGTTCACTCTTGGCGAGCGTCTCCAAGTCGGGAGCCAGATGTAGCTTTTCGCCGTTCTCTACAAGCACCAGCACCTCCGCCCAGATCTGGCTGATATCCTCGTTGGTAAGTTCCCAGGAGTGCTTTACGCCGCCGCCCGGCGTTTTGACCGGCCAGAAACGGCGGTTGCCAGTGGTGTCCCGCAGGTAGCCGGACTCAGCGTTGGTGGTGCCAAAGAAGATGCACTGCCTCGGATGCGGCGTCGCCCGCCTGCCGAAAGCGGCACGGTAGATGTCGTTCTGACGGGAAAGGAAGGAGCGCAGTGTCTCCACCTCGGCTTTGCGAAGTCCCGCCAGCTCACCGATTTCCAGAATCCAATAGCCCTGCAGCTTCTCTGCGGCGGTCTTGTCCTTGGTATCGCTCAGATTCAGACTGTCGGAGAACCATTCTCCGGCAAGGCGGGAAATGAGGGTGCTTTTTCCGATTCCCTGGGGACCGTTTAAGACCAGCATGGTATCGAACTTCACGCCCGGCTCCTGTACCCGGCGCACGGCGGCGCAGAGAGTCTTTCTTGTCACGGCGCGGACATAGGAATTATCCTCCGCGCCCAGATAGTCGATGAGGAGCGTGTCCACACGGGGAACGCCGTCCCACTCCGGCAAAGCCGCCAGATATTCACGGATGGGGTGGTAGGAGCGGTCGTCCGCCACCTTGGTTACAGCAATCTGATAATTGCGCTGGGAGAATGTTCCGTAGTGGGAATCCACATAGCTGATCAGCTGGGCATCGTCAGCGTCCCTCCAGTATTTAGATGGGTGTTTCCAGGGTACCTCGCCCTTGATCTCCATACCGTCCAGCTGCTGATTGAACACGATGTTCTGGAGCTGCGGGTCGTTCTGGAGGATCAGCGTGATATTGTGGAGGTTATTCTTCAGCACTGTGGAGCGGGGTTCGTACTGAAAATGCTTCTGCCAGTCGGTATCCTCACCGCTTGAGAAATCCGTCTCTGCGTCCGCCATTCGTTCGCCTGCCGCCAGCAGCTTTACCTCATCCTGCTGCATGGCGAACTCGCACATCGCTTTGTACGATGCTTTTTCATCCAGATCTCCAAAGCGATGGATGCGGACGATGTCAAAGGCGTTGCACAGCTTGAGGTAAGCCGGGTCTTTGGCGTGGTGGCTATAGACGAATTTGTCTTCCTTGATTTCCACACCCGCCATGCTGGAGGATTCAATCAAATGCCAGCGGTTTTCGTTGTCAGTCGGCTCATAGACGTCGGAGAGAAATGCCTCCAGCGCCTTGCTGATGGGATAATAAGTGCGATTGAATAGACCCACCACGCCTTCTTTTGTCAGAGGGTCCTGCACCTTCTGCTGTGCGGTGGTATTCGCCTTGCTCTCCCTGGAAGAGGTGGGCAGTCTTGTGGGATCCGTCCATTCCGGGTGTTTTGTGAGAATCGCATCGGGATCGAGCCAGCCGCCGTCCGTCTCCTTATACACAAAGGAGCCGTTGGCCGGAATGGACGGCCAGTACATCAGCTGATTGGGCTGGTAGGAGCATTCGTCAAAATAGTCGATGCCCAGCATCTGAGAAAGATAGCGGGATACCGCCACAAATTCCTCCGGGGTCACATCCCTGGTCAGCGGGAACACCAGACGGACGCGGGGATTTTCCTCCGTACTGCTGTGGGTGGTGTACAGTGCGGAGGTATAGGGGCAGAGGGACTCATAGCTTTCCAAAAAAGCGGCGTTGATGCGGTCGCCGTCAAGCGCAACCATTGAGCGGCTCTCCACGGTATCGACCTTGCGCCTGCCGCCCTTCAGCACGCCCGCCACAAAGCCGCCGTGGTCTTTGGCGGCGTCCCGCTGGGCGCGGCTCATCTTTGCATATTCCTCTGCGGACTCGGTGGTGCGGATGGGCACTCTGAGCCGTTCCTTCAAATCGTCAAATTTTATGGTCTTGTTGACCCATCTCTTCGCCTGCCGGTTGTTGCCGTAGGCGATGTTCAGTTCACGCATAGTCGGTTACCTCCTCGCACGCAGCCGTAAAATATCTCAAACGGTAGTTCTTCCACTTGGCTCTGCGGATCTCCGCTTCCATGCCGGAAGAGATGTATTCGCCGAACACCCACACCTCGGAGCATTTGCTCATGAGGGCGTTTCCAAAGAACAGCCCCAGCTGGCGTTCTTTTGGATTGTCGTCACAGAGAAACTGCGGAAACAACAGATGCGGCGCAATAGGGATGTATCCCATGTCCACGGCGAAGCGGCTGTATCTCCGGGCATTCTCTACATTGGCTGTCACATCTCCGGCATAGGGGGAGCAGATATACACGATAGGCCGGAAAGCGCGGAGGGCGCGTTCTTCTTTTTCTATATTGGTGAGGGCTTCATAGGCTGTGGGGTCGTAATAGCCCTCGCAGTTGAATTTATTGATGCTCATAGGCGTTACCTCGTTAATCCTTCTTGTAAAAATCAGTCTCATAGCCATCGGCGCGAAGCCGCAAGCCTTTTGCCCAGGGCGGCGTCCTGCCCATCTGATCACAGACGGCCTGCAGGGACATCCGGCGGTCAGCTTCAATGACCACCTCGTCATGGATGTGCATGACAATGGAGCAGCAGCGAAGGGTCCGCATGGCGTAACAGAGGATATCGCGGGAGGTTGCCTGGACGATGTTTTCCACAAACTTGGGGCCGTAGCTGTCCAGCCGTTCCCATTTCTTTGTGCCACCAACGCCTTCATAGGTGATGCAGTCTCCGCCGAACTTATTTGTCCCGATCTTAGGCTTCACATAGGCAAGACTCCTGCCGGACGGCAGGGTGATGAACAGCATCCCATTTCTGGCGGAGAATACGATGCCGTGTGTTTTTGTGGTGGTCTTACGGTTAACGGCGTCCATTACGGCTCGGTCAACCGCCCACCAGAACTGCACGATTTTCGGATTCGACTGCCGCCATGCGGAGACCAGAGCGGGAAGCTCATCCTCAGACAGCCCCATCTCCAGTGCGCCCATAGCCTTGAGTGCGCCGACTGAGCCGCCGTAGCCGAGTGCGAGTTCCGCAATCTTGCCTTTCTGCCGCAAGTGACCGTTGACGCCGTGCTTTTCCACGGGGACGCCGAACATCTGGGATGCGCTGGCGCAGTAGATATCCTTGCCCTCAGCGAATACATCCTGCCGCCACTTCTCGCCGGCAAGCCATGCGATGACACGGGCTTCGATGGCGGAGAAGTCCGCCACAATGAACTTTCTGTTTTCCTGTGGCACGAATGCTGTGCGGATCAGCTGAGAAAGGGTATCCGGCACATCCTCATAGAGCATTTCCAGAGCGTCAAAATCTCCAGCCCTGACAAGACTTCTGGCTTCGGACAGATCGTGCAGATGGTTCTGCGGAAGATTCTGCATCTGAATGATGCGGCCGGCCCAGCGCCCGGTGCGGTTGGCTCCGTAAAACTGGAACATCCCTCTTGCCCGGCCATCGGCGCAGACGGCGGTCTCCATCGCCTGATACTTTTTCACACTGGATTTCGCAAGCTGCTGGCGCAGGGTCAGTACCTTTTGCAACTGCGGCGGGGCTGTCTTCAAAAGCTCCGCTACGGCCTTTTTGCCCAGGGTATCGGTCTCTACGCCGTTATCCGCAAGCCACTGCTTCATCTGCTGTACCGAGTTGGGATTGTCCAGCGAAGTCAGTTCTTTCATTGCCTGTGTCAGTTCCGAGCGGGAGCGCCCGTCCATCTGAATGGCCTGCCGTACCAGTTCCATATCCAGCCCCACGCCGCGGTCGTTGATCTCCTGGTCGAGATGGTATTCCTCCCACACGCTGTTCGGCACGGGATATTTGGAGAGCCTTGCTTGGATGGACATCTCCGTCTCCACATCGCGGATGTTATATCGTTTGAACGCCAGCCATTTGTCCGGGGAGTGTTTGGGAAGGTTGCGGGTGCGCTGACCATTGGACTTTGTTGGCGCACAGGGCTGGCAGAAATATTTAATGAGGTCTTTGCCCTCAGACAGCTTCTGTTTTTCCAATCCCAGCACAGCGCCGGTCCCCTCCAGAGATAAAGGCAGCCCCATATACGCCGCCCAGACCATCGAGCATTTCCAGGAGTCCGGCTCCAGATAGTCTCCGGTCGGATAGTCCAGGAACCGGGACAGGCAAATGCGTTCAAAATTGGCGTTGAAGGCCCATTTGGTCACAGTCTCATCCTCCAATGCGGAAAGAACCTCCGAGGGGATCTTTTCTCCGCAGGCAAGGTCTATCTGCTGTACGGGACCGCCGTCCACGCTGTAGGCAAAGAGCAGGATTTCAAAATCGGGAGACTCCACATAACGGTACACGCCGGTTTTGGCGAGGGGCTGGTCGCTGTAAGTCTCCAGGTCGATGGATAAGGTTTGCATTTCGTCACTTCCTTCCATACCCCAACAGGGCGGCAGATCGTTCCGCCGCCCTGGGGATTGGTTCTTTATTTCTCCAGCAGTTTCATGCGATTTTCGTGATACTCTGCGTCACGGGCCGCCTGTTCCCGTTCGCGTTTTTCGCGCTTGCGGTCGTAAATGAAGGATTGCACGGCGGTGATCAGGAAGACCACGCTGAAGCACAGCCAGATCACGAGAAGAGCGAGGAGAAGGATTGTCTGAATTGTTGTCATAGTGTTTTACCTCCCTTGTCTTAACCGAGAAAATCCTCGTCGTCATCGGTTGCAAAGTCTGCCTCGGCGCTGGCCTTTCCGCCCAGAGGTTCGCCGGGACGGATCAGCTGCAGATTGTTCAGTCCGCAGGCGATACCCTTGTTGCCGTTACTGTTGAATGCGTACAGATTGATGGATGCTCTGCCGTACACGCCGGAATACACCTCGGAGCGGGTCAGCACAGGATTGCGGTCCGCATCCACGATACCGGGAGCGGTGGCGGAGTTAGCGTTGATGAAGTAGGCGCCCGCATAGGCGGGATCGTCCGGCCTTTCGATATCGCCATCTCTCAGCGGGGTCTTGATCGCGGAGAGAGGAGGTACGCTGCGGCCATTGCCCTTCAGCTTGGCCTGCCCCTCCTGGTAGGCGGCTTCAATAGCTGCCTTGATCTTTGCCACCGTCTTAGTGTCAGACTTGGGGATGATCAGCGACACCGAGTACTTCGGCGTGCCGCCGTTGATGGACTTCGGTTCCCAGACGTTGGCGTAGGACCAGCGGGTGTCGGGACCGGTGATAACTTTCATAGGGTTGTTGACTCTGTTTGTGTTGTTAGACATATTGCATTTCCTCCATAAAATCATTTTTTGCGGTATTCCATTCGGGCCGTTTATCGCTCGACCGCACGAGCGTTGGCTTGCCTTGCGGCTTTTCAATGTAGGGTGCGAGAAGTTCCTCAAAGCGGGATTTGCCCAGCAGCTTCTGCATGGCGGTGATGCCGAGAATTTTCTTCTCGTAAGGATCGAAGCCTGCGCCTTCTACGGCTGCGGCTACTGCGGTTTCACTGGTATACCTGCGGTTGGAGCGGCCCTCGACCAGCTTCCATCCGGGGAACACCGTGCCGCTGACAGCCTGCTGGAGCGCGTATTCCTTCACGTCCGCAGCCCAGGCGGTAAGAGCGTCCACCTTATCCAGGATGTCGGCGATTTCCTCATCGGTCAGGAGGGGTGGCTCCTCAAAGTCGTACCGGGCAAGCGCGAGATTCGCTTCAGTTCGTTCCCGGCATTCGGCCTTTGCCTTACAGAACCGGCACCATTCGCCGCAGTGAAAATCACCGCCACCTTCGTATGCCAGCTTTGCCTTATAGGTCAGGTCATTCTGCGCCCATTCGAGCAGACTGTCCTTTTCCATGACGCAGACACTGATATTGGATTTCCGGGGCTGGTAGATGGTCATGCGGACGGTATCAATGTCGTAAATGCCGTCAAAGATCTCCAGCGCACCCAGGGCATACAGCATCATCTGCGGATTATCCACGGCGCTGACCTCCACGCCTTTGCCGTGCTTATAGTCCACGATGTTCAGTTCACCGTCAGCGATGACAATGCAGTCGGCGGTGCCGAAGCCGTCCTGCACCCAGCGGGAGAAATCCACTCGCTGCTCGATCAGGATGACCGGGTCGGCGCAGGTCTGCTTTGCGGTCTCCAGAAGTTCCGATACATAGGCGGCATACCCGGCGGCGCAGTCCTCCATCTCCTCGTTGTACCAGGAGAGGTTTTCGATGGGATCGTCTGCCGGAAGCCCCAGAGTCTGCTTTAGCCGAAACTCACAGAGCGCGTGAGCGTCCGTCCCCTCGGCGGCGTAGTCGCTTCCCTTATCCTCGTAGGCTTCGCACAGCCTTGCGGAGGGCGGGCAGTTGAGCCACCGTTCAGATGAAGACGCGGATAAGACTGCGTGCTTAGTTGCCATCTGCCAATTCCTCCGCTTCGGCGAGTAACGCCTTATAGTGTGCGGGGTCGATCTGTGATAGCTTGGACGCGCCGTGCTTTTGAAGCAGAGCGCGGATCTCGGCGGTGTGTCCCTGGCGGGACTTGTCTGCAAGGACGGCTCTGACCTGCTCCAGAGTCAGTTCCGGTTCGGGTGGAGAAGCGGGAGCATCCTCTGCCGGTTGCTTTCCGCTGAACATCTTCGTCAGCCAGTCAGCGGCATCCGAAATAGCAGTGGCAGCACTGCGGAGTTCTTCGATGGTCTGTGCCATATCGCTCATTCTGCTCATGTGATTTTCCTCCTTCCCTGGATTTGCTCTGCTGGCGAACGGCGGTCAGGTTGCTCGCCAGTCTCTTTGACACCACGCTGATGGCGGTCAGGACATCAACAATGTCCTCGTCGGCACGGGCGTCATAATGGTTTGCGTTGTAACTCATATCGGCGGTCTCTCCTTTCCCAAGGCGTCTTGTGTTGCCTTTCACAGACCCATCTGGACAGAAAAGGAGAGGTTGGCCGAAAGATTTTAGAATTTTTCTTTGAGCCGCCTCAGCAGCTGATTGCGCTTATACACGAAGGTGTTCCTGGGCATATGCAGCCGCTCCGCGCCGGCCCGTTCAGACAGCCCGTCTGCAATCGCCATGAGAATCTCGTAGCTTTCCGGGTCTGACGCCTGAAGCTCCGAGAGCAGACCGTTCAGAATCAGGGCGTCGATATCGATTTCCGTGGTCAGTCTGCTGTCTGCAAGAAAACTGGTGCGGGAGACGCCATTCTCATAGGCGTTCTCCATTTCAGTGTCGATGGAAAAATGCTGGGGAGCATCCTTCGGGGTACAGCGGAACTCGCAGGTATCGCAAAGACCGTCACACTTATAGCTTTTCTTAAATGGAATGCAGCAAGCTCCGGCTCTCTGTTTTGCTTTGCGGGTACTTCCTACGAACCGCTCCCAGTCACGCTTCTGTTCCGAGGTGACCTCAATCCACGTCTTGAGCGGACGGTAGTAGATGGTTGATGTGGTCTGATTTATATCTGTCGGATGCGGCTCATACCCGTTTCCTGCTTTCCGTTCGACTATCTGCTGTGCTTCGTCACCATCGTAAAATCGGCGAATATCTTCTTCGGTGACACCCTCGTCAGCCAGCTCAATCTCCGTTCCCTCATTGCAGTCCTCGTGGCAACGGTAATGCTTGGTGATTTTGCACTGCTCTCTTTGGGATTTTACGATTTTCTCCGAATCGTTGCCCTTGCGGCGGATAAAATAATGTTTCATAAATATCGACTCCTTTGAAATTTCTGGTGAAATTCCTCAGAGCCGATTTGCGAGAACCCACAGAGCTACAACGCAAAAATGACCAGACTGATGCTGTACGAAAATACAACATCCTTCTGGCCATCAAGCAGCTCTGAGGATTCAGTGACTGTTAAATTATTTAGTTTTGCGGGTTTCAGGTCGCTTGCATTCGTACTTGGAGCATTCTTCGCGAATGCAGTACGCATGGTTATTAAGCTGCACCTTGTAGTACATATCCTTGCGGATCAGATCCACGGTCTGTGTTTCCGGGTCCCACTCAAACAAGAGAGGACCCTTGCCGTCTTTTGCGCGAACTTCCATACATTCCGCTCCTCCTTTCTTCCAATCTCATAGGCATCACCTCTTTAAATTATGTTGCAAATTAGCTGTTTCGCTGAACTGCGTACTTAAAATGCAAAAAAATATAAATTGGGGATGGTTGGAACAGGAGATCACAGAATCTCCAGTTCCTGCATCCGTATACCTGCTGACTGCTTCGATACTTGGAAGAATTCAGCAAGTTTGTTTTTGAGCGTATAACTCAAAACACAAGGGTTGTCGATTTCAGACAGTTCCTCACGAAAATTCTCCGCCGCCTGGATGAACATCTCTTTCGGCATAAGTATTCTCGGCGCGATTCCGTTTGCCTGCCACTCCATCCAATCTTCGTCTGTCCATTTGTCCTGAATACGTTCATCCGGTTCGGCAGCAGGGCATTGATGTTTCTTGGATTTTTTGATGTCGTTCACATGAGCAAGGAGATGATAATTCCGATGCTTGTACCAGTGAACGCACTCGTGCGCCACGGTATTATTAAAACATCCTTCATTCCTTAGCTCCGTAACATCCGGGTCAATGAACATTGTCCCACGGCGGACAGTCAGCTGAATGTACTCGTCAGTATCTTTGAGATAGACATCCACATAACCGCTGTTAAAGCACATCTGCCCGAGGATACTGAAATCCTCAGAAAGCCGATACTTTGTGCAGACAATCAATCCGAGCTTTTTTCGAGCGATGTTCATTATTGGGACGGGCATTGGCGTTTCAAGTGCCTCCGGGCAATAGGCGGTTAAAAACTTCGCAGCAACATCATCAAACTCGCTCTTATGGATGACAGGGACGAGTGGCGTCTCATCAACAATATTACTCATCCGCGCCTCCGTTCTTGTCAATCTCCTCCGCCACATGTTTCCAAAAATCGTCGCCGAGACCTTTTTTATTGGCCTTCCGAAGGGCTACGCGGACGTGCGGAAGTTTCTCGTCCATGATGTATCCCGGAAGATCAGGTGCAGCTTCGTCACGCTCCAGCCCCGCAAGGTCATACATTTCATCGCGCTCATCATCATCCAGGTGAAGTTCAGCAGCGATAATCTCCAGATACTTCTTGTCCGGGGGATTACGGCGACCTTTGATTATATCCGAAAGATAGGACACCGACATATTGCCCATCGCCTTTGCAAGGTCCCGCAATAGGATATCCGATCCGCCGGGACCGCGTCCCTTGCGCTTTTGGTCGATATATGCGCCAAAATCTCCTCTCATGATATATTACCTCCTTATCTAATACGCTGATACGCTAACCAGCTTAATTACATTATACATCTCCATGTCTACCTTGTCAAGTACGCTGAATTGCGAAATTGTAAATTTATTAAGAATTTGTTTTCTTGCGTTCGCATGAAATTTGAATCGAACGCAAGATCCAAACTTGAAATTTTAAGAATAATGTGGTATAATAGCTTCAGTTTTGATTCGCAGCAAAGAGAGTTTCCTAAAAGGTTACTCTCAAGTGCCAAAAGTAAGGATACAAGAAGGAGGCAGACAAATGGCGATTTCATACAAAAGATTATGGAAGCTGTTAATAGATCGAGATTTAAAGAAAAAGGATCTCCAAGCTATGGCGGGAATAAGTGCAGCTTCCATAACAAAATTAGGAAAGAACGAAAACGTAAATACAGAGATTATAGAAAAAATATGTCATGCGCTTCAATGCGACTTTTCAGACATTATGGAATTAACGAAAGATGAGCATGACCAGGAGGTTGATGTAGTTAAATGAACAGTTATACACCGCACCAGTCAAAGTATTTTGCAGAACAGATTCTTTTGCAAAGACCGCAGTCGTCCATAGACGGCTTGGTATCTGCGATGTCTGGTGTAAAAGTTGATTTAAATCCACATCAGGTAGACGCTGCTCTTTTTGCGGTAAAGTCTCCCCTGAGTACGGGTGCCTTGCTCGCGGACGAGGTCGGCCTCGGAAAAACAATCGAGGCAGGTCTTGTCCTTGCACAGTGTTGGGCAGAGCGGAGAAGACATATATTGCTAATTGTTCCTGCGGCTCTCAGGATGCAGTGGCGGTCAGAACTTTTTGAGAAGTTTTACATAGATTCCCTGCTTATGGAGTCTGCCGTTTACAATAAGCTCCGCAAAGAGGGAGTAACAAACCCCTTTGATGTCAGAGACCGGGTCGTGATTTGCTCTTATCAGTTTGCCTCGAAAAAGGCAATCGACTTGCAGCTTGTTCCATGGGACTTGGTCATCATTGATGAAGCCCATCGTCTGCGGAATGTTTACAAGTCAAATAATGTTATGGGGAAGAAATTGAAAAAGGTATTGGCTGGAAGAAAAAAACTACTTCTAACGGCTACGCCTTTACAGAACAACCTCATGGAACTTTATGGTCTGGTGAGCATTATTGATGATCGTGTGTTCGGGGATGATAAAACTTTTAGGGAGATGTATGTTGCTGTAGCGAACAGCGATATAAGAAACCAGAATTTAAGAAGACGACTTGCCCCACTCTGCAAGCGCACACTACGTAAGCAGGTATCTGAATATGTGAGATACACAGGACGCCATGCAATCCTGAGAGAATATACTCCTACGGCAGACGAAGAAAAACTGTACAATGAAGTTTCTGAATATTTGCAAACCGACAAGCTTTATGCCTTGCCTGATGGGCAGCGGACGCTTATCACAATGGTGCTGCGGAAATTGTTGGCATCCTCTTCGTTTGCCATCGCAGGTACGCTCCAGTCACTCATTGATCGGCTGAATGACTTGCTTGAAGGTGTTGAAGCTGAGCTTTCTCTGGACGATTATGACGGTTTTGATGAACTAATGGATGAAGCGTCCGACGAAGATGATAGTGCCGCTGAGGACGTCCTTACCGCTGATCTTAAGCGCGATAGAGATGGCATAAAAGCGGAACTGGAAAGATTGATGCAGTTTGCTGAGCTTGCGTCCGGTATAAATACAAACTCAAAGGGTGATGACCTTATTCTGGCTTTGGAACAGGGCTTTGCTAAGACCGAAGAGCTGGGTGGTCAGAGAAAGGCTGTTATTTTCACGGAGTCAAGGAGAACGCAGAACTACTTGCTTAATCTGCTTTCGAATCATGGCTATGAAGGAAAAATAGTATTTTTGAACGGCACGAACAATGATGAGATTTCAAAGCGAATTTATGCAGACTGGAAAGAGCGTCATAAAAACGATGGCCTGATTTCTGGTTCAAAGCAGGCGGATATGAAAGCCGCTGTTGTGGAGGAGTTTCGGGATCATGCGAGTATCCTCATAGGAACCGAGGCAGCCGCAGAGGGAATCAACCTGCAGTTTTGCAGCCTGATCGTCAACTATGACCTTCCTTGGAATCCGCAGCGTATTGAGCAGCGTATTGGACGCTGCCACCGATACGGGCAGAAAAACGATGTCGTGGTTATCAACTTTTTAAATCGTAAAAATGCGGCAGACAGGCGCGTCTATGAATTACTTGATCAGAAGTTCCGGCTTTTTGATGGCGTGTTCGGCTCGTCAGATGAAATTCTGGGTTCTCTGGAATCCGGTGTGGATTTTGAAAAGCGAATAGCCGAGATCTATCAAAAGTGTAAGACAGCTGATGACATCCAGCATGAATTCGATGCTTTGCAGGAAGAACTTTCTGATGAGATTGAAGATAAAATGGCATCTGCAAGGCAATCTATTCTTGAAAACTTTGACGAGGTGGTAGCTGCACGGCTTAAGGATTGTCAGGACGATACCGTAGCCAGCCTTGATAAATTCACACAGTGGATTTACTACTTCTTCCTGGCACACGGAGCGGAACGAGTAAAGCCACTTACACAGTGGCGCCTTCAGTTTGAGGACGGCGATGTAAAAAGAACATATAACCTTAAATGGAGAGACGCCGAAGAAGAAGGAGATGTTTTCCTCCGTCGCGAAGATCCATTATATGAATCTTGGCTGCAGGAAAGTCTGTCGGCTGATCTTTTGCCTGTTGCCATTCGCTTCCGCCACATGGATTCGGACAGAAATATTTCCTTTTTCAATACTCATCCGGGCATTAAGGGTGTTCTGTCAATTGATAAGCTGTCCTATGATGGTCTTGGCTATGAGGAACATCTTATTTTTACGGTTCTTACAGAAGATGGTACAACAATGGATGAAGATATCATCAACAGTATGCTTGAACTGCCGGCTGAGATTATTGGCGAATGCCCCGATGAATCAGTGGAACTCATTCAACAGCGTGAACGTAGACTCAGTGTCCAACAGGAGCAGATTGAAGAAGCGAACAAGCAGTTTTATCTGGATGAATGCGACAAACTGGACGCATACAGTGATGATTTGAAGGAAGGTCTCCAACGCAAACGTAAGGAGTTAAACAAGCTGATCAAGGAAAAAGAAAAGGAATGCAGATCAAGCACAAACCTTCCTCTTGATCAGATTATCTCCATGAAGGATGAAATAAATAAATTAAAAGATAAACGGAAAAAGATGCAGCGTGAAATCTATCAGCAGGAAGATGAGATCGATATGCAAAGGGATAAGCTGCAGGAGGAAATCCGGCAAAAATTGAACGGCACAACAGAGATAAGGCATATTATGACCATCTCGTTTGAGGTCGTGTAAAGGAGAAAGAACTATGCAAAGATTGGAACTTACTTGGATAGGAAAAGGACAGGAGCCTGAGGTCGAACCTCGCATTCTGCTCCACGATCCGTCCAAAGATTATGGCGACCCCAACAGCGAGAATATGCTGATACACGTCGATAACCTTCTGGCACTGAAAGCTTTGGAGCAGCAGTATGCCGGACAGGTGAAGTGTATCTATATCGATCCACCCTATAATACGGGAGCGGCATTCGAGTATTATGATGACAACCTTGAACATTCGATCTGGCTGGGGTTAATGTACCCTCGGATAAAATTGCTGTATTCACTGCTAAAAGATGGAGGAAGTCTCTGGGTAAGTATTGACGACATCGAATGCCATTATCTCAAAGTAATTTTAGATGAGGTTTTCGGTCGAAATGCTTTAGTTGCAGATATCACATATGAAAGGTCTGGAAGTGCTGGACTTGGGCAAGGAGGCTTGTTTGTAAATACAAGTGAACATATATTGATTTACGCAAAAGGTGCATTTAGCTACAACAAAATTCTCGGAAGTACTCTTTTGGAATTTAAGACGATGAAGCGGTATAACAAAGTCCTCGTTCAAGAAGGTACTCGCGAATTGGTTGATGAGTTTATCTCAAAATCAAACGGAAAGCCTGTGAGGATTTATAGGCATACTGATTTTGAAATAAGGACTATTTCATTACGCGATTTTGAACACCGTGAAAGGGAAATCCGAGCTGAGTTTTTGACTGATTTTGAAAGGTTGTTCAGAACAAATAATGTTCAGAAGGAGAATCAGTTTCAAAATGAGTTGATGAGTCGAATGGATAAGCAGTATCTTTATACTGTTGACTATATTCCGAGTAGAGGTAAAAACAAGGACAAGCCGACAACACTTTATTATTACAACGCCGAGCTTTTTGCATGGTTAAAGGATACGGCTTATGTTGAGGATGGCAATATTGTGAAGACAAACAACCTCACGACTGTTTGGAGGCATGAGGACATTCCGAAAGCTGACCTCGCCAACGAAGGTGGTGTGGATTTCCCACGTAGCAAAAAGCCGGAGCAACTGATAAAGAGAATATTGCAAATTGCGACAAACGAGGGTGATCTTGTACTCGATTCATTTCTTGGGTCAGGCACGACAGCTGCAGTTGCTCATAAAATGCATCGTAGATATATTGGGGTTGAAATGGGTAATCATGCCTATACTCACTGCAAGGTGAGATTGGATAGTGTTATCGATAATACTGATCCGAGAGGTATAACTTCCTCCACAAATTGGCACGGTGGCGGCGGATACAAATTTTACGAACTTGCTCCGACGCTGATAGTCAAGGATAAGCATGGAAATGATGTCTTTTCCGATAAATACAATGCCCAGATGCTTGTGGCGGCAGTTGCAAAGGTAAATGGTTACTTCTATGCGCCAGACCAGGACGTTTTCTGGAAACAGGGATACAGTCAGGACAACAGCTTTATCTACGTCACGACGCAGTATCTGACGGCGACTATGCTGGACAGCCTTGCCAAAGAAGTTGACGCTTTCGAGAGCCTGCTGATTTGCGCACCGGCTTTTGATGTAGGTCTGAATAAACGTTACGACAATATCACCGTGAAGAAGATTCCGCAGTCCGTCCTCGATAAGTGCGAGTACGGCGTGGACAACTATAATCTGAACATTGTGGAAGTGCCGGAATGCGACGAGGAGGAATGGGAAGATGATTAAGGAATCTTATACCGAAAATTTCTACTCGTACAATTCCAAGTACATAAACAATGTGCTTGCGCTCCGTCCTCCGCAACATGAAAGCCTGGAGATTTTTGCCAGACTCTGCGACACGCTTAGTTTGGCTAAAAATCCTACGACAACGGAGCAGATTCATTCCAAACATCAAGCGGAGCTTGAGACACTTGATACCGAGGACAAGAGAACAAAGAAAATAAGTGAGTGGGCGTCGGAGGTTGCGGCGGAATTTTACGCCGATGACTTGGCTGCGGTTCGTACACTCTGCCCGACCCTGACATCGTTTGAGCGTGACTTTCCATCGTTCTGCTTTGCCCTGGCGACAGGTATCGGCAAGACCCGTCTCATGGGAGCCTGCATTGCATATCTCCGCTACGAGAAGGGCATAAAGAATTTTTTCGTGATGGCCCCGAATCTCACGATTTACAGGAAACTGAAGGATGACCTTGGGAATCCGTCGAGTCCGAAGTATGTGTTTCGAGGTTTGGATAAATTCGTAAGTCCCCCTCGTATTATCGACGGCGATAACTATAATGACTTCCGTCAGGGAGCTTTTGGCGTGAATGATGTCGTTATCAACGTCTTCAATATTGCCAAACTGAACTCTGACAGCAAGGTCTCATCCGGCAGTCCTGCCCGCATCAAGCGTTTGAACGAGGTGCTTGGGGAGTCCTATTTTGCGTACTTGCAATCTCTGGATGACCTGTGCATCTTCATGGACGAAAGCCACCACTACCATGCGGACAAGAGCTTTGATGTCATCAATGAGCTGCGCCCGATTTTAGGTGTGGAGTTGACAGCTACTCCCCAGATTCAGAAAGGTGCGCGAAAAGTAGACTTCAAGAATGTTGTCTATGAATACACGCTTGCCCATGCGCTGAACGACGGGAAGTATGTCAAAGTGCCTGTGGTCTTCACTCGTAAAGATTTCAGACCGGAGGAATATACGCACGAACAGCTTGACCATGAAAAGTTGAATGACGGTGTCCGTCTGCATGAGGAGACAAAGAGCCACCTTGAGATTTACGCCCGGACTTTCGGCAGGCCTGTTGTGAAGCCGTTTATTCTCGTTGTGGCGAAGGACACCGACCACTCGAAAAAAATCAGGGAGTATATCACCTCGGATGACTTTTTCCGTGGCTATTACAAAGACAAGGTTATAGAAATCAATTCTTCACAGCGCGGAGCGGAAAAAGACGAGAACATCGAGCAGTTGCTTTCTCTTGAAAAACCGGATAATAAAATCGAGATTGTCATCCATGTAAATATGCTGAAGGAAGGCTGGGATGTAACCAATCTCTACACGATAGTGCCTTTACGGGCATCAGCCTCGGAAACCTTAACGGAACAGACTATCGGCAGAGGACTGCGTCTTCCTTACGGCGACAGAACCGGTGTTGATGAGGTGGATCGTCTGTCCATCGTCAGCCATGACAAGTATGAAGCGATTGTCAATCTCGCCAATGATCCGAACTCTCTTGTAAGACGTGTTTATTATATCGATCCCGCCGAAACGACCTCATCCGACGAGCAGCGGGTTACGGTAGAAATGCCGACGACCTATGATGAACTCACATCGGATACGAGTTACATGGAGCAGCTGGCGCTGACGTTCGTGCGGGAGTCAACTGCTCATTACGGAACGGAACAGCCTCGGACTCAGGAGCAGGCGACGCAGGTCGCAAGTTTTGTGGCGAACTTTGCTTCTCGTTCGGTCGTGGAGCTTAATCGCCAGGTGCGAACCTTTGACGCGGCAAAAGATCCGGAAACTCGCAAATTCGTACAGAACAGCGTTATTGCAGAAACAATTCGGCAGTTCCCGGAGATGAACCTCAGCCGTGAAGACCTTGAAGTCGTTGTACAGAAAGCGATCGACACCTGTGTGCAGGCATTGACGGACAATGTTATACCTATTCCGCAGGCGGTTGTTCAGCCGTTTACAGAGGTCAAGCAGGGATTCTATCCGTTCAAGCTCGTTACTTCAAGCATGAATTGGCATCCGTCCGATGATACGATGATTGGAACAGAACTCCAGGAGGGCGGTCGTACCTTCGAGTATGAGAGCGACTTCCATGCAAGAGATGTTGTGGATACGCCGGAGAATGAAATCGTCCGTCACATTATCGTCAAGGATGATGTGGATTACCATGCTACATCGGAGTTGCTGTATTCCCTGGTCGAAGATGCAAAACAGCACTTTTTGTCGTACCTTACGGAGGATGAAGCCGTTAAGGTTATGCGTGACAGGCAGAAAACTATTGCTGAAATTATCTATGCGCAGATGAAGCAGCATTTTTTCCGTGACGAAACACATTTCAGAGCATCGGAAATGCGACCGTTCTCACGGATAGAGACAAGTTTCGGTGGCAAGTTCCGATCGGATGAAATTTACGATTTACGCGCCAACATCCCGGCGGGCGAAGTAAGGCAGAAGATTTTTAATGGCTTCACAAAGGCGTGTCACACGCTCTATAAGTTCGACAGTAACACAGAGCGTATTTTTGCAATCGTGCTGGAGAACGATAAGGATGTCCATAAGTGGATGCGCCCGTCTCCGAAGCAATTTAACATCTACTACGGTCCAGGCGGTATGAGTAAGTATGAGCCTGATTTTATCGTAGAGACCGAAGATAAAATCTACATGGTCGAAACCAAGGCAAGCAACGAGATGAACAGCTCATCCGTAAAAGAAAAAGCGGCTGCCGCTGTTGTATATTGCAGAGCGGTGTCTGAATGGAATGCCGATAACGGTGGAAAACCGTGGGAGTATGCGCTTATCTCACATGATGAAGTCAGACTGAATTCCAGCTTCAAGTACCTTGTGAGCAATCGTGCAAGCTATAAACAGATGGGCATAGAGGACTTAGTGGAATGATAGGCTGAACTTTTCATGATTCCCGTGGATTAAGGAGGAAATACCATGCCAAGGAGTAAAACTTTAAAACTATTTTTGATGGATGGAGAGCCGAGCGGAAGGATTAAATGCTCCTTGGCCAACTGGACCGGGATTGCATATAAGATCCCTCGCACCGCTTTGGACAAGTGCAAGGATTTGGATATTCTCAAACAGAGCGGCGTGTATTTCCTGTTCGGTACTGATAAGTCGGATAATGCGGTGGTGTACATAGGCCAGGCCGGGGTTCGTAAAAATGGCAAGGGGCTTCTTCTGCGAGTGCAGGAGATCCATAACTCCATTGATTACTGGACCGAGGCGGTCATGTTCACTACGACGAACAACTCCTTCGGTCCGACAGAGATAAGCTATCTTGAAAATCGCTTCTGCAATATGGCGATTGAAGCTGGACGCTATGTTGTTAAAAACGGAAATGACCCCAATCCGGGGAATATAACCGAGGAGACAGAGAGCGAACTTGAAGAGTTTATCGACTATGCGAAAATTGTGATGGGCACTCTTGGGCATAAGGTGTTTGAGCCGTTTGCGCCTTCTGCAGAATCCGCTGACACAGAACCGGTCCTATACATGGAATATGGAAAAGGCAAGGCTTCCGGCAAAAGAACAAGCGATGGGTTTGTTGTGCTGAAAGGCAGTACAATCAATCCCACCATGACCAAAAGTTGCCCCGAAAGAACGATAAAGGACCGTAAGAAGTATGAGGACAAGATTGACAGCAATGGAATCTTAACAGCTGATGTACTGCTTTCCAGTCCTTCATCAGCAGCCGGATTTGTTGGTGGCGCTTCCTTAAGCGGAAATGCACTCTGGAAAGATGCTGAAGGGAAAACGCTGAAAGAGCTTCTTGAAGCGGATTGAACTTTTTAATTTTTCCCCACCTTTTAATTATTCCAAAATCACTACACCGCAAGGCTGTCACTCCGCCACATTATCGAGCGGCAGCAGGACAACTGAACACGTAAAACAAGGGCTTCCAAAGTCGGAGCATGACCTCGGAAGCCCTTATTTCAAGCCTTTTTCGGCGGCTTTTGCCCCGGAGAGGGCTTTTTCTTTTGTATCAAAATCAGTAGGAACATAGACCCCGCCTGCGGTTCCGGTTCTCTGCTGCTGAAGGTGGAAAAAGTGCTGGGAAAGGATAATATCGAGCGAGGCTTCTACGGTCAGGAGATTGACC